>QXGG01146616.1_pt1 | contig 16312 bp, 19 predicted proteins | sample 1982491 | NCBI WGS metagenome assembly QXGG01 (sample SAMN09924614, study PRJNA488089) | Wastewater metagenome, whole genome shotgun sequencing project. | isolation source: South African research farm wastewater | place: South Africa: Irene, Agricultural Research Council, Animal Production... | reverse complement strand
CAAGTGGGGTTTACCTAGCCACGGACTGTTACCAGCCGTGCGGTGCGCTCTTACCGCACCTTTTCACCCTTACCGGCACTTGCGTGCTTAGGCGGTTATTTTCTGCGGCACTATCCATAGGCTCACGCCTCCCAGGAGTTACCTGGCACTTCGCCCTACGGAGCCCGGACTTTCCTCCCTCACCTTACCAAAGTAACGCGACAGCGACTGTCCGATCGACTCTCCGCCGCGAAGAGTACGGGGCATTAACCCACACCGCAAGCGCTTTACACTGAAAATCTACTCATCGATAGAATCTAAAGACCCACTGTTTGCCAACCAGCGCAACATGCCATGCCCCGCAGCAAAGCCACTGGCTAAACAGGCGGTCAATAAATAACCACCGGTTGGCGCATCCCAATCGAGCATTTCGCCCGCACAAAACACACCGGACAACGGCTTAAGCATTAGATTTTGATCCAGCATTTCAGCTTTGATCCCACCGGCAGTACTGATCGCTTCCGCCATGGGTCTGGCGCGTACTAACTGGATCGGCAAGGCTTTAATCACGGCAGCTAACTGCGCCATGTCGTTGAAGCTGTCTGCCGGTGCGCATTCACGCAGCAGAGCTGCCTTCACACCCTCCAAACCCAATTGCGCTTGCAGGTGCTTGGTTAAGGTTTTTTTACCACGCGGCTTATGCAACGCTTCGAGCACCTCAGCGCAGGATTTATGCGGCAAACAATCCATCTCTAGCCAGCACTGCCCATGCACGGCAATCTGCTGACGAATCTCGGCTGACAACGCATACACCAAACTGCCCTCCACCCCTGTTGCCGTCAGCAGCCATTCGCCTTGACGATAGGTTTGCCCAGCAACACGCAATGCACAGTTTTTAACGGGCGCAGCCAACCATTTCTCCAGTAGCACAGCGCTCCAAGCAGCCACCTCAAAACCACAATTACTGGCTGCAAGTGGCGCCACCTCTACGTTTTTCTGTTGCAAAATCGGCACCCAAGCCGCATCCGAGCCCAACTGTGGCCAACTTGCACCGCCCAACGCCAATAGCGCTGCAGATGCAGCCACGGCACGCTCACCCTCAGCCGTGGCAATGCGTAAGCGCCCTTGCTCATCCCAACCTAACCAGCGACTGCGCGTATGAATTTTTACACCTAAACCGCGCAAACGCTGCAACCATGCACGCAACAAAGGCGCGGCTTTCATCTCTTTAGGAAACACCCGCCCCGATGTACCCACAAAGGTTTCAATACCTAAGCCATGCACCCAGTCACGCACTGCCTGCGCATCAAATTGCCTTAGCCACTGAGCAGCCCAATCGTTATGTGCTGAATAGCGCTGGACAAAAATCAGCTTATCTTCGCTATGGGTAATATTAAGACCACCGATCCCCGCCAGTAAAAACTTGCGCCCCAGCGACGGCATCGCATCAAACAGCTGCACGCTATACCCCGCCTGCGCCAGCACTTGAGCGGCCATCAACCCAGCCGGCCCACCCCCAATAATACATACAGGTGCAGGCGCTAAGCCTTGCTGCAGATTGCCCATAAAGCCCACACTTTGCTTACACGTTAAAAACGCAAATACTACCAGTCCAAGAATAGATAGCCGACAAAAGCTGAAAAAATCTTTAATATCTATGCCATCAACAGATGATCATTTATGACCTGTCACCTTTTTATGCAGCTACGAGACGCACAATGAATCCAATTCTTGAACAATTAGTATCGCTTCTTAACATGGAAACGATAGAAAAAAATTTATTCCGCGGCGCCAGCCAAGATATCGGCTTTCGTCAACTGTTCGGCGGCCAAGTCCTCGGACAAGCACTATCAGCTGCCAGCCAAACCGTTGATCCCAGCCGCCAAGCCAATTCTTTACATGGCTATTTTTTACGTGCCGGTGATGCCCAAAAACCAGTGATCTACCAAGTTGAACGCGTGCGTGACGGCAGCACTTTTAGCACACGCCGCGTCACTGCCATCCAAAATGGTCACACGATCTTCACCTGCAGTGCTTCTTTCCATCAACAGGAAGAGGGTTTCTTTCACCAAACACAAATGCCAGATGTGCCACCACCTGAAGATTTAATTGCTGAAGAAGACCTGTCCCCGCTACTGGCTAAAGCTTTAACTCAAGAAAAACGCGAGAAAATGCTGCGCGCGAAAGCCATTGAAACGCGCCCTGTGCAAGTTTTAGATCCGCTGCATCCCGAGGCCTGCGAACCGGTGAAACAAATCTGGTTCAAAGCCTCCGACACCTTGCCAAAATCACCGGCTTTGCATAAATACTTACTGGCCTACGCGTCAGACTTTGGCTTGTTAACCACATCACTGCTACCGCATGGCGCTTCGATCTGGCAACCACAGATGCAAGTCGCCAGCCTCGATCATGCTATTTGGTTCCACGAGGAAGTATGTTTGGATGATTGGCTGCTCTATTCAACGGACAGCCCCTGGGCTGGCAGCTCGCGGGGTTTTTCACGCGGTAGTATTTACACGCGCGACGGCCGCCTAGTTGCATCTGTTGCGCAGGAAGGTTTAATACGCTCACGCAGCGACTGGCAGCACAAAGGCACTATGGGTTAAACCAATGACTGATCATTTACGTAACTGCCAGCATTGGGTGTTTGATATGGATGGCACCCTAACCCTTGCTGTGCATGACTTCTTATATATTCGCCGCATGCTGGAGATCCCGACGCATGCGGATATTTTAGGTCATCTTGCTGCATTACCGGCTCAAGAAGCGCAGCAAAAACATCATTGGTTACTGGCGCACGAACGTGAGTTAGCACTCAACGCACAACCCGCACCCGGCGCAATCGAATTGATACAGCATCTGCATGAGCATCAGCGCCATCTGGCTATTCTCACGCGCAACGCACAGGAACTCGCCTTAATCACCCTGCACGCTATTGGCCTTGCAGAATATTTTGCACCGCAATGGGTATTGGGACGCGAACAAGCCATCCCCAAACCTGATCCGGACGGATTATTCAGGATCGCCGCAGACTGGCAAGTCCAGCCGCAGGATATGATTATGGTGGGTGATTTTCACATGGACTTAAAAACCGCACATGCGGCTGGCAGTTACGCGGTGCAGGTCAATACTCCAGAAAACCTCTGGCCAGAACTGACCCATTTCCATGCGGTTGACTGCCAACAGCTTTTAAGCGCAGTACGCTGACTGCATCAGCGTGCCAAAGGTGCGCAGCACAGGGGCCACCTTTAAAAAGAGCGGCCCATTTAAACTCATTGCTTAACGCGGTTTAGCATTACTCGGCTTGGGCTTGTGTCGACCCGGCACGGCTAAACGCGGTACTTGTCGAATAGCGACCACTTGCGGCTTGCTATCAGCGTTAAAGGCATCACCTAAATGAATATTGCCTGCTGCGGCGGCTTTATTCTTTTTGGGTTTTTTTGGCTTTTTGATACTGCCCACACCCAGCACCGTTTCCGGCAAGCGATGTTCCGCATAAAAATCGGGCTCATCAAAGCGCTGCAGATGAATCCCCATCAATTCTTCAATGGCAATCAACTCGTCCAATTCATCCGCACTGACCAGCGAGATCGCCTCGCCGGTTAAACCCGCGCGTCCGGTACGACCAATGCGGTGCACATAATCTTGCGCAATGGTCGGCAAATCAAAGTTGACCACATGCGGCAGCTGTTCAATATCCAAACCGCGCGCCGCCACATCAGTTGCCACCAACACCTGAATACGACCGGCTTTAAAGTCATGCAAAGCTCGCAAACGCGCCGGCTGGGTTTTATCACCGTGAATCGCATCACTGGAAACTTTCGCGGCTAGTAGTTTTTTTGATAACGACTCCGCACCTTTGCGCGTGCGCACAAATACCAATACCTGCCCCCACTGACGACTCGCGAGCAAATGCAGAAGTAAATCTGTCTTATCTTTTTTATCCACCACCAGCAGGTATTGCTTCACGGTTTCGGCAGCGGAATGCTTAGGCGTGACATCAACACGCACCGGATCATTGAGCAACTTGCCCGCCAAGGTGCGAATCGGCCCGGAAAACGTAGCCGAAAACAGCAAGGTTTGACGCTGACGCGGCATCAAGGAAAACAGGGCATTAAGCTCTTCCGCAAAACCTAAATCCAGCATGCGATCGGCTTCATCGAGCACTAAAATCTGCATCTGATTAAAGCGCACAGCATTTTGCTGATACAAATCCAACAAACGCCCCGGCGTCGCCACCAACACATCCACTCCGCGGCGTAAATTCATCATTTGCGGATTAATACTGACGCCACCGTAAGCAACAGCTGTGCGCAATGGCAACTCATGCAAATAGGTGCGGATCGATTCATGCACCTGCTCCGCTAACTCGCGGGTCGGCACTAACACCAAAGCGCGCACACAATTGGAGGTGACTTTTTCGCCTTGAGTGAGCAGCAACTGCAGGGTTGGCAACGTAAAGGCAGCTGTTTTACCAGTACCGGTTTGCGCAGCGGCCAAAATATCTTTACCGGCTAAAATCGGTGCAATGGCTTGCTGCTGTACCGGCGTCGGCTGCTGATATTCTAAGTGTTTGAGATTAGCCAACAAGGCTGGCATTAATCCAAGTTTTGTAAATGACATGACGATGTTTACCCTGACTGTTCAGCCCTCACAGGGCAATGGGCTGCATTCTACAGTGTTTACGCGCCCCTCTCTGCAATAAAGGCGCAAGCCCCTGTTTTAGCAAGCTCACAACAGCCTTTGTATATCAACATCTAAGGCAAATGCACTGGATCATCAGCGCGAACCCAGACCGAGACCCGTACCAGATGAGTTACCGGTCAATTTCACGTATAATTATTTTTTTATTTTAAAGAATGATGCGTTATGACTTCAGCACACAGCCTTATTGATTCCGCCAAGCGCACCATTGGCCTTGAGCAAGACGCTATCAGCAGTTTACTGGCGCGCATTGACCACACATTTGTCAAAGCCTGCGAGTTGATTTTAGCCTGCAAAGGCCGCGTGGTTGTGGTGGGCATGGGCAAGTCTGGGCATATCGGTCATAAGATTGCGGCAACGCTGGCCAGCACTGGTACTCCGGCGTTTTTTGTACACCCCGCCGAAGCCAGTCATGGCGATATGGGCATGATCACCCCAGATGACGTGGTGCTCGCTTTATCCAATTCAGGTACCACCAATGAAATCGTGACATTACTGCCGTTGATTAAGCGCATGGGTTTGACCTTAATCAGCATGACCGGCAACCCCGATTCAACGCTCGCTAGCGCCGCTGAAGTCAATCTAGACACTCAAGTTGCACAAGAAGCCTGCCCATTAAATTTAGCGCCCACTTCTTCAACGACCGTCACTTTGGTGCTCGGCGATGCACTGGCGATTGCCTTACTTGAAGCGCGCGGCTTTACCCCAGAAGATTTTGCCTTCTCACACCCAGGTGGCGCACTCGGCCGTCGTTTACTGCTTAAAGTTGAACATGTGATGCACAGCGGTGACGAGCTCCCAGCGGTGAACAATGATGCTTCGCTGCGTACAGCTTTATTAGAAATGACGCAAAAGGGGCTGGGTATGACATTGATTTTAGCGCCTGATCAAACCCTCGCTGGTATTTTTACCGACGGTGATTTACGTCGTGCGCTGGATAAAGGTATTGATGTCCGTGACGCCAGTATTAACGAGCTCATGACCCACGGCGGCAAAACTGCCCGTCCAGAGATGCTGGCTGCTGAAGCGTTAAAAATTATGGAAGACCATAAGATCAGCTCGCTGCCGGTGGTCAACGAACACAATCAAGCGATTGGCGCATTAAATATGCATGATTTATTACGCGCAGGAGTGATGTAATGCTGCACTTAACCGATAGTCATCTTGTCCAACGTGCTCGCGCGGTAAAACTTTTAGTATTGGACGTGGATGGCGTGCTTACCGACGGCAAGCTCTATTTTCTTGCGGATGGTAGCGAGGCCAAAGCCTTTAGCACACTCGATGGCCAAGGCATTAAAATGCTGAAAAACTCCGGTGTTAACATCGCGATTATTACTGGGCGCACTTCCACTATTGTCGAGCGCCGCGCAGCTAATTTAGGCATTGAACACTTAATTCAAGGCCGTGAAGATAAGCGCGTTGCGCTTGATGAACTGCTCGCTGCTTTGAAGTTGCCTTATGAGCAGGTGGCCTACTTGGGAGATGACTTACCTGATCTCGCACCGATCCGCTGTGTGGCATTGGGCGTGGCAGTCGCTAACGCCAATACCTTTGTGCGCCAGCATGCACAAGCCGTCACGTCTCTGCGTGGTGGCGAAGGTGCTGCGCGCGAGCTGTGTGAGTTTATTATGGCCGCCCAAGGTACGCTCGCAGCGGCACAAAACGCTTACCTATAATTTTGAGTGGCCCTTATGCCTGCAAATGTACGTTTGGCTTTATTTTTCCTCCCCATTGCTGTGCTGGTTGCAGCGCTGGGTTATTGGAATATCAACAGCCCCACTGATAATGCTTCATCAGCCAGTCTGATTGATGACAACAGTATTGATTTCTTTGCCCAAAACACCCACACCTTGCAGTTTACCGACGAAGGCAGCCTGCAGTATGAGCTTAACAGCCCGCGTATTGAGCATACTCAGCACGATGATATTACGCTATTATTGCAGCCCGACTTATTACTGTTTCGCGGCACAGAATTGCCATGGCACATCAGCAGCGCGCGCAGTGAAGTCAGCCCTGAAGGCAAAGAAGTTGAATTGATCGATAACGTTCGTATTGAGCGCACTGATGAAAAAGGACGCCCAACCATACTGACGACACAACGCCTGACCTATGTGCCTGAGACTGAATTTGCACACACTAAGCTGGCGGTAAAAATTGAAGCAGCCAACGGTATAACCACCGGCGTTGGCATGCATACCTATTTAAATGAAAGTAAAATGCATTTACTTTCAAATGTGAGAGGCAAACATGACGTTCGCTAAAAGCACCCTTGCAGTAATTTTTGCCACCAGTGTTGGCCTATTGAGCACACTGGCACATGCTCTGCCCTCCGACAGTGAGCAGCCGATTAATATCCAAGCTGATAGCGCTGAAATGGATGACAAGCGCGGTGTGGCTATTTACCGTGGCGGCGTAATTATCACGCAGGGTACGCTAAAAATCACCGGTGATACTGTCACTATCACCCTCGATAGTGCAGGTGATATTGATGTATTCACCTCAGTTGGCAAACCCGCTTACTACGAGCAACTACCGGCCACTGACAAAGAGCTGGTGCAAGCCTACGGCCTAACCATTCAGTACTTTGCTGGGACGGATAAAATTGTGATTACCGACCAAGCGAAAGTGATTCAGCAAGGCAACACCTTCCGCGGTGAGAAAATTATTTACGACACCAAGAAAGAAATTGTCACTGCAGGCCGTGGTAAGCAAGGTACTATTACGCAGCCATCACCGCGCATCAATATGGTGATCCAGCCGAAAAACAAAGACAGCAAAACAGAGCAAGCCGCACCATGAGCAGCACCTTAAGCGCAAAGAATCTAGCCAAGTCCTACAAGGGTCGCGCGGTCGTACATGATGTCAGTGTTTCGATCAACAGCGGTCAAGTTGTCGGATTACTTGGGCCTAACGGCGCTGGTAAAACCACCTGTTTCTATATGATCGTTGGCCTAGTGAAAGCGGATAAAGGCACAGTATTTATTGACGACACTGACGTCAGCTTTCAGCCCATGCACGGCCGTGCGCGCGCGGGTATTGGCTATTTACCGCAAGAAGCGTCTATTTTTCGCAAACTCAGCGTCGCTGATAATATTTTAGCTATTTTAGAACTGCGAAAAGATCTGGATCGTGCTGGACGCTTACAGGTGCTCGATGAACTGCTACAAGAATTCAACATCACCCACCTGCGCAACAACCTCGGCATGAGCTTGTCGGGTGGTGAACGCCGCCGCGTGGAAATCGCCCGCGCCTTAGCCACCGACCCGAAATTTATTTTACTCGATGAACCTTTTGCCGGTGTTGACCCCATCTCAGTCGGTGATATCAAGCAGATCATTCATCACTTAAAAGACAAAGGCATCGGTGTACTCATCACCGACCACAACGTGCGTGAAACCTTAGATATCTGCGAAACCGCTTATATTGTCAGCGAAGGCAAAATCATTGCCACCGGTTCACCCAGCAGTATTCTTGAAAACCAGTTGGTTAAAGACGTGTACTTGGGTCAAGAATTTCATTTATAAACCCATCTTAGGGGCAGTTCATCGTTCATATTGACCTGCCCCACATCAAGACAGCCAAAGTTTCTTGCCATCTACCACTTGTCAAGTCTATGCAAACGTGAAAAATTCAGGCATATATCTTGCTATGAGTTTCCTTTGGCCGCACTGATGACTAGGAGTCATGCTTTTTTATTATGAAAGCCTCACTCGTTTTAAAAATGGGTCAAAACCTGACCATGACCCCGCAATTGCAACAGGCCATTCGCTTGTTACAAATGTCGACCCTGGATCTGCAAGCTGAAATCCAAGAAGCCTTGGACAGCAATCCAATGCTAGAAGTCGAGGACGACAACAACAGTCCCGCAAGCCAAGCAGAGCGCGCGACAGAGCAGCAGATCAATGCAACACAATCAAACTCTGGCGAGACGCAGCCCGACACGCAAGAGCAACAGGTGGACAGTACCGACTGGACTGAACAAATTCCCAGCGAGCTTGAGATTGATACCTCATGGGACGATGTGTACCAGTCCAGCGCCAGCAATATTCCCAGCTCCAACAGCGAAGACTGGGATTTTACTAGTACCACTTCTGTAGGTGTAGACCTGCAAAGCCATCTGCTTTGGCAGCTCAACTTAGCCAAGATGACCGACAGCGATCGCATGATTGCTACGGTAATTATCGACAGCATTGGTGCTGATGGTTATTTACAAGAAAGCCTTGAGGAGATGCAGGACTCATTCGATCCGATGCAACACATCGAAATGGATGAAATTGAAATGGTCCTCAAGCGCGTACAGCAGTTTGAGCCCACCGGTATTGCTGCACGCAACCTCAGCGAATGCTTGCTGCTGCAACTCAATAGTTTACCCAGCAGCACCCCTTGGTTGACGCAGGCTAAAACACTCTGCACTGAGTATTTAGAGCTGCTGGGCGCGCGTGATTACAATCAACTGATGCGCCGCATGCGTATTAAAGAAGAAGCCCTTAAAGACATTGTGCAGCTGATTCAAACCCTTGACCCGCGTCCCGGCTCAGCCATTGAAAGCCAAGAAGCAGCCTATATTGTGCCCGATGTGATTGTGCGCAAAGCCAACAACCGCTGGATTGTCGAGCTCAACCCAGACATCGCACCACGTCTGGCCGTCAATGCCCAATATGCGGGTTTTGTGCAGCGTGCGGACAACAGCGCTGACAACACTTTTATGCGCACCCAACTGCAAGAGGCGCGCTGGTTTATTAAAAGCTTACAAAGCCGTAATGAAACCTTACTCAAAGTAGCCACGCAGATTTTAGATTACCAGCGCGGCTTTTTTGACTACGGCCCTGAAGCGATGAAACCTTTAATTCTCGCGGAAATTGCTGAAGCCGTCGGCATGCACGAGTCAACTATTTCACGTGTCACAACGCAAAAATATATGCACACGCCACGTGGTATTTTTGAGTTAAAATATTTCTTTTCCAGCCATGTCAGTACCGCACAAGGTGGTGAATGCTCATCTACAGCGATTCGAGCGATTATTGCTAAGTTCGTAGCAGCAGAAAATCCAAAAAAACCATTGAGTGATAGCAAGATCGCTGGTTTACTGGAGGAACAAGGTATTCAAGTGGCACGACGCACTATTGCTAAGTATCGAGAATCATTGGGAATCCCCTCTTCTACCGATCGAAAGCAGCTACTATAGACGTTGGTCATTAACACTTAATTTACGCAGGCGTTACAATCCTGCTAACACCGCACAAAGCAGTGAAACTAAGGAGAATGGTATGCAAATCACTATCACAGGTCATCAACTGGAAGTCACTGACGCCCTTCGTGAATACATCAACACTAAGTTTGCTAAACTCGAGCGTCATTTTGATAAAATCACCAGTATCCGCGTGACTCTAAGCGTTGAGAAAGTGAAGCAAAAAATTGATGCAACCCTGCTGATTGCAGGCGGTGATATTAACGCTAACGCAGAGCATGACGATATGTATGCGGCGATTGATCTGCTGGTAGATAAGCTGGATCGTCAATTAATCAAACACAAAGAAAAGCAACTGGATCGCCAAAAAGGCGCCCTAGAACGTTAATAACTATATGATTCGATTAGAACATATACTGACCCCGGCGCGTTCCAAAGTGAACGTACCGGGCGGCAGTAAAAAACGCGTACTTGAATACATTGCCCACCTGATTGCCTCAGACTTACCTGATATTGATGAAGACGTTCTTTTTGAGAGCCTTGTGGCTCGCGAAAGGCTCGGCTCCACAGGTTTTGGCAATGGTATTGCGATCCCTCATTGTCGCCTGATCGGCTGCACCACTCCGATCAGTGCCGTATTACATTTAGAAACAGCGGTTGATTTCGACGCCATTGATGGCGAACCGGTTGATTTACTCTTTGTTCTGTTGGTCCCCGAAGAGGCCACAGACGAACACTTAGAATTACTGCGTCAAATTGCCAGTATTTTCGAACAAGATGATGTCCGCGAGCGGATGCGTCATGCAGCCGATAGCGCTGCGTTATACCAAGCTATTCTTGACGCGCAACTTTAGAGGCTCTATTCATGCGGTTAGTGATCGTTAGCGGTCGTTCTGGTTCAGGTAAAAGTACAGCCCTGGATGTACTCGAAGATAACGACTTTTATTGCATTGATAACCTGCCCGCAATGCTCTTGCCGGAATTGGCAGAGCGCACGTTATTGTCCACCGAGCTGGTTCATCCCAATATTGCCGTATCCATTGATGCGCGTAATGCGCCCAATCAACTGGAGCGTTTTCCGGAGTTATTAGCTGGTTTGCGCGCGCGGCATATCGTCTGCGACGTGCTTTATCTTGATGCGGACGATGATACTTTGCTAAAAAGGTTTTCTGAAACCCGCAGGCGACATCCACTGACCAACGATACCCGCTCACTAGCGGAGGCGATCCATGACGAAAAAACACTGTTATCGCCGATCATTGATTTAGCTGATTTAACCATCGACACCTCCAGCCTCAACTTGTACCAACTGCGCGACGTGATCAAGCTGCGTCTACTGGACAAACCTGAGCCTGGCACCGCTTTTTTAATCGAATCATTTGGCTTTAAGCGCGGTGTACCCGTGGATGCCGATGTGATCTTTGATATTCGCTGCTTGCCCAACCCCTATTGGAAGCCGGACTTGCGCGCCTACTGCGGACTTGATCAGCCCATTATTGATTATTTAGGCGAGCAAGCTGACGTCGAAGAGATGTTCACTGATATTTACACTTATTTAGCCAAGTGGCTGCCACGTTTTGCCGCCAGTAACCGCGCTTATGTCACTATCGCTATTGGTTGCACCGGCGGACAGCACCGCTCTGTTTACATGGCTCAGCGTATCGGTGACGCCTTGCGCAAAGACATCACTAACGTGCAAATCCGCCACCGCGATGTCGTGCGTAGCAACGAGAATAACGATGCCTAGCTGCCAAGTGACCATTATCAACAAGCTGGGGTTACATGCGCGTGCCGCGGCAAAGTTTGTCTCCATCGCCAACAGTTTTCCTTGCGCCATCGCTGTGGGCCGTGAACCTGACAGTTTGTGCAATGGTAAAAACATCATGTCGGTGATGATGCTCGCCGCCAGCAAAGGCACAGACTTGCATATCAGCGCGACCGGCGAGCAGGCTGACGAAGCGCTGCGTGCGTTACAACAGCTGATTGCTGAGCGTTTTGACGAAGACTGCTAACTTGCTTAACGCTCAGCCTTTACCCCACATCCAAACAATGCGGTCCGTCTACCAGCGGGTCGTTAATCAAGGTGCTAACGCGGCGCTCATGTAATTGTGGTGCGGCGCTAGCCAATAGCTCGCGCAACTCTTCTTCACTGCTGAGCGGATTAAGCCATACCGCCAATTGTGGCTCAGTCAACACCAGCGGCCGACGCAAATTTGCCGCCTGCTGAGTCAACATCGCCACACTGTAATAATCCTGTCCCGGCACTGAGTAGACATCAAAAATCCCCGCAAAATACAGCACAGACTCTTGCGCATACAACCAGAATGGATGCTTGCGATGCAGGCCGCGCCATTCAAAAAAACCATTGGCGGGCAATACACAGCGCTGATTGCGCCAGGCTTTTTTAAACATGGGTTGGCTATGTACGGTTTCAACACGCGCATGGGCTACCGCGCGGCTCAAATCAGTCATCCAGTTTGAGGTAAAGCTCCATAGCGCTAGCGTCGCCTGCAGCTGATCTTTTTTTTGATAGAGCATCAGCACCTGTGATTTCGGTGCTAAATTCCAGTGAGCACGCATCTGTTGTGGAAATCCTGCCAATTCAGACATCGCCTGCGGCCACTTAAACAATCCATAACGTCCTGACATCAGAGCCTCTCTTTTAGCATTCTAAAACACCGCGTTGCGCGATCTGCGGGGCATCAAACTCATCTTCAACAATAGGTACAGCTTGCTGATAACTGGCGATTAACTCACGCGCATGCTGCACATGCTCATCGTCGACCATCAAGCCCAGTAAACCCATCGCCGGCAACTCGCCCATACCACCGACCAAATCTGCGCCCTGTAAATACACGGCAATGCCCTCGCTGTTTAACATGCTCATTAGCATTTGCGCTTCCATTAAATCAGCCGGCTCATGAATCCTTTGCACCATTGAACTCCTCTGCAAGTTATCCATCAATGCAGGTATAATAGCGCACTTGTCCAACCCCACAGCGCCTTAAGCACTGAACAGCATCCGCATAAGAGAATCACATGGATCAATTTGACAGCATTCGCCCTTACAACGACAGCGAAGTGGCGACTGTACTGCAACGCTTACTGGCTGATGTCGATTTTTTATCGATCATCACCCACTATCGATTCCCTAAAGCATCACGCTATTTAGGCTGGCTCTTGCGCCCGATGATTGCGCACAAACTGCGCGCTGAAGTGGCTGGCGTGAACAGTGTCGCCGCGCTACAAGAACGCATTGAGCCCTATGTGGAACGCAGCATTACTCAGGCTACCGATGGGATTAGTTTCTCAGGCATTGAGCATTTACAGCTGGGGCAACCCCATTTATATATCGCTAATCACCGCGATATTGTAATGGACCCTGCTTTTGTTAATTACGCTTTATTTCAAGCCAAACACGCCACGCCGCGCATTGCCATTGGCGATAACTTACTGCAGCGCCCTTTTGTCAGCGATCTAATGCGCATTAATAAAAGCTTTATTGTGCACCGCTCACTGACCAACAGACGCGAGAAGATGGCCGCTTTTCAGCTGTTATCCGCTTATATCAATCATTCTATTTTAAATGACCGTGAATCCATCTGGATTGCTCAGGCTGAAGGCCGTGCTAAAGATGGCGATGACCGCACTGAAAGCGCCATCTTAAAAATGTTTCACTTGTCACGTAAAACAGAAGATTTCCACAGTGTGATTGCTTCATTAAGCATGGTGCCGGTGGCAATCAGTTACGAATATGATCCCTGCGATATAGCCAAAGCCCGCGAGTTATATATTCGCGCCACAACCGGTGCATACACTAAACAAGTGGGTGAAGATGACGCCAGTATTGCCAAAGGAATTACCGGTTATAAAGGCCGTGTGCACGTGCATTTTTGCCCAATACTCAACAATGGTTTTAGCGATGCTAAGCAACTGGCGCAGTTGGTTGATCAGCATATCTGGCAAGATTACCGCCTCTTCCCTGTGCACTATTTAGCTTGGGCGATGTGGAAAGAGCGCGATAACAGCTTAGCCGTACCCGACATTGCCAGTATTTTTGACAGCCAAGAAGTCAGTGCAGCGCAGCAAGAATGGCAACGACGCCTGGCGCTATGCCCTGAAGAACACCGCCTTTATTTAATTATGCAGTACGCCATGCCGCTGCAAAATCAGTATCAAAGCAGCGCTACACCCGCTTAAATTTCGCAGATCACTGCATTCGTTTTGAGGTTTTTATGCCCTGGTTACAAGTCCGTTTAGCCATTCAACCCGATCAAGCTGAGCACTGGGAAGACACTTTACTTGAGCTCGGTGCTGTCTCAGTCACCTTTATGGACGGTGAAGACCAGCCCATTTACGAACCCGATCTAGGCACCACACCACTGTGGTCGCACACGCACTTATTGGCTTTATTTGAAAGCGATGTGGATGCGCAAGCCTTGCGCCAGCACCTGCAACTCTTAGGCGGCGACGATACGCCAGAGATGCATCTGGAACAGATTGAAGATCAAGACTGGGAGCGCAGCTGGATGGATAATTTCCACCCGATGCGTTTTGGTCAACGCTTATGGATTGTACCCAGCTGGCATGCAGCACCTGAGCCTGATGCGGTGAATTTACTGCTCGACCCTGGCTTAGCCTTTGGTACCGGCACTCACCCCACCACAGCACTGTGCCTTGAGTGGTTGGATGGACAACACTTGGACAACTGCAGCGTATTGGATTTCGGTTGTGGTTCCGGCATTTTAGCGATTGCCGCCAAACTGTTAGGCGCGCAGCAGTTAACCTGCACCGATATTGATGTGCAAGCATTAGAAGCCACCCGCGACAACGCCAGCCGCAATGGTATTGCCGCCGCCGATATACCTGTTTATTTACCGGAAGATATGCCGCAGCAAGAATTTGATGTGGTACTGGCCAATATTTTAGCAGGGCCTTTGGTTGCCTTAGCACCCCAGTTGATTGGTCACACGCGCTCAGGCGGTCGTATTGCGCTGTCAGGTATTTTAGCGGAGCAAGCACAAGAGGTGCGCGATGCTTACAGCGCTGCCTTCACTTTAGACCCAACCGCAGAAAAAGATGGCTGGGTGTGCATCTCTGGCGTGCGTCTTTAATCAAGATTGCGACGCAGTCACTGCAGTTTAACCGCTCACATGCGGTAGACTGCAGCTTGTTATATTTTCTTTAAGTTTATCGCCACCATGACCGACACTTTTATTACGCAATGCCCGCATTGCCAAACAAGTTTTCGCCTAAAGCACAGCCAGCTCAATGCCGCGCAAGGTGCGGTGCGTTGTGGTGCCTGTTTACAAGTCTTCAATGCGGCTCAGCAACTCAGCCAACCCACAGCTCAACCGTTAAAAGCAGAGCCAAGTGCCCCCATACAAGCTGTCACTCATGCAGAAGTACAACAGACTGAGCCAGCTCAAACGGCTGCAGCAGCACTGAGCAAGCCTTTGATGATTCATGATGATATGGATCTGGCTGACTTAGATGATCTGGATCTCGATGAAGAACTGGCGCGTCTTGAACAAGAAGAACAACAGCGTGCACAACAATTATCAGGCGCCTTCAGCGCACTGCAAGACAGTGACCTACCCAGTCCGGCGCCAATCGAAGATACACTTGAGCACAGCAGCACAGCGAGCTTTGATGACTTAAGCGATGAGCTCATGGCGCAAGAGCCTGTTGCGCAACTCAGTAGCGAGCCAGAGGAGCCTGCTCAGTCAGCTGCGATCGTTGAGCCGTTATTAATTGACCTGCCGATAGCACAACAGCTAGCCACACCAGCGGACACAGTTGCAGAGCAGCCACTGCCTGATTCGACAGCCGAAGTTGTGCCAACTGAGCTGAATTTATACGCTGAGCCGCGTCAAAACGACTTACCTTATTTTGCTGACGAACCACTGCGTTTAGACTGGCAGCCCAAGAAAAGTCCCTTTAAACGCTGGCTGGGCTGGGGCTTACTCAACGTGCTCGCGCTCCTGCTGCTGGCAGGGCAATACACCTACAACAACTTCACCCAACTGGCGCGCCAAGATAACACCCGCCCTTGGCTGGAAATGCTCTGCCCGCTGATTGATTGCCAACTGCCGAGCAAGGTGGATATCAGCCAAATTAAAAGCAGTAATTTACTGGTGCGCAGCCATCCTGAGTTCAATGGTGCGCTGCTGGTGGATGCGATTATTTACAACCGTGCTTCGTTCAGTCAGCCCTTTCCATTGCTGCAAATGACATTCTCTGACCAGCAAAATCACCCCATTGCCAGCCGTTCATTTAAGCCCAGCGAATACTTGGGCGGTGAACTGGCAGGACAAAACAACATGCCACCACAAACACCGATTCATATTGCTTTGGAAGTGCTTGAGCCTGAGGGTGGCGCGATCAATTACACCCTGGACTTTGTATCACCGGACTAACCCATACAGCGCTGCGTACTTG
>QXGG01191573.1_pt1 | contig 16316 bp, 23 predicted proteins | sample 1982491 | NCBI WGS metagenome assembly QXGG01 (sample SAMN09924614, study PRJNA488089) | Wastewater metagenome, whole genome shotgun sequencing project. | isolation source: South African research farm wastewater | place: South Africa: Irene, Agricultural Research Council, Animal Production... | reverse complement strand
GCAAGCGCTTCGGCGTCGGCGCCGGTCATCAGCTCGTCGTCGACAACATCGTTAAGCTCTGTCCAGAACGGCGCTCCATCCTTGTGCAGCGCGGCATAACCAAAACCAACCGCGATCACCCCGTCAGGCGGGAATTGTGCAGGACGTGGGCCGCAGTTGAGGCAGCCGCCGTAGTGGGCCTCGATGGGCGGGAGCTTGGTCCAGGCTGGGGTGGCTTCGGTGGCTTCGGTGGCTTCGGTGGCGCTCATGGCTTCTCCTTGCGGGCTTCGAGCATGGCGTCGGCGTAGATGTACGCGCACTTCGCAATAGAGTCGTCGGTTGCGTAATCAAAAAAACCTGGATTGTCATCCTCTCGGCCGTGCTTGCTGATCATTGCCTGCATGGCCTTCGCGGCGAAGTAGTCGCGCAGGCTCATGCCTTCTTCGTCGGGGACGACTTCGCCGGCCATGTTGATCCGGCTTGTGGGAAACGCGGGGCCTCCGGTTTCGATCGTGCTCACTTCTTCCTCCTTTTTTTCTTCAAATTCTCCATCTCAATGCGCTCTTTACCATCCGTGATCACATAGCCAGGCAGCTCAAGCGAGCTGAAAAGCCCCGAGAACTGCTTGACCGCAACGCGCCCGGCCCGCTCGAGCCCGCCGGTGGTGATGACTGTGGCCATCGGCAGCGAAGCGCCGTCGCGCGATACCAGTCGCAGCTCGAAAGCCTGCGCGCTGGCGATTTTCTTGAGGATTGCGCGCACGCGCCGCCGGGTAACGCTCAAGGACTTTGCAGCTTCATCGAGGGCCTCGATCTCCTCGGTCGTCTTGCCGCCTGGTTTGACTCGACCCACGAACGCCCAGGCATCGCGATAGAGCGGACTGGCGAGGACGCATCGAAAATTTCACTCATTGCGTCAATCCTCCGCATTGACTTCGACGAGGTCCAGGCTGCCGTTTTTCGGCAGCCAGCTCATCAGCTTGGTGTGCGCATTGACGATCTCGAGCAGCGAGCAGCAGCAAAAGAGTTCGTCAGCCAGATCCACTGCCGGCGCAATGCGCTCGCGCTGCTGGGCGTTCATCGCGAAGCGTGTGGTCTTGCGGTCCTTGACCTCAACGATCGCCAGAATCCCGTCCTGGATTGCCGCCTGCGCCTCGTGCTCACCGACGTCGTTGGCGAGCACAAGCGCGGTATTGAGCAGCGCGGTGATGTTGTGCAGGTCGTCGATGATCGCACGCCCGCCGCGCAGCGCGTCCATCGACACCCGGGCTGGCAGTAGTAGCCTGAGCTGATCCTCCTGGTCCGGCTTGCAACTGAGCGCATTCACGCGCTGGCTGATGGCGCGTGCACGAGCCTGCTTCGCTCGCGCACGCTCAATCGTCTCGATCCAGTTGCTGCGCGGATTCATGCGGCGGCATCCATCGCTGCAATCTCGGCCGACTCGATCCAGACTGCCTCGAAGTGCTCAGGCAGCTCGGTCGGCCTGGCTTTGAGCGTGCCTGCAACGAAGACCTGGTTGATGCGACCTTCGGTGATCAGGTCGGAGAGCCAGTAGAGGAGGTCGCCGCGGGCCGGCAAGTCGAGCACGTCCATGCGGTCGAGCGCGAAGAGCTTCACACCCGAGAGCTCGGCAATGGTGGCGGTGACGAGCGCATCGACGCGCCACCGCTCCGACTCGGACAGCAGGCCGTAGAGGCGACCATCGGCGCCGACGCGGATCTGCATGTCGGCGCCAATTTGCGGCACCGCCCACTCGGCCATGCCGGCATTGACCGCCAGCGCCTTGTTGAACGGACCCAGCGCCTCAGCCACGATCGCCGTTCGCACGCCATCGGGCGCTAGGGCTGCCGCGACCGTCTCCCACCTCTGCGCGAGCTCGTGGTGTGCGTAGGCCTTCTGCTCATCGCCGGCGTGGGCCTTTGCGGCGTCGAGATCCTTGCGGGCGCGGTGCAGCGTGTTGGCGACCTGCGTCGCGGTGGACCTGCGTGCAGCAAGCGTGTCCCGCGCAGCCTGAATGCGCTCTTCGGTAACGGGCTCGATGCGCTGTAGGTCGGCCAGCTCTACCTTCGCGCGTTCGGCTGCGAGGATGTCGCGCTCGGCGTTGGCAATGGCAGACCCCTGCAAGCTGACCGCCTTTGACCATTGCTGTCGCTTGACCGCGGTTTCGGGGTCGTCTGGCTTTGCGGGACTGTGTGGGTGCAACGCGCCGTTGCGCAGCGTGAGCATGGCGCCGCAGTCCGGACAGGCCATCGGCGGGCGAATATCGACTGCACCAGGCTCAGGGGGGAGCTCTCCGAGGCGCTTCGACCAGACTTCGAGCTCGCCCTTTGCGCGCTCGAGCCGAGCCTGAGCGTGCGACAGTTCCTTGGTGGCCGCCTCTAGTTGAGCGATGCGCACCTGTTGTGCAGCGTACTGCTTGGCCTGCTCGTCCAAGGCGCCCTGGGCGCGTGAAGCCTCAAGCAGCGCGCCCTGCGCCACCTCGCAATCTGCCTCCAGAACGGCGAGTTCGTCTTCGCTCGGCGCTTCGACAGGCGCCGGTTTCCAGCTCTTTGCCTTTTCGCTGCCGTAGGCCTCGCCGGTCACAGCACGCCAGGCGCCGCGGGCCTGCGATGCCTGTTCCTTGGCGTGAGCAAGCGCGACATCGAACCCGCTATTGAGCAGCGGCTGCACCTCCTTGCACAGCGCCTGATCGGCGCCGTAGCGCTTGACCATGCGTTCGACGATCGCCGCCGGCGTGGCCTGCAGGTTCATGAGCGCGTAGATGAAGGCGCGGCGCTGCGACTCCTCCATCCGGGTAAAGCGGCCCGGGTCCAGCAGCATGGGCAGCTCAAACGGCATGTTTGACACATCAGATTCGTGCTTGCCGGTGTGCAGGGTGATGGCGCTGCGGCCGGCGTCGTGCTCGACGATCACCGTGCCGACCTTTTCGCCGCTCGTAACCATCTCGCGCCAGTCCTTCTTGCGCTCGACCCGGACAATCTCGCCGGTGAACGCGGCGCGGACGGCTTCCAGGGTGCTGCTCTTGCCGGCGCCGTTGGGACCGCAAATCAGCGTTGCGCCGTGCGGCGCAAGCTCGAGCGCGCGTACGCCGGCGAAGTTCTTGATCGAGATCCTGTTGATCTTCATTTTACGTATCTCCGGTAAAGGTTGTGCGTACTGTCGGTACCGTAAAGACAGTTCGCTCCGTACGTACAGTGCGCATAGCAATTACTCGAAATTGCCGCGACGCTGGCGACGGGCCGGCGGCGGCGGCGGCTCGTCCATCAGCGACTGCTGGCCGCCGGCTTCGGCGCGCTCGCGCGCCTCGATCTCGGCGAGCTCCTCGGGGGAGGGCTGCCAGCGCTCGGGCTCGGGGTCCGCCGGGCGAGCCTGGCGCTGCGGCGCAGCCTGTCGCTGCTGCGTCTGTTGCGCAGGCGCCTCCTCGCGGCGATCGAAGCCGGTCGGCACGGACTGCAGCGGGGCCTGGTGTTCGATGGCCGCTGGCTGCGCGGCGGGCTCGGCCTGCTGCTGCTCGTCGTCGGCCGGATCCTCGATTACGTTGGCCTCGCCCTCGAGCACGTTGTCGAACTTCTGCTTGCCGAAGCTCTCGTCGGCCTGCACTGCGTCAGCCAACTCGATCGACACCGGCAGGTACTTGAACAGGCGGCGGATCACCGACTTCCGGCCCATCTCGACCGGGTGGTCCCACCAGGGCGACGACGCCTTCGTGCGCTTGCCGGTCGGGCGGCCGCCTTCCCATTCATCCTTCCAGGCGTTGCTGCCGTCGCGGTCGCGGATGGCCTCGATCTGCTCGACGCTCATGACCTCGTAGGCGTAGCCGCCGCCGACCAGCTTCGCGACCGCGTAGTAGGCGATCACCGGGCCGCGGTTGCTCAACGAGGGTTTGTGCGACAGCTTTTCGTCGAGCCCGTAGGAAAACTCGAACTCGTCGTTTGCGCAGACCTCGTGTGCCGCGATGCTCACGATCTGGCCGGATCGGCGCGCCAGATCGATCATGCCGCGGTAGCCGATGATGCACTGGACCTCCATCGCGCCCTTCTTCTTGAAGGGGATCAGGTAGGCGTGGCCCATCGGGGTGTTCGGCTCGAGGCCGAGCTGCGCGCACCAGACCGTCGCGCCGAAGAGTGATTTGACCGAGCACTCGTCCAGCTTCGGCGTCTGCCGCAGGGCGCCGAGCGCGATCTTCATCAGGCGGTCAGCTTTGATGTGCTGCGGCAGGACCGCAGACAGCGCGGACTTGTTGTGCTCGAAGAATCCTTGCACGGTCTTGCCGCCGGCTTGCTTGGCGGGCATCTTCGCGCGCTGGCGAATCTCGGCAATGTTCATGGTTTCGGCCATTTTCAATACTCCACGTCGAGGGCGTAGCGGGGGAGTGAGATGGACTGGACGCCCTCATAGCCAGGCCATTCGTTTTGCTGCTGGTGCTTGGCGAACTGCGCGAGCGCCTTGCGATACTTGCGCGCGGCGGACTCGCGGCCGAGCGGATCGACCTGGTAGCAGGCCGACAGGTAGGGCTCGCTCGTCTCGATCACGCCGAACAGGAACGCGACGACCGGCTTGCCGGTGGCGATCTCGATCCCGTCCGAGTACATGGCGTCCTGGATGTCGTAGGTCATGCGGGCGACCTGCGCGGCGAACGCCCACGGCGCGGCCGGGCCAGTCTTGAGGTCGAGCACGATCCAGCCTTCGTCGCCGGGCAGTTCGTGCAGCCAGTCGGGCCGGCAGCGGCAGCGCACGCCGGTATCCGGGTCGGTCCAGAAAACGGAGGCCTCGGCGAAGCCGGACGCCAGCAGCTCGCCAACCTCGGCGTGTCGGCGCAGGCTTGCGGCCTGCAGCCGACCCTCTTCGTACTCGTCGGGCTTCAGCGCTGTGACGCCCGGCTTGAGCGTAGCGGCGAAGGCCTTCCATTCCTTCGTGTTGCGATTGACGGCCGGGCCGATCGCGTAGCGCTCATTGAAGGTCTCGGGCTCGAGGACGAGCGTGTGCAACAAGGTTCCGGCGCGCTGCCCGCTCGTCTCCGCGCTCGCCGGCGAGCGGTTCGGATCCAGGTGCAGGCCGAAGTAGTTGGCGGGCACCACCATGAAGTCGGCGAGCCGGCTTTTCGAGAGCTCGGGGCGGGCGTGGTAGGCCGCGTTCGAGAGACCGTGCACGATGCCGGATTCGGGGATGAAAATTTCAGGGGCGTTCAATTTGTCGATGCCTCAAGAAAGCGCTCGAAGTCGTCGCGGTCGGCGGTCGAGAATCGGCGCATTGAAGTTGGATGCTTTGCTTTGAATCGCGCGTGCTGCTCGCTGATCCAGTGCGAGAAGTCCGCCAGGCTGGGGTGCTTGGGCTTGGTTCGAAGGTAAGCCGCCCAGCGACGTTTATGCCGCGCGTTGGCAAACTGCGCTGTCAAACGCCGCTGATCGCCAGGATGTCGAGCAACAAAACGGGCAGAGCAGTGACCACAGTCACCACCAGGACCATCGTGTCCTTGTGGCGCTCGTAGGTGTTCACGATCACAGCGGAGAGCGGGGCGCGCTCTGCGCCCAGCACGCGCGGCAACATGCTGAACTCAGCGTCTTCGAGCAGCGTGGCGCGCATCGATCGGCGCGCGGCGATCCAGTTACGGCGGTTGGCCTTGATTGTTGCGCGATCGGAAAACTCGGTCACAGGAAAGATGCGAGTCGCGTGACGCGCTAGGTTTTCGGTTTTCATGCCAAAGCTCCTTGGTTTGATGAGCCCGTTCGGCGGGCGAGATGCGCAGGGCCACAGAACGACGGCCCGCACTCAATCCCCAAAAAAACGCGCCGGCGGGCCAAGGTTGCATGGCGGGCCGGCGCGACAGGGGAGAGATTGAAAAGATCCTGGCAGGGCCAAGATCTGAAATGGGGTTCGTGCAGGACTGGCTGAACCCGGTCCTGCACGGCTTGCGTTGCATGATCCGTCTGCGGCTTTCGCGGCTCTCCGCGCATTGCTGCGCGCTGCAACGGCTTGCTGGCTCGACGAGGCGCAACGCACACGGCCAGCACCATGTAAGGTCTTCCCGGCCATTTGCCCCTGGCCAGGCGTGCGTCGAGTCACGCTTGCAACGGGGTTTCCTTCACCGCTGCCGACGCACGGCCGGCACGGGTGAAGGGGCTCGCTTGCGCGAACCCTTGGCTCAGGCGCCTACTCCTTGGTCTGCTTGCCGCGGCCCAGCGTCAGCACGGCCACCAGCGCCGCGCCCATCGCCAGGTCCGCGCAGAACGACACGAGCCAGCTCACCGAATCCACCACCGCCAACAGCGCCAGGATCGGCGCCGCAACGGCGAGGCGGATGCGCTCGCCCAGGCCTTCGAGGTTGCGCAGGGTGCGCATCACGCCTCGATCCCGAAGTCCTGGATGCGCAGGCCGAGTTCGCGCCCCAGCTTGGCCAGCATCTTCACTTCAGCGGGCTCGATCTCGCCGTCTGCCTCAGCGATGGTGATCGCGTTGATGAAAACCTCTTCGGCATCCTTGGGGTTCGTCTTGATGTCCGCAATCTCGCGGAAGATCTTCATCTCGCCCAGGCGGGGGCCGGCATCCATGTACTCGACGAAGCGGCCCATCGTGACCGTGATCTCGCTGCCGAAGTGGGCGAGGTTTTCGTTCGCCGCGATCAGGCGCTCAATCTTCTCGAGCTCTTCTTTCTCGCACCCTCCGTCAGCGTAGGCCAACAGGACCATAGCGCCGACGATGGCCTGCATCAGGTCTCGTCCCTCGACCTTCTTCAATTCGGCCTTCGCTTCGCCAACCTTCTTTCCGAACAACTTTCCGAACATCGAACTCTCCTTTTTTAGGCGGGTTACGCTCTCCCGCTGAACGCCTCCAAAGCGCATCCGTTGCCGGCCTGCGGGACGTCGTGAAAGTGGCCTGCCTGGAAGGACTCGAACCTCCAACTCGCGGGATAGAAGCCCGCTACTCTCATCCAGTTGAGCTACAGGCAGTTGGAGCGGATGGCCGGACTCGAACCGGCGACCGGCGGAATGGAAGTCCGCGGCTCTACCAGCTGAGCTACATCCGCGCCCACAAGAAAAAGAGCGATCCTCGTCCTTTGTCGCGGCCTGATTGTGATTCAGGGGAGACACCGCAGGACGATCCAGTTTTTCACGCCCGCGCTCTTTCTTGTAGGGCCTGTCTTTACAGGCTTTATGGATGTGCCGGACTTTCCCGGCAGTCACCCGCTTAGAGTATATGCGGGGCCGTCGTATCGTCACGGCTCTACCCTAACGTGCAGATGTCCGGCGCTGATCTCCTGCGCATTCACCCACAAGCAAGGCCGCCGGCTCTCTCCCCGGGGCGATTGCGGCGGGGTTGGTCGCGGCGGCCTATCGCATCGACGGCGGCCTTGCTTGTGGATGCCGTCTCTCCGGCTGTCTCGCCGACGATCGGTAAAGCCGAAGCCTTCTCGTCGTCAATCGCCATCCTCGTGCTGTGCGTGGGCACCATCCTTACGCGGGGCGATCCGCGCCTGCAGTTATCCGCTCTATGTTTCATGCAGGAGTGCGAAACCCACCCTTGCCGGGCGGTTGCGGACGCAAAAATCTTTTCTCACTACCGGGTGTCCACGATCAACTCGCCCTCGTGGCTTTTTCAGGAACGTCATCGCGACGTGCCAGGCTGGGATCCTCACCGATCCCCACGAGCCGACTCGTTCATTGCGCAGGACGCCATGCCTGCACTCCCTATCGAGCTCGCTTTGGTGTCGTTTGTCTTACCACTCCCCGCTGCACACGCGGTCGTCCGAAGCCATCCCCTTCATGGGTTCTATCCCCTTCCGCGATCGCGTTGAACTGCGCTCGTGGTCGGTGCGGACTGCATTGCCTGCAAGTTGTTAAGTACCGCCCTTGGGTAACGCATCGGGCGAGACAAATAGTACCTAGCAGGTAACTTGCAGGTCAAGCAAAAAAGCGCCGAAACACAAAATTCATTTCCAGCGGGCAGCGATCGCGCGTCGCTTGTTGCAAATTGACCGAGCAGGTAACATGCTCACTTATGGAAAAATTACGACAGTACCTCCGGGGCCTGCCGCGCGATGGCGTATCACGCTATGCCTTCGCCGCCGCCGCCGGCACAACGATGAACTACATCCGCAAGACGATGAGCGAGGGCGGCGCGTTCGGCATCGAGATCTGCGCAGGCATCGAGGACGCCACCGACGGCGCCGTGATGGCGAGCGACCTGCGGCCCGACCTCGATTGGGACGGCTTCGCCGAGCGCCACTGCAAGCGGCTGCAGCGCGCGAAGCTCAAGGCTCAGCGCGAAGCGAAAAAGGCGGCGTGATGGTGGCGGGTGCGGCGCGCGCGGTCAGCGCGGCCAAGGTGGCGGCCTGCCGGCTCGCGCTACGGCATCTGCCGCTCGGTGAGCGTGCGCGCCTCAAGGTCTGGATGGTCCTGCGCGGGGAACTCGCGCGCTGGAAGTGATACGGCGACGCCTGCGGCCGACGAACGGCAGGCAAAAAGAAACCCCGCTTCATCGCGCTGGCATGCGCTCGGCGGGGTTGCAAGATAGCGAGGAAATTATGCCGGAAATTGGCTTTGACCGCAAGCCTGTGTTCTGCAAAACAATCAGGATTGGGGAGGTCTGAGAATGGCCCTCCCCGCTCAGGTAATCAACATGGACGAGCATCGGAAGCCTGGCCCGCAGCTTGAGGACGGATATATCCGCATTGCGAACGAGCTGTTCGACGCCATCCTGAAGAAGCTGGCCTCGTATCGCCACACCAAGGTCGTTCTCGCCATTCTTCGCAAGACCTACGGCTACCAGAAAAAAGAGGACGACATCACGATTTCCCAGCTTGCCGAGCTGACGGGCATCCACCGCAACAACGTCGGCGCGGCCATCAAGGAGCTCGAGCAGATGCGCGTCATCAACCCCGTCCGCGCCGGCTCGCACGGTCTGATGATCGGGATCAACAAGCGCCACGCCGAGTGGGTGGGCGAGGAAGCCAAGGCGCGCGGGCCTGGGCGCAAGGCAATCAAATTGATTGATGCTCACGAAGGCAATCAAATTGATTGCGATGAGCAATCAAAACAGTGCATGAATGCAATCAATTTGATTGAAACCAGCAATCAAAACGTTGCACACAAAAGACAACCCCAAAAGACAACTCCAAAAGACAACTCCAAAAGGATTGCGCAATCTGACGATCGCGCAGCATCGCAGAGCGCCGACGCCGCCTTCGATGCGTTCTGGCAAACCTTCGGCCACAAGAAGGGCAAGGCCAACGCGAAGGATGCTTTTGTTCGCGAGTTCGCCAAGGCTCGCCACGCGGCCGATTGGCTGCAGGCCGTGATGGCGGCGGCGGCCAAGGAGGCGCAGCGCCGCCCGCACCTGATCGCTGCCGGGCAAACACCGATCTACGCCCAAGGCTGGCTGACCCAGCGCCGCTACATGGACGAGGATTTGCTGACATGGGGCGAGTTCTCTGCCGAACAGCAAGCCTTCATCGACTGCTTCAACGCCAACATCGGCGACACCTGCCCGCAGGTCACGGAATGGACCGCGAAGCGTGCCGCGCTGTGCGACATCGCCTTGCGCGGCGCCTGGAGTCTGGAGAAGTGGGGTGAGTTCTGGCGCTACGTGGCCGACGAGTGCCAGTTCGACTGGCCGGTCAGCTTCGAGTGGATGCTGAACCGCGAGAACTGGGCGAAGGTGAAGGGCGGTCAGTATCTGCGTGCCGAGGCGCAAGCATGACCGACCACCTCCTCCTCTCCATCGAGGCCGAGCAGAGCGTCCTGGGTGCGCTCATGCTCAGCCCGGACGCTTTCGATCGCATCGAGCCCGCGCTGAACCCCGGGCAATTCGCCCGAGAGGATCACCAGCGCATCTACGCGGCGATCGTGCGGCTTCGCTCTGCCGGAAAACCGCACGATGCAATGACTGTGGCCGACGAGCTCGATGCTGCTGGCCATCTTCAGGCCTGCGGCGGCCTGGCTGCCGTGGTCGAGCTCGAGGCGGCGGTGCCGTCCGCGGCGAACATCCGTCGGCACGCAGAGATCGTCGCCGAGCGCGCAATGCTTCGCGCTTTGCGCGCCACCGGCGATGAGATCGCGCAGAAGGCCGTCGAGATCGGCATGTCAGCGGCCGAAAAGGTCGATTTTGCGCAGTCCCGCGTGCTGAGCCTGACGGAGTCGGTGCGGCAGAAGTTCGAGCCGGTGTTCATGCGCGATGCCATGCAGCGGCAGCTCACGCGAATGGCTGAGCGCATGGATGGCACAAAAGCGCCCGGGCTCTCAACCGGATTTCCCGACTTAGACAAGCGCTCCAGCGGCGGCCTGCATCCTGGTCAGCTCATCATCCTGGCGGCACGACCGGCGATGGGCAAAACCGCGCTCGCCCTGGAGATCGCGCTGCACTTCGCGCTGAACGACATTCCGACTCTGGTGTGCTCTCAGGAAATGCCCGAGTCCGATCTGATGAACCGGATCGTTGCGCTGCATGCGCGCGTGGAGCTCAACCGCGTCATCGACACCAGGACGATGCACGACGACGACTGGAATCGCCTGACGGCGGCCTCGAGCGCGCTGGTCAATGCGCCGCTGGCGCTCGACGAGCAGCCCTCGCTCAACCTGCTGGCGGTGCGCAACAAGGTTCGCCGCGTACGTCGCGAGTACGGGCGCATCGGCTTTCTGGTTGTCGATTACCTGCAGTTGATGGTCGGCGACGGCTCCGAGCAGAACCGGAACGCCGAGATCGAGAAGATCAGTCGCGGACTCAAGCAGCTTGCGAAGGAAGAGGTCATGCCAGTGCTGGCGCTCTCCCAGCTCAATCGCGAGGTGGAGAAGCGCCCGAACAAGCGCCCGATGGCCTCTGATCTGCGCGACTCCGGCGCAATCGAGCAGGACGCAGATGTGATCTGGACGCTGTACCGCGACGAGGTCTATCACCAGGATCCGACCGCCTCGCCGTACTACGGCTATGCCGAACTCGGCATCCAAAAAAACCGCCAGGGCGCGGCGGGCGGCTTCGTTGGACTGTCGTACCGCGGCGCGCTCACGCGCTTCGAGTCCGTGATCGAGTGGCCGGACGTCGAGGAAAAGCGCACGGCGCGCCGCAAGGGGTTCGCCAATGACTGACCCTGTGGCGGCTGCGCTCGCCAAGATCGCGGCGGCCAGAGAGCGGGCGACGGCGCTCGGGAAAGACGACGGCGCCAAGCCCGCACCCGCAGCAAGCCAGATCGATCAGCTCAAAAAGGACATCCGGATGGTGTTCGCGATGTTGAGGCGCGGATTTCTCTCGCCCGACGAGGCGCGGCACGAGTTCGACAGCACCATTCGTGCCGTGCAGGCAGACTTGGGTGTTGAGCAAAAGATGGCCGAGCACTTCGCGCACTGGCGCGCGCGGGCGGCCCAGGTGGAGTGCGACCTTGCACGCTCCGAGCGAATCAAGGCGGCGGTGCGTGCAGAGCGCGCCCAACAGGGGAGAGCAGCTTGAGCAGCAGGGCAGAGGCATTGGCGCGCCAGAAGCGCTGGGACAAAGCCGCGACTGAGGCACGCACGCTGCGCTGTGCAGGATGCAATCGTGCCTTCGCGCGCGAGGCGGTGACGACCATCAAGAGCCCGTGTGGCCTTTATCAGCGCCACCTGTGCGCACCCTGCAAGACGGATCCGCGCGCGCTTTCGTGGTCCAAGAAGGTACAAAACGGACAGTAAAGCCATACGGTAACGACGATGCAGACAGTAAAGACAGGCATAATCACGCCCAAGCTCAGGCGGGTAGTTTTCGCGGGCGACTGCCGGCCGTGCCCGTACTGCGACGAGCCCGTTTGCCCCATCTGCGAAGCGCACTACGCCGACTGCGCGTGTCCAGGTCCGATGCAGGACGATTTGTACGACTACACCGAGGTCGATGGCGTGCTGTACGCCCGGCCGATCAACGAGGAAGAGGACGCTTGACTGCTCCCCTCCCTGAAGGAAGGGGATTCCCACTTCACAGAACCGAGCCGATCCGCACCTAAATGCAGACAGGACTTACCGCTTCTCCATGGGCTGAAACCGCGAGTCCCGCGGCCAAAACGTTGCGCGCTGCGTTGATGTCGCGGTCGTGGATCGTGCCGCACTCCGGGCACACCCACTCGCGCACGCTCAACGGCAGCTTCGATACGGTATGCCCGCAGTCCGAGCACCGCTTGCTGGACGGATACCAGCGGTCGATGCCGATCAGCGTGCGCCCGTACCACTGCGCCTTGTATTCGAGCTGCCGCACGAACTCCGACCAGCTCGCATCACTGATCGATTTCGCAAGGCACCGATTCTTCTGCATGTTGCTGACGGCAAGGCTTTCGATGGCGATCACTTGGTTCTCGTTTATCAGCCGGGTCGAAAGTTTGTGCAGGAAGTCCCTGCGGGCGTCTGCCACCTTGGCATGCAGTCGTGCAACTTTCCGCTTCGCCTTGGCGCGGCGTGCGGAGCCTTTCTGCTTCTTCGCCAGTCGCCGCTGCAGCTTGGCGAGCTTGGCTTCGTGCTTGCGAAACGTGTTCGGCGCGGCGACCTTCTCGCCGCCCGACAGGATCGCGAAGTGGGTCAGCCCAAGATCGATGCCGACTTTGCCGTCAGCATCAGGTTTTGCCGAAACGGTGTCGTCGCACAGCATCGAGACGAAATACCGTCCTGCCGCGTCTTTCGACACGGTCACGGTCGTGACCTTGGCGGCGCGCGGGATCGTGCGCGAGAAGCGCACGTCAAGCGGAGTGCCCATCTTTGCCAGCTTCAGCGCCTTGCCGTCCCACTTGAAGGCGCTGGTCGTGTATTCGGCCGACTGCGGACCATCCTTGCGCTTGAACGACGGATACCGGGCGCGCTTGGCGAAGAAGTTGCCGAAGGCCGTTTGCAGATGGCGCAGCGCCTGCTGCACCGGCACCGAGCTGACTTCGTTCAGCCAGACGAACTCCGGCTGCTTCTTCAATGCCGTCAGCGCAGCGGAGGTTGCGTGATAGTCGATGCGCTTTTGCTCTTTGAACCACGCATCGGTGCGCAACCGGAGCATGTGGTTGTACGCGAAGCGCGCGCAGCCGAACGTCCGGGCAAGAATCACTTCCTGCTCGGGCGTCGGGTAGCACCGGAAACGGTACGCGCGCTTGACGTCCATGCCTCACACCATAACAGGAGGCCGTGTAAGATTGCAAGGCAATGCTGACGCGGAGCAGCAGCCTACCGGCTGCGCTCCTTTCCTCCCCGGCCTGAAGGCCGAGGTTTCTCGGAGCAAAATCTGATGAGCAAGAAGATTTCGATGTCGGAGAAGAAGTTTCGCAAGGCGCACAAGGCGGCCTGGCTGGACGGGCACGAGCATGGCGTGAAGGCGGGCTATCGCGACGGCGAGAAGTATGGGCGGGATGCCATGAGCGCCGCGCTCGCGGGCGAGGTCATTGCGCCGGTGCTCGACGCAGCGATCGGCCTGATCGAAAGCAACCTCGAGGACTACGCCCACGTGCTGCTGGTGGCGCTGCGCGACAAGGCGCGCGAGATCGCGGGCGAGGAGCTCGACGACATGGCCGACACCGGCGATGACGAGTACGAGTGCGCGGGCTGCCAGCCGGACGAGCGGGACGGGGATGCCTTCGCGGCGTCGTTTGATGCGCTGCAGTCGCTTGTCGCCCAACTCCAGCGCGGCGCCGCCCACGTCGAGCCCGTCCAGGATGGCCGCGATCCGCTGTAAGGGCTGCGCGCACCATCGCAAGCCTGGGCGCAGCGATCCAGGCTACTGCGGCGGCCGCGACGATCTTTCGCACGCGTATGGCGCTAACCATTCCCTTCGACAACTGCCCGCGGACAAGGGCGCATCGTGCAAGGATTTCAGTCCGAAATGAGTCTTGAAACGTGGCTGCAGCGCGAAGAGCGCAAAGCGCAGGGTGTGGCGTGGATCGACGGGCCGGCACCGGCTGGAACCTACCCGCTCACGATGACTGACCCGCTGGGGATGTATGGGACTGCCGAGCGCGATCCGTCCGGCCTTTCTCTGAGTGTGCCGGGCGCGAAGGCAGACGCCGGCAAAGTGTTGGGTGGCTTGCTGCTCGACTTTGCGCACGCGCTGGAGCTCGTCGCCGAGGTGGGCACACATGGCGTAGCCAAGTATAGCCGAGGCGGCTGGCGATCAGTGCCGGACGGCCAACAGCGTTACCTGGATGCGGCGATGCGCCACTTGCTCAGGCTCGGCAAGGGCGAGCAGAACGACGCGGACAGCGGTCTCCCGCACCTGGCCCACATCGCTTGGAATTTCCTTGCAGTGCTCGACCTGCAGCAGCGGTGGCTCGCACATGGCGATTGAACTCGACGCCGGCGGCTTGAAGCTGATTGCTGAGACATTGGGGATCCGAAGCGTCGCCGGAATGCTCGACGGCAACGCACGCACGTTCGACGAATTCCTGCGCTTGATCGCCTCGCGCAAGATAGGCGGCGTCCTGGCGCACGGCGAGCTGCGTGGCCTGCTCGCCGAAGGCGTCATTGAGGGCGGGCGCCTGGATGCCGTGGGCGCGAGCTCGATCGACATCCACCTGGGCGACGAGATCCTGATCGAAGAGGTCGCCCCGGGCCACCTGATCGACTACCGCGCGCGCACGAAACCCAAGATGATGCCGCTCAAGCTCGACGCCGGTGGGTTCGTGCTCGGGCCTGGGCAATTCATCCTTGCGCACTCGGTCGAGCGCCTTGCAATGCCGGCCAACCTGTCGGCGCTGCTGCGCACGAAATCGAGCATGGGCCGCATCGGCTGGGAGCACATGGACGCCGGCTGGATTGATCCGGGCTTCTTCGGGTCGCTGACGCTGGAATTCAAGAACAACCTGGAGTCGCAGTCGATCTTGATCCGCCCGGGCGACCCGTGCGGGCAGCTCGTTTTCTTCGAGCACGATCCGGTGCCGGATGAGGCTTCGTATGCGGTGCGCGGACGCTACAACGGCAGCAAGACCGTGGAGCAGGTGCGGTAAGTGCCGACCGTCACGCTTGTTCGCGGTCACGACGGGCGCCTCGCCGGGTTGTCCGAGAAGGACGACCGCGGCTGGCGCCGGTTCTACGCCAAGATCAAAGCGTTGGGCGAGTCGTGCATTACCTTCACCTGGCGAGAGCCGAGAAGCGGGCCGTATCACCGCAGGTTCTTTGCGATGCTGAACGCGGCCTTCGACGCGCAAGAGCGTTTCGATAATCCCGAGCAGTTCCGCCACTGGCTTCAGATCGGCGCTGGGTTCTGCGACTTCGTTCCGCACCCAGCGCGCGGTGTCGTGGCGATTCCAAAGTCGATCGCGTACGACAGGCTCGAGCAGGACGAGTTTGAAGAGGTCGCCGAGGCGATCTGGACGTTCTACCGCTCCGCACACGCGCGCGAGATCCTGTATCCGCACCTGGGCGACGACCAATCCTTCGAGATGGTCTGGACTGTGCTGGAGTCTTTTTCGTGAGCGAGCGCGCGCGCGAATCAAGGATTCTCAACTGGAACATGTCCACTGTTCCGCAATGCTTCCCGTCCGAGCACGACTGGTTGGAATGGCTCGCCGCACGCCTGGATGCGCGCTCGCCTTGCGAGGACTGTTCTCTGGCCTACCAGCGCAAGATGCTGGCCGCCGGGCGGTGCGAGCGCCCAGAGACGCTGTTCGTGAAGACCGCAGACGGTGAGCTGGGCATCAGCGCCGATGATCGCCGCTACGCACGCCTTTTGATGGGGCTCTCGATCACCGGCGCAGTCCATCAGGACGAGGTCAAACCGACGCCGCGCGTCCTCGCGCTCCTCCACGGCGCTTATCCGTATGCGGCACCCGAAACCAAGAACGCCATCGTCAAATTCGTTCGTCGCGCAGGGAGAAATCATGACAACGCTCAGTGAAAAGCGCCACCTTGCGCGCGTTGCGGCCTTGCCGTGCGCGCTGTGCGGCGGGATGCCGGTCGAGGTGCATCACATCCTCGAGGGGCGGGTGAAGGGGCGGCGATCAGGTCACTGGACCGCGGTTCCGCTGTGCCCCGATTGCCATCGCGGATCGAAAAATGGTGTGCATGGACAGCAGAACATGATGCGCGTGATGAAAAAAACAGAGCTTGAGCTGCTGGCCGAGACGTTGGAAAAGCTCTTTGGGAGGGCGGCGTGACCACACCCTTTTACATCGGGATCGACCCTGGTTGCAGTGGCGCCATCGCCGTGCTCGACGCCAGGGGCCACCTGCTCAGTCAAACCTCGATGCCGATCTTCAAGGACGGCAGGAGTACGCGCGTGAATGCGGCAGCTTTGGCGGGCTTCCTGGTCGAACACACCGGCGCAAGGTCAGCTTTCGTTGAGCGCGTCGGAGCGATGCCCGGCCAGGGCGTGAGCTCGACATTTGGGTTTGGTCACGCCGCGGGCGTTGTCGAAGGCGTG
>QXGG01209968.1_pt1 | contig 16344 bp, 15 predicted proteins | sample 1982491 | NCBI WGS metagenome assembly QXGG01 (sample SAMN09924614, study PRJNA488089) | Wastewater metagenome, whole genome shotgun sequencing project. | isolation source: South African research farm wastewater | place: South Africa: Irene, Agricultural Research Council, Animal Production... | reverse complement strand
CGGCACCAGCATCGCGCGCCAGTTGCGCAGGAAGAACAGGCACACCGCGGCCACCAGCAGCACCGCCTCCCAGATGGTGGAGAACACCGCGTCGATCGAACGCTCAATGAACACCGTGGTGTCGTTTGCGATCGTCATCGACATGCCTTCGGGCAGCTCGGCCTGCAGCCGCGGCATCATCTCGTCCAGGCCGCGCTTGAGGTCGAGCGGATTCGCCACCGACTGCTTGATCAGGCCGATCGACACCGCCGGCTGGCCCATGAAGCGCACCGAGGTGCGCTCGCTCTCGGGCGCCACCTCCACCCGGCCGACGTCGCGGATGCGCACCGGGTAGGCGTCGGCGGTGTCGCCCTGGCGCAGCACGATGGCGCCGAACTGCTCGGGCTCGGTGAGGTCGGTCTGGGCCACGACGGCGAACTCGCGCTCGCGGCTCTCGATGCGGCCGGCGGGCAGCTCCACGTTCTGGCGCCGGATCGCGTCTTCCACCTCCTGCACCGTGAGGCCGAAGGCGGCGAGGCGGTCGCGGTCCAGCCACACCCGCATCGCCGAGCGCCGGTCGCCGAACAGGCGCGCATCGGCCGCACCGGGCAGGGTCTGCATGCGCGGCTTGATGACGCGGTTGGCGAAGTCGCTGATCTCCATCGGCGCGTGGCGATCGGACGAGAACGCCACCCAGATGATCGGGCTGGCGTCGGCCTCGACCTTGGCGATCACCGGCTCGTCGATGTCGTCGGGCAGGCGCTGGCGCACGCGCGACACACGGTCGCGCACGTCGGCCGCGGCCGAATCCGCGTTGCGCTCGACGCGGAAGCGCACCGTGATCTGGCTGCGCTCCTGACGGCTGATCGAGGACAGCACATCCACGCCCTCGATCCCGGCGAGCGAATCCTCCAGCGGCTTGGTGACCTGCGACTCGACGATCTCGGCGCTGGCGCCGCGGTAGCGGGTGTCCACCGTGACCACCGGCTCGTCGATGTTGGGGTACTCGCGCACAGTGAGCCGCGAGTACGACATCAGGCCCACGAGCAGCACCAGCAATGACAGCACGGTGGCGAACACCGGCCGGCGGATGCAGATATCGGAGACGACCATGGCTCAGTCCGCCCGTGCCACGCCGGCGGGCGTGGCGGCCACCTTCACCGCCGCGCCGTCGCGCAGCTTGAGCTGGCCGGCGGTCACCACCACCGCGCCCGGGGCCAGGCCGTCGACCACCTCCACCATCGCGTCGCGACGCTGGCCGGTCGTCACGCTCACACGCTGGACCGTGCCGTCCTCCACCCGATAGACGAACTGCGTGTTGCCCGGCGCCGGCACCAGCGCCGCTTCGGGCACCACCGGCACCTCGGCGCGCTCGGCCAGGATCAGGCGCACGCGGGCGAACACCCCGGGCCGCAGGCGCATCTCGGGATTGACCAGGCTGGCGCGCAGGCGCACCGCGCGGCCCTGGGCGTCGACCAGCGGATCGATCGCCTCCACGGTTGCGGTGTGGATCTCGCCCGGCAGCACGTCGCTCGACAGCTCCAGCGCCTGCCCGGGGCGCACACGGTCGAGGTAGAGCTCGGGCAGGCGGAAGTCGAGCTTGAGCGTGGCGATGTCCTCGAGGTTGATCAGCGCGTCGCCGTCCTGGACGAAATCGCCCGGGCTCACGCTGCGAATGCCGACCACGCCGTCGAAGGGCGCACGGATCTGCATGCGCGCCAGCCGCGCCTGCGCCAGCGCCAGACCGGCGCGCGCCACCTCGAGCTTGGCGCGCGCGTCATCCAGGCTGCTCTGGCTGACGAACTTGCGCCCGAACAGATCCTGCGTGCGGCGGAAGTTCGACTCGGCCAGCGTCAGGTTGGCGCGCGCCTGCTGCAGCTCGGCGCGCTCCACAGCCGAGTCGAGCTCGACCAGCACCGCGCCGCGGCGCACCGTCTCGCCATCACGAAAGCGGATCGTCTCGATCCGGCCCGACACCTCGGGGCGCAGCACCACGGATTCGTTCGAGACCAGCGAGCCCACCGCGCTGACGTCGTCGGCGAGCGCACGGGTCTGGACCGTATGCGTTTCCACCACGATCGGGGCCGCCTGCGCACCGCCGCCGCTGCCACCACCTGCGCCCGTGGCCGGGGCTGCGGCCGACTGGGCAGTCGCCGGCGCCGGGGCACGATTCACATGCCAGGCATAGCCGGCCAGTGCAGCCAGGCCGATGAGGCTCAAAACAATGATGGGACGGCGACTTGAAGGCATGGGCGGTCAGCGGACGGGCGTTAAAAGGGGAGGCCAGCGAGCAGCCGGAAGTTTAGGGACAAATGCATCTGCTGTCCGGTTCCGCGGCCTCGTCAAACCATGCACCGGCCGCTCAATCCTCCGCCACCGGCCACTTCGGATTCCACGCCACTTCCCACAAGTGTCCGTCAGGGTCCTGGAAGTAGCCCGCGTACCCGCCCCAGAAGGTATCGCGCGCCGGCTGCGGGATCCTCGCCCCCGCCGCGCCCGCAAGCGCCATCACCCGGTCCACATCCTCGCGCGCCGCCACGTTGTGGCTGAGCACGCACTCGCTGGCACTCGCCGGGCCCACTGCCACCCCGGCGTCGTGGGCAAGACTCGCTCGCGCGAACAGCGCCAGCTTGAGGCCCGGCTGCAGATCGAAGAACACCACCGCGCCATGCTCGAACTCGCGGCCGACGATGCCTTTCGTCGGCCAGCCGAGTCCGTCGCGATAAAAGGCCAGCGCGCGCTCGAGGCTATCGACGCCGAGGGTGATGACGCTGATGCGCGGCTTCATGCTGTGCCTCCTTGTGGTGGTCGTGCGTGTGCAGCGCCGGGACATCCGCCGCTGCGCCCGGCCCGCCCGGACTCAGCGGCATTGCAGTTGCCCCGACTGCGCATGCACCACGCACTGCAGCGCGCCGCACTGGCAGTTGTACAGCGTCGACGCCGCGCTGCGCTGACCGCCGAGATCGACCCCGCGCGAGCACATGCACGCATCGGGCTGCACCCCCAGCACGGGTTGGGCAACGGCATCGGCCGCGGCAGGCGCGGCAGTCAGCACCAGCACACTGGCGGCGGTCGCTGCCAGGCCAGCCAGGGCCACAAGCACAGGGCGGATCTTCATGGTCGTGCTCCACAAGAAAGTTCGCTTCGGGTTCGGGTTCGGGCCGGGAGGACCGGGCCAGCGGACGTCAGGCACGCCTCGGCACGGCGCCCTGCCCCCGCGACAAGAGCATCGGGGTGCGCGCCATGCGCCGTGCAGACCGCGCCCCCAAACTCATTGATAGCACGCGCCAGGGCTACGGCATCCCCAGGCGCTGCAGTTTTTCGTCGCGCAGATGAGTGAGCAGCGCCGTGCCGTCGGCCGCCACACGAAACTCGCCCCAGCGCGCGCCCTCGAACACCGCCGCCTGCCCTTCCTGGAAGAAGAATGCATTCGGCCCCACGCTCGGTGCGCCGTCACGCAGGCGGATGCGCACGGCGACCGTTGCGGACGGCGCGGGCAAGTCGTCGCCGACGCCGGCGAGGCTTGCGCGGCCGTCGGCGGCAAGCTCCACATGGGCGAAGCGCGGCAGCGGCCCGGTGGCGGTGCCGGCACGACGCGGCAAGGCATCGTCGATCGCGAAACGCAGGGCCATGTAGTCGCCCTGCATCAAGGAGCGCGGATCGACCGGCGCAAGCTCGAACAGCACGACGCGGCCCTCGTCGAGCACACGCTCGCGGTCGATGACGGCGTGGCCCGCCAGCCCCACCACCAGCACGAGCGCGGCCGCCACGCCGAGACGCAGCCCGGTGGCAGCTTTCAGCGCGCCCCCCACGCCTTGTGTGGCGCTGGGGGTCTCCTTGCGCACGCCGCCCGAGGCTGGCCCTTCCGTCCCTATCCAATCCGCCCCTGCACTGTCCGTGGCCGGCAAGGCGTGGCGCAGCGCGAGCAGCACAACCCCACTGATCGCCATCAAGGCGGACTTCACCAGCAACGTCGTGTCGAGCCGATAGTAGTACTCGCCAACATAAGCCACCGCTGCGGCAAGCGCGAGCGCCGCAAATCCGCGATGTCCGCCCCGGAAGCAGGCGAGCGCCAGGCTGCTCGCGACCAGCAGCCCCGGCGCCGGTTGCGACACGATGGCCAGCACCAGCGCCGCCGCGAGCGCGGCCAAGCGCGTGCGCGCCTCGCCCGTCGTCGTGATGTGTGTGACCACGGCGACGAACACCAGCCCCGCGCCGATCGACATCGCATCCGCCTGCGGCGCAAAGGGCGACCCGCCCGCAAGCACGAAGCGCCAGACATCGCCCCCCGCGACGCCGACGATGGCCGGCAGCGCCAGCGCCGCCACCGCACCGCCGCGCGCGAACGCCGCCAGCCGGGCCCCGTGGCGTGAACCCGCCCACTGCGGTCGCGACAGCCACAGCACGGCGACAGCCGCCGCCAGGCCCGCGCCATAAACCGCCAGCCCGGTCCCCTCGCCGATCAGCGCCCCCGCATGAAAGGCCATCAGCAGCGCACACAGGCTGCGATGCAGCGAGGTCGAGCGCGGCCACATCATCGCCGCCGCGACCACGAGACCGGTCGCCGCCCACAGCCGGCCACCATCGAAGAACGCCCCCCAGCCCGACCCCGTCGCCGACACCACCAGCGCCTGCCCCGCGAGCGAGAACGCCAGCGCCATCTGCGCGGTGAACAGGCGCTCGCGACGAAACAGCACGACGGCCACTGCACACAAGGCCACCCCCGCGAGCGCCCTCACCAGGGCATGGTCGACAAGCAGGGACAAGGGCAGCATGAAGGACGACAGGATCAGCAGCGACGCCACCCACGCCGCCAGCGTCTGCAGCAGCATCAGCCACCACGGCACCTGGGCCGCGGACAGCAGCCGATCACGCTGCCCATCGTCGACGACGCCTTGCGCGCGCAGCACCTCGACGGCCTGCACCGTCGCCGGGGCCGGAAAACCGAAGCCGCTCATTGCACCTCTCCGCCCGCGGCCGACTGCCGATGCAGACCCGCCAGCCACACGCCCGCGCCGGCCGATGCCGCGATGATGAAGAGCCCCACCAGGTTCATGCTCAGGAAGCTCTCGATGCGCAGCGGCTTGACCAGCCCCGCAGCCAGCACCGCGATCCCGCCGTACACCGCCAAAGCAAGAATGGGCAGATCGCGCCGCACCCGGTGATACACCGCCGCGGCCACGCCGGCCACGACCGAGAAGCTCGCGGCCACGACCCGGAATTCGCTCTCCCACCAGCCCAGCACCGCGCCCGCGCACAACGGCGCCAGCACACCCAGCGCCGCCAGGCGGTGCAGCCAGCGCGTCGGCCGCGCGATGAGCCAGCGCCCGAAAGCCTCGAAGACCAGCAACACGATCAGGTTGAAGGCTGCGATCACGAGCAGGGCCCGGGCATTGGAGAGCGTGTCGAAGAAGCCCCACCACACCGACTGCGACAGCGCCCGCATCAGCGCGAGGTTGGCCACGCCCAGCCACAGCACCCAGCTCGCGGTCGAACGCGACAGCCACGCGAACGGCAGCATCAGCGCCGCCCAGGCCGCGAACAGCTCCCACACGTCGGCCCCGGTCTGGTAGGTCTGCCCGACCAGCGCCAGCACCGCGCCGGTCGCCACGCATGCGCCGAACAAGGCCGCGCGCCAGCCCGTGCCCAGCGGTCGCGCGCACAGCGCCCCGGCGCAACACGCCGCCAGCACGCCGACCACCAGCGCCAGGCGGGCGAAGCGGTGCATCGCCTCCCAGTTGTAGGCGAGGAAGAACACCGCCGCCGCGCTCAGCAACAACGCGCCCCCAAAGGCGAACACGCGATCGAGCAGCGTCCGCCACTCGGCCGGCGTCGGCCGCAGCGCCCCCTGGGCGCTCGCGCGCGCCAGTTGCGCGTGACCGATCTCGCCCGACTCGGCAAGCCGCAGCAGCAACGCACGTTGTTCAGGCGTCCACGTCATGCACACATCCGCAAGGAAAGAGAGGCTCGAGCCTACCAGCAAGATCGGCACACGACCGCCCCGCGCCGCAAGGGCTATTCTTGAAGCGTGACGGATTGCCCGACAGGAGGCTTGCCGATGCCTTCACCGGCCCCCTTGCCCAATGCCTTGCGTGGCGCCTTGGGCACTCCTTTGCCCGACCCTTTGGCCGACCCTTTGCCCGAACACGCGCCCGACCTCCTCCCCGACTGCGCCGCCGCCCCCGACACCGCGCCGGTCGTCGCCGAGTTCCGCTTCTACGAGGAACTCAACGATTTCCTCGCGCCCGATCACCGGCGGCGCGCGTTCGAGGCCCGCTGCGCCCGCGCCGCCACCGTGAAGCACATGATCGAGGCGCTCGGCGTGCCCCACACCGAGGTCGAGCTGGTGCTGGTCAATAGCGAATCGGTCGGCTTCGACCGCCTGCTCGCCCACGGCGACCGGGTGTCGGTCTATCCGCGCTTCGAGACCTTCGACCTCACCCCGCTGCTGCGCGCGCGCGACGCACCGCCGCGCGTCACGCGCTTCATCGCCGACGCCCACCTCGGCGGCCTGGCCCGGCTGCTGCGTCTGACGGGCTTCGACACCCTCTACGACAACCATTACGACGACGCCGAGATCGTCGCCATCGCCGTCCGCGAGGGCCGCATCGTTCTCACCCGCGACCGCGAGCTGCTCAAGCGCCGCGAGCTCACCCACGGCTGCTTCGTGCACGCGCTCAAGCCCGAGCAGCAGGCCATCGAGATCTTCCAGCGCCTCGACCTGTGCCGCAGCGCGCGACCCTTCTCCCTGTGCCTGGAATGCAACGCGCCGCTGCGCCCGATCGACAAGGCCGAGGTCGCGCACCGCCTGCCACCGGATGTTCGTGCGCGGCACGCCCGGTTCTCGACCTGCGATCGCTGTCGGCGCGTGTTCTGGGAAGGATCGCACTGGCGGCGGATGCGCAGCGTGGTGGACCGGCTGCTGGCCTGCCCTTCGGCGCACGAATGACGCGGTACACGACGGCGCCCTTGCCCTCTGCGCGCGCCGCGTCTAGTCCTCGGAGCGCGCCAATGCGTACAGCACCAGCGCGCCGAAGCCGATGAGCAGGCCCCACTTGAAGGCGGAGCAGGTGGTCGACATCAGGTAAGTGGCCGGCGTGTCGAAGCGCGGTACCTCGGTCAGCCACCAGTGGAAAGCGTTCTCCGCGGCATCGAACACCGCCGCCAGCGGTAGCCACAGGCGCGCGAACGGACGCGTCGCAGGCGAGAGCGGCGCAAACACCGCCGTGCGCGTCGCCAGCAGCCAGCCGAACGCGGCGTAGGCAAGCAGCACGATGAAATCCACCGGAAGGTGGCTGCGGTAGCGCGCCAGATCGGCCTCCGACCACAGGTGGATGATTCCGCCGAAGGTCTGCGGCTGCCAGGCGAACTGCAGCGCGATGACGCCCGGCTTGAGCGGCAGCAGGTAAATGAACACGCCGATGAACAAGGCCGCCGCCAGCACTCCGCTCACCCACACTGCACGCATCTGCCTCGCTCCCGCTTGTCGAACGGCGCCGCTCAGCCTGCCATGAACGACAGGTGGACGTCGCTGCCGTAGCGGCACACGATCTCGCGCTTGGCGGCGAGGAAGGCCTCGACGTCGCCCGCGCGGCCGGCACGACCGATACGGTATCGCGCCAGTTCGTCGGCGATCACGTCGAGGAACAGCTCCGCCAGCAGCAGACGCGCCGAGTCGCGGAAGTTGCCGCGACCGTCCACATAGAGCTGCACGGTAGGCGCCGCGGTGTTGATCAGGATCCTGCGCTCCTCGGGGCTATAGACCGCGCGGTCGGCCTCCTTGCCCAGGTAGCGGAACGCATAGCCGGAGAACATCGCCTCGCCGTGGTCCCTGGGCGCGTGGTGCCGGCGGGCGTGGGCCGCAGCGGCCGCATGCAAGGTCGTGGGGTGATGGGCGTGACCGGACGCGTGCTCGGCGATGACGATCTCGCACCAGGCGATGTAACCGCCCGCGCGCACGACGAGCTCGCCGCGCTCGCCCGGCGCGGCGCCACGCACGGTCCAGGTCACCTGGCGTTCGCCGCTGAGGGCTGCCACCGCGATGGGGCCCGGTGGCGGCTCGATGTCCAGGCCCGCGCTCAGGGTGGCGTCCACGCTCAGCACGGCATCGGCGCCGAGTTGCTGCGGATCGACCAGCAAGCGGACATGGAAGCCGTGGTCGGGCTTGCGGTAGTAGAAGGGGGTGGTGAAGCGCAAGGGCACGGACTCGATCGCAGCCACCTCGCCCGGCGCCGCCTGCGTCGCCACTGCTGCGGGCGGATGCACGATGCCGAAATCGTGGATCGCGGCCAGGTTCATGCGCTCGAGCAGGTGCTCGATCATGTGCGCGGTGCGCCCGGAGGTGGTGGCGCGCTCGAGGTGGCGCAGCTTGTCCTGCTCGGCCTGCACGTGCGGCGAAATCAGCCGGCTCACTGCGCGCGAAAGCGCGGCCACGATCGGTGCCTTGGGGTTCAGCCCGGCGCGCTCGTCGCTGATCACGGCCTCGCCCTCGGCCAGCCTTTCGACCAGCGCCGGGCAGCGCACGGTGCCGAACAGGTACTCGGTCCCGACCTGGTTCTCGTAGTCGAAGAACTGGCAATCGAGCACCGCGGTGCCGGACAGCACCAGCAGCCCGCTGGTGCGCTCGTCGCCGCGAGGGGTGAGTTCCGCGTCCAGGGCGCGCTTCAGGGTCAGCGTGAACGGCCAGCTCTGATGGTCGTGCTGGAACTGCCCGCGCAGCTCGGGGCCCAGCAGCACGATGGAGGGCGGCTCCTCGAACTGCACCCGGCCGCTGCGCTCGACCTCGATGCCATCCTTCAGGTGCACCACCTCGACGTGGCGGCGCGCGAGCACGTCACGCAGGTAGATGTTGTTGGCGAGCGCATGCACCAGCGCGCCGAACTGCGAGATGCTGGCCTGCGGGCTGTCGACGACGATCGCCACCCGGGTGCCGTTTGCGGGGATGCCCAGGCGCTCGCGGTCGGCATCGGTCGCCTCGCGATCGTGGCCGCCGTCGTCGTAGAGATAGGCGCCATCCTCGCCGCGGAAGAGTTCGATGCGCGCCAGGCGGCCGTCGTGGATCGTCTCCAGCCAGCCGCTGCCGAGCCCGAAGATCGCCTGCTTGAGACCGCGGCCGAAATACCCGCGCCCGCCCGCCATGCCCTGCGCAAGCAGGCTGTGGGCGCCGCCGTAGCTGAGGATGGCGCAGGCCTTGTCGAAGGGCAGGCCCTCGGCCTGGTCGGCCACCGTGAGCAGCGCGCCGTGGCGGTGGCGCTCGTACTGCACGCGCACGCAGCCGGTGACCGCGACGCCCGCGCGCTCGAGCCGCGCGTAGCTGTCGTCGGCGTTGGTGATGAGCTCCACCAGCGCCTTCTCGATCGACGCGAAGCGCCGCGAGTCGATGTCGATGACGCGCTGATCGACGGGGATTGCATTGACGGCCATCGCAAACCTCTGTGCACAAGTTCGCGCCCCGGCATCGCGCCCGGACACGCATGCCATTCATGCTACTCCCGATGCCGGCCGCCCGGCCACGCGCCTCTCGCCCCGGCGTGCGGGCTCAGCGCGATCGGCGGCGCCTGCGCCACACCCATCCGTAGGCGAGCGCATTCACGCCCACCACGATCGCAGCGAGCACGTACTGGACATCCTGCGTCAGTCCGGCGGGATAGATCAGCGCCAGCAGGTAATGCTCGATGAAGCCGCCCGCGTAGCCCGCATCGCCCGCGGCGATGCGCAGGCGGTTTTCCAGCGGCGTCAGCGGACACAGGCCGCCGCTGAGTTCGATATACACGCCCCAGGCCACAGCCGGCAGGTGCAGCAGCGGCGCCCAGCGCCAGCGCACGGCCAGAACGCCGCCGAGCAGGACGAACAAGATGAAGCCCAGATGCAGCAGCAGCACGGCGTCGGCGGCGAGGCGGTGAATCATGTGCGCGCTCCCATGAACGACAAACCCGGCGCGCGGCCGGGTCTGCTAGTCGGCCAGCGGACAGGCTCGCCGGCAGGTCGGAGGAGAGGGACTCGCTCAGCCGACGATGGTCTGCGCCTCGCCGTCGCGGCGCGCATCGATGCGGCCGATGCGATACACCGTCTCGCCTTCGGCCTGCAGCCTGGCCGCCACCGCGTCAGCATCCGCCGCGGCCACCACCACCGCCATGCCGATGCCGCAGTTGAACACGCGGTACATCTCGTCTTCCTGCACCTGGCCGGCCATCTGCAGCCACTGGAACAGCGGCGGCATCGGCCACGACTCGACGTCGATGCGGGCGGTAAGCTCGTCGCGCAGGATGCGCGGCACGTTTTCGGTGATGCCGCCGCCGGTGATGTGGGCCATGCCCTTGACCACGCCGGGCATCGCCTGCATCACCGCCAGCATCGGCTTGACGTAGATGCGGGTGGGCTCCATGACCACGTCGCGGAACGGACGGCCGTGGAAGGGCGCGTCCATGTCGGTGCCGGCGCGCTCGATGATCTTGCGGATCAGCGAGTAGCCATTCGAGTGCGCGCCGCTCGAGGCCAGGCCGAGCACCACGTCGCCGGGGACGATCTTGCTGCCGTCGATGATGTCGGCCTTTTCCACCGCACCGACGGCGAAGCCGGCGAGGTCGTACTCGCCCGCCGGGTACATGCCCGGCATCTCTGCGGTTTCGCCACCGATGAGCGCGCAGCCGGCGAGTTCGCAGCCACGGGCGATGCCCTTGACCACGTCGGCTGCGGTGTCGACGTCGAGCTTGCCGCAGGCAAAGTAGTCGAGGAAGAACAGCGACTCGGCACCCTGAACCAGGATGTCGTTCACGCTCATCGCCACCAGGTCCTGGCCGACGGTGTCGTGCTTGTTCAACTGGAAGGCGAGCTTGAGCTTGGTGCCGACGCCGTCCGTGCCGGACACCAGCACCGGCTCCCTGTACTTCTTCGACAGCTCGAACAGCGCGCCGAAGCCGCCGATGCCGCCCAGCACCTCGGGGCGCATGGTGCGCTTGGCCAGCGGCTTGATGCGGTCGACCAGCGCGTCGCCGGCATCGATGTCCACACCCGCATCGCGGTAGGAAAGCGGGGTCTGGGGTGCAAGAGGGGCGTGATGATGGTCGCTCAAGATCGTTCCTTCGGGCTCGCTGGATACAGGACTGAATACTGCGCTGAAGACGGGGTGTAACACCCGGCGAAGGCCGGCCGCGCGACCGAACGCGCTTGAGGCTGCAACGCCAAGTGGCTACATTTACGTGTTTCGCGGGCTCTTCGCCCCGCGCCAAGTCCGCGATTTTACTTGAAATGAACGCTCCCCGCGCCGATCGCCTGCAAACCTTCACGTGGACCGCGGCCGGCCTGGCGATTGTCGCCCTGTTCTGGCTGCTGGGCCCCATCCTCACCCCCTTCGTCATCGCTGCGGTGTTCGCCTACATCTGCGACCCGGCGGTCAACTGGATGGTGGCGCGCCGCGTGCCGCGTGCGCTGGCGGTGCTGCTGGTGATCGTCGCGCTTGGCCTGGTGCTGGTGGCGCTGGCGCTGATCCTGGTGCCGATGGTGTATCGCGAGGCCGTGCTGCTGATCCGCCGCCTGCCCGAGCTGGTCGAGATGTTCAACGCCCAGGTCGCGCCCATCCTGCAGGCACGGCTCGGCATCGAGCTGCAGCTCGACGCGGCGCAGTTTCGCGAGCTGATCGCCGACAACTGGAACAACGCCCAGGACATCGTGCCGATCGTCCTCGGCCACCTCAAGACCGGCGGCATGGCCCTGCTCGGCTTCGTCGCCAACCTGTTCCTGATCCCGATGGTGATGTTCTACCTGCTGCAGGAATGGCCGCGCATCCTCGACGCGCTCGAGCGCATCGTCCCGCGCCCCTGGCTTGCGCGCACGATGCGCATCCTCAACGACATCGACTCGGTGATGTCCGAGTTCCTGCGCGGGCAACTGTCGGTGATGATGCTGCTCGCGGTGTTCTACAGCGTCGGGCTGTGGTTCGCCGGGCTCAACTTCGCGCTGCCCGTGGGCGTGCTCACCGGCCTGCTGGTGTTCATCCCCTACGTGGGCTTCGGCGGCGGCCTGATCCTCGCCATCCTCGCTGCGCTGCTGCAGGCCGAGGGCTGGCCGCCGCTGGTGGGCGTGGCGGTGGTGTACGGCCTCGGGCAGCTGGTCGAAAGCTTCCTGCTCACGCCCTACCTGGTGGGCGAGCGCATCGGCCTGCACCCGCTGGCGGTGATCTTCGCGCTGATGGCCTTTGGCCAGTTGTTCGGCTTCGTCGGCGTGCTGGTCGCCCTGCCGGTGAGCGCGGCGCTGCTGGTCGGCCTGCGCGAGGTGCTGGGCGCCTGGCTCGCCAGCCCGGTCTATCTGGGCGATCAAAGCCCACCCCGGGACGAGGCCCCCGGCGCATGATGAAGCAGCTCGTCCTCGACATCCGCCCCGACGCGCCACCCACGCTGGAAAACTTCGTCGCCGGCACCAACGCCGAACTGGTGGCCACCGTGTCGCTGCTGGCCGATCCGACCACCGCCACGCAGTTGCCCGCGCGCCACATCTACCTGTGGGGCGGCGCCGGCAGCGGCCGCAGCCACCTGCTGCGCGCCACCGCGGCCATGGCACGCGAGGCGGGGCGGCCTGCGCACCTGCTGGCCGCGGCCGACGTCGACGACAGCCTGCCCGAGACCGCCGACGCCCTGCTCGCCATCGACGACATTGACCAGCTCGCCGCCGACGCGCAGATCGCGCTCTTCAACGCCTTCAACCGCGCGCGCAGCAACGGCCAGTCGCTGCTGCTGTCGGGCCCCGCCGCCCCGCTCGCGCTGCGCCTGCGCGAGGACCTGCGCACCCGCATCGGCCAGAGCCTGATCTACGAGGTACAGCCGCTCGACGACGCCTCGCGCGCGGCCATCCTCGCCACGCTCGCCGAGCGGCGCGGGCTGCGCCTGGCCGACGAGGTGGTCGACTTCCTGCTGCGCCACGGCCGCCGCGAGCTCTCCAGCCTGCGCAACGTACTCGACGCGCTCGACGCCGCCTCGCTCGAGCGCAAGCGCCCCATCACCCTGCCCCTGCTGCGCGAGATGATGCAGCAGGGCCTCGAAATCTGAACCACGGAGCCTTCAACGTGAACCTCGTCCTCTTCGACCTCGACAACACCCTGCTCGCCGGCGACTCCGACTTCGCCTGGGCGCAGTTCCTGATCGGCAAGGGCGTGCTCGACCGCGAGGTCCAGGAAGCGAAGAACGTGCAGTTCTACGAGCAGTACAAGGCCGGCACGCTCGACATCTTCGAATTCCTCGACTTCCAGCTCGCCCCGCTCGCGCGCCACCCGCGCGCGCAGCTCGACGCCTGGCACCGCGAGTTCATGGACCTGTCGGTGCAGCCGATGATCACCGCGAAGGCGCGCGCGCTGGTGCAGCAGCACCTCGACAGCGGCGCGCTGGTCGCCGTGGTGACCGCCACCAACGCCTTCGTCACCGGCCCGATCGTGCGCGAGTTCGGCATCCCCCACCTGGTCGCCACCATCCCGGCGCAGGAAGGCGGCGCCTTCACCGGCAAGCCGCGCGGCATGCCGGCGTTCAAGGCGGGCAAGATCGAACGCGTGGACAACTGGCTCGAGTCGCTCGGCCTGCACCTGGGCGGCTTCGAGCGCAGCTGGTTCTACAGCGACTCGCACAACGACCTGCCGCTGATGGGGCGTGTCACCGACCCGGTGGCGGTCGACCCGGACGACACCCTGCGCGCCCACGCCCAGGGCAAGGGCTGGCCGGTGGTCTCGCTGCGCTGAGGAGTCGCGACTTGCGTCGCTCCTGCAGCGCATCTTCCGAAACGCGGCGGCTTGCTGCAGGAGGAACGCGAGTCGCGATTACGGCCGCGCCGCGCTCGCCAACCTTCATCGCCTTCCCAGCCGCCGATCGCGACTTGCGTCGTTCCTACGGCGCGGCTTCGGAGACGCGTCGGCTTGCTGTAGGAGCGACGCAAGTCCCGAGCTGCTTTCTTGCTGAATCGACACCGCTCGCCCCCGCCTTCGCGCAGCGTGGGGCGGGTTCGATCGGTTATCATTGCGCGCCTATGCAAGCACGACTCCTTTCCCGATGATCCGCAAGCTGCTGCGCAAGGTCTTCAAGCGCCCGGCGACCGCTGCGCGCCACGAACCCGCCCTCATTCCCGTCGAACGCCACGGCATCCGCCGCGAGCAACTGTCGCCGGCCGCGCGCAAGGTGTGCGCGGTGCTGCAGGAGAAGGGCTTCAAGGCCTTCGTGGTCGGCGGCGCGGTGCGCGACCTGCTGATCGGCCAGCCGCCCAAGGACTACGACGTCGCCACCAGCGCCACGCCCGAAGAGGTGCGCGCCGCGTTCCGGCGCTCGCGCATCATCGGCCGGCGCTTCAAGATCGTGCACGTGATGAGCGGACCGGAGACGATCGAGGTCTCCACCTTCCGCGCCAGCCAGGACGCCGAGAGCGCCGACACCGACGAGCACGGCCGCGTGCTGCGCGACAACGTCTTCGGCAACCAGCAGGAAGACGCCACCCGGCGCGACTTCACCGTCAACGCCCTGTACTACGACCCCGGCACCGAGACCATCGTGGACTACCACCACGGCGTCGCCGACATCCAGCAGAAAACGTTGCGCATGATCGGCGATCCGCGCACGCGCTACCGCGAGGACCCGGTGCGCATGCTGCGCGCGGTGCGCCTGGCCGCCAAGCTGGGGCTGACCATCGACCCCGCGGCGCGCCAGCCGATCCGCGAGATGGGACCGCTGCTCGAGAACGTGCCCGCGGCGCGGCTGTTCGACGAGATGCTGAAGCTGCTGTTCTCCGGCCACTCGATGAAGTGCCTGCAGCAGTTGCGCGCCGAAGGCCTGCACCACGGCCTGCTGCCGCTGCTCGACGTGATCCTCGAGCAGCCGATGGGCGAGCGCTTCGTCACCCTGGCACTGGAGAACACCGACGAGCGCGTGCGCGAGGACAAGTCCGTGTCGCCCGGCTTCCTGTTCTCCACGCTGCTCTGGCACGAGGTGCTGAAGACCTGGGACAAGAAGAAGGCCGGCGGCGACCACAGCCAGCCCGCGCTCTTCGAGGCCATGGACGAGGTGCTCGACGCCCAGGCCGGCAAGCTCGCGATCACCCGCCGCATCGCCGGCGACATCAAGGACATCTGGGCCATGCAGCCGCGCTTCGACAAGCGCGCCGGCAAGGCGCCCTACCGCGTCATCGAGCAACCACGCTACCGCGCCGGCTGGGACTTCCTGCGCCTGCGCGCGCAGGCGGGCGAGATCCCGATGGAGATCGTGGACTGGTGGGACGACTTCGCCCACGCCGGCCACGACGAGCGCGAGGCCCTGCTGCGCCAGGCGCCGCCCGACGCGGCCCCGGCCGCGAAGAAGCGCCGCCGCAAGCGCCGCAAGCCGGCGGGCGCGTCGACAGACGCATCGGCAGACTTCGCCGACGCTGCCCCCGCAGCCGACAACACCTGAGCCCGCGCCCCTTGCCGACCTCAGTGCCGACCTCGATGCCGACCAAAGTGCCCACCTCAGTGCGCGCCTTCGTCGCCTTCGGCGCCAACCTCGGCGACCCCGCCGCAGCCTTCGCGCTCGCGCTCGGTCGCCTCGCCGCCCTGCCCGGCACCCGCGTGGTGGCTCAGTCCGCGCTGTATCGCACGGCGCCGCTCGGTGTCGGCGCGCAACCCGACTACATCAACGCCGTCATCGCGCTCGACACCGCGCTGCCCGCGCGCGCGCTGCTCGACGCCCTCCTCGCCATCGAGCACGAGGGCGGACGCACGCGCGACTTCCACATGGCGCCGCGCACGATGGACCTCGACCTGCTGCTCCACGGCGACAGCATCATCGACGAGCCCGGCCTGCAGGTCCCGCACCCGCGCATGCACCAACGCGCGTTCACGCTGCAGCCGCTGGCCGAGATCGCCCCCGACACGCTGATTCCGGGTATCGGCAGGGTCGCCGCGCTGCTGCCGACGGTCGCGGATCAGGCGATCAGCAGGATCCCGTCCGCCGCGCCCGGCGCCCACCGCGGCTGACCCGCCGTCCGCCTCGACACGCCACACCGACGCCCCCACTCGCCATGCCCGCCTGGCTCCAGTCCGCCACCAGCGCCTTCACCGCCAATCCGGTCTGGCTGCAGACCGCGCTGCTGCTCACCGCCTCGAACGTGTTCATGACCTTCGCGTGGTACGGCCACCTGAAGAACATGCAGGGCAAGGCCTGGTACGTGGCTGCGCTGGTGAGCTGGGGGATCGCGCTGTTCGAGTACCTGCTGCAAGTGCCTGCGAACCGTATCGGCGCCACGGCCTTGAACCTGGCCCAGTTGAAGATCATGCAGGAGGTGATCACGCTGCTGGTGTTCGTGCCCTTCGTCGTGCTCTACATGAAGCAGCCGATCAAGCTTGACTATCTGTGGGCCGCCTTG
>QXGG01310888.1_pt1 | contig 16346 bp, 31 predicted proteins | sample 1982491 | NCBI WGS metagenome assembly QXGG01 (sample SAMN09924614, study PRJNA488089) | Wastewater metagenome, whole genome shotgun sequencing project. | isolation source: South African research farm wastewater | place: South Africa: Irene, Agricultural Research Council, Animal Production... | reverse complement strand
ATCGCGGTTGGTTTTGGTTATGCCGCGCTGCACAAGGATGGAGCGCCGTTCTGGACAGAGCTTAACGATGTTGTCGACGACGAGCTGATGACCGGCGCCGACGCCGAAGCGCTTGCCGTACAAGACCCCGACCACGATTGGCGCATCGTGCTGCATGGCCCGCTGTCGGGCAGGACATACCAGCGGCACGGACCCGGTCAGTGGATGCTGGTCGAGAAGAACGAAGGGTTCGCGTAGCAGTAACCGATCAACGGGGCGAATGCGCAGGTCGATGCGCCTGTGTGGGATCACACTTGGTACGTCCATGCCGGAGATCAGCACCGGCCGCCCCACCCTACGCAGCCCGCCGCGTGCGGGCGTCCATCGCAGCGCAAGTCGGTGAAACGCAATCCATCGAATCGAAACGCGATGCAGAGCACTGCGGCAAGGGTGAAAGCCTTTGCCGGATGGCTCTGCCATCCAAGGCATTGCAAGGCACAGCACGGCATCGCAGCGCAATGCAAGGCAATGCAGTGCAAAGCAACGCGGCCAGTCGGTTAGCGATAGCCGACTATCCGAGTCGCTTTGACTCAACGCATCACAGGGCAGCGCATCGAAAAGACCCGCATTGCAGACCAAGGCAGCGCATCTCAAAGCAACGCGCCACACAGCTTCTACGAGGCTTTGTGGCGAGTCGTTTTGACTCAAACGCAGGGCAGTGCACCGCAGCGCAATGCAGCGCAGCGCAGCGCAGCGCAATGCAGCGCGGCCAGCCTCTTGGCAACAGGAGGCTGTCCGAGTCGCAAGGCTCAACGCAGGGCATCGCAATGCATGGCACTGCACGGCACCGCCCTGCAAGGCAAAGCAACGCGGTTTCGCCATTGGCAACAGTGGCGTTACCGAGTCGTTTTGACTCTCAACCCACTCACCCACTCGCCCCTGCAAAACAGGGGCGTTTTACTTCCAGGAGCCATCATGGCAATCCAGCAAGCAAAGATCGTTATCACCGGGATTTCACCGCTGCTGCAGAACAATCCGCAAACGGTCGATCCCTTCAACCGTTATGCCAAAGCAAAGAAGTCGATCACCAACAAGCGCACCTCAAAGACCGACGACGACCTGATTGAACTCGGCAATATCGAAACCGAGTCGAAAATCTATTTCGATGATGATCTTGGCGTGTACGTCCCGGCCACATGGATCACCGAGGCAGTCATCTGCACCGGCTTCAGCGTAGCCAAGATCGGGCGCGCAAAGATGCGCGGCGGACTGTTCGCTACCGAATCCAAGATCAAGCTCAAGTTTCGCGGCATGAACAAGGTCAAGACGATCACCGACGTGGTGATGAACCCCGAGTTCCGCCATCGGATGCTGCTCAAGCAAGGCCAGGCGCGCGTGCCGAAGGATGCCCCGATCTTCCACGACTGGAGCTTCGAGACCGCAGTCGAGTTTGACGACACGGTGGTCGATCTTGGCTCGCTGCGCCGCATCGTGGAGCGCTCCGCGAAGTACGGCGGATTTGGCGACTTCCGCCCCACCTTCGGCCGCGCCACTGCGGAGGTGACCGATGTCTAAAGACTTGCTCCGCGCCCTGCGCGACCGTGGCCTGCTGGAGTACGGGAGCGTCATCAAAGGGGATGATGTGCGCGAAATTCTCGGCATTGAATACCCCGAGGTCGGCACCAAGAAGGACTTCGACGAAGTCGCGCTGGCCGAGCTTGGCGCAGTCGATTACGTCCGCAATGTCCTGCTTGGCGAAGGCAAGTTCATCGCGTCGAGCCAGGGCGACTACCGGATCTTGCTCCCGTCCGAAAACAAGCGCCAGGTCGATATGTACATGCAGCAGGCCGATCGCAAACTGCGTCGAGCCCACAAGCTCAGCCGCAACACCCCGAACGCCGAGAGCTATGCGCCCAGCGCGAACCACGACGTTCGTATTGCGATGAAGCTCGGGAGTGCCCGCAACCGCGCCGGCAAGCAGGAGCGGACGAGCGCGGCAGCCTGACCTGGCCGCTCAACAGAAAGCCGCGCTGGTATTTCTGGTAACGACACACAGCCCGCTCTCGCAGCGGGCTTTTTCATGGAGCCTCACCAATGAAGGTGGAAATCAAATTCAAGGTCGACGTGCCCGACGTGGGCGCAACCGAGCAAGAGATTGAGGACTGGCTTCGGTTCTCGTTCGGCGACAACGGACAGATCAATGGCCTCAACCCGCTGCTGGATCAACACGGCGACGCCGAGCCGATCTTCGGCACCTTCGACATTGAATGGAACTGCTGACCATGTACTTCAAGAACCTTCAGATCTACCGCATCCTCCCCGACTGGAGGATCACCGCAGGCGACGTCGAGCAGCAGCTCGCGCGGCGCCCTTTCACCCCGCCCGGCGCGCAAGACTTCGAATCGCGCGGCTGGGTTTCGCCGGCCGATGACGGCGCCCTGGTGCGCACAGTCGGCGACGACTGGATGGTCTGCCTCCAGTCCGACGAGAAGATCCTGCCCGCGGCCGTGGTGAAGCAGATCGCCGACGAGCGCGCCGACGAGATCGCCGAGCAGCAGGGTTACAAGCTCGGCCGCAAGGCTATGAAGGAGCTTCGCGAGCAAGTCACGCAGGAGCTGCTGCCGCGCGCCTTCGCGCGCCGGCGCAAGACCTACGCCTGGCTGAACATCCCGGCCGGCTGGCTAGTGGTCGATGCGCCAAGCCAGAACAAGGCGGAGGGCGTGCTCGAGCAGCTACGCCACACGCTCGACCAGTTCCCGGCCGGCCTGCTGCGTACCGAGCTGACGCCGATGACGGTCATGGCCAACTGGTTGAGCGCCAACGAGGCGCCGGACAGCTTCACGCTCGAGCAGGACTTCATGCTGGAGTCGATCGCAGAAGACGGCGCCAAGGCCTCCTTCGCGCGCTGCGACCCGGACGCCGCGCATATCGCGGAGCACCTCGAGGCCGGCCGGCTGCCGACGCGCCTGGCGCTGACCTTCGACGATCGGGTGTCCTTCGTGCTCACCCAGCGCCTTGAGCTCAAGCGCGTCGAGTACCTGGACGTGGTGCGCGAGTCGATCACGGACGACGACCGGGAAGACGCTCAAGCGCTGTTCGACGCGGAATTCGCGCTGATGGCGGGCGAGCTGCTGCGGCTGCTGGATGCGATGGTGGAGGCGCTCGGCGGCGAGCTGCAGCGCGAGCCGGATCTGGTGGATCAGGCAAAGGAGGCGGCGTGACACCGAAAGCACTGGCCGACGCGCTGAACGGCATCGAGTATTCAGCGACCATTCACCTGCATGGCAGCGACCTGATGAAGCTGGCAAAGGGTTCCGGCCTCGTAGTGGCCTACGGCTTCAGCGACGACTTGCTGGAGTTCGATGGGGCAATTTATGACGAGTTCGGCTGCTACGACGGCGGAACGGCTCTGATTGATGCCGGCGGGCTTCTGCCGGAGTTCGAGAGCGCCAGCGAGGACGAAGACGCCTGCCGCCGCTACTTCGAGCGCAAGCCGAAGGCGCGCGCCATTGAGGCGATCTGGGACGGCAACGCCGACGGCTATGCCTGGATCCTGAAGACCGACATCCCGCACGAGGTCTTCGCGATCATGGAGGACGGCGCCAGCTTCAGCCGCGGCATCGTCTTCGCGCTAAGCGATCTTGAAAACGGGGAAATGTAGGCCACATGAGCAAGCGCAAGATCGACGCGATCGGCTCGATTGAGGTCGGCTGCAGCGTGCATGTCGCCGACAGGGACAAGCTCGCGGCCGAGGCATCTCACCTCCCTCGGGTGGAACGACTCCGGCGTGACAATGACCTATAAGGAGCCCGATGGCACAGAGCGCAGGCAGTTCGTCGCCATGCGCCAAAGCGGGCCGGAGCTCGTGTCCGCGTGGTTCGATTACGAGATCACGGTGCTGAGACCCGCACCTCAACAACAGGGCTTTGCTGGCATGCGTCCGCAGGCTTTCACCACACGGGAATTGGAGCATGAATCCATTTGAACAATCCGGCGCTGTGTTCTCGACGTGCAGGCGGTATCGCTACCGGCTTTGGAGAGCTTGGAGCGAGGCCCCGCCGGCCGTCTTCGTGATGCTAAACCCCAGTACCGCAGACGAGATTGATAACGACCCGACAGTCGAGCGCTGCGAGCGTCGCGCCCGGGCCTTAGGGTTTGGCGGCCTTCGGGTTGCCAATATCTTCGCCCTGCGCTCGACCGACCCTGCAGCACTCTATGACCATGACGATCCTGTCGGGCCGGAGAACGATGCGGCGATCGTGGAGTCGGTCGTCGGCGCCGGTCTTGTGGTCTGCGCCTGGGGTGGACACGGCAATCTGCACCAGCGCGGAGAAAAGGTATTGCACCTTCTTCGTTCGACCGGCGTCACACCGCATTACCTGAGGCTCAACAAGGACGGTACGCCGAAGCACCCGCTCTACGTGGGTTACGCCGTAAAGCCGCAAGCATGGGATACGGTATGAGCCTATCCGAACGCATCCGCCCGAATGTCGAGGCTGCGCCGTGGGTGATCGACGAGATCAAGGTGCTGGAAGAAGAGCGCGACGCCCTGCGCGTCGAGCTGGAGAAAGAGCGGAAAGAACACAGCTACACGCAGCACGCAGCAGAGGCGGAGGCAAAGCAGGTCGATAGGCTGCGCGCCGAGATCAAGGCGATCGGCGCAGCAGCAGCACCGGCGGACGAGCCCACTGCACCGACCTACAGCTACTCGACCGACGACGAGCCCTACCGCGGCGAGTTCGACTCCCCAGACGCCGCGGCAGCAGAGGCCTTCTACGACGACCCGGAGCTCGAGGCGGTCTCGGTCGGCGAGAACCGCAAGCACACCGCCCACTTCTACGTCAGCGCCGATCGCATCCTCGAGGACGTGACCGAGCGCGCCTACGACGAGTGCGGGGAGGCTTCCGAGGACTGGCTCGACGGGGTGATGCACAACATCGGCCTGAAGGCAGAGCTTGAGCGGCTTGTCGGCGACTGGCTGCAGGCGCAGGAGCCACCGAACTTCTGGCGTGTTGCAAATACGCGCCAGATCACTCGCGCGGAGATGGTCGCCGCTGGCAAACTGGATAGTACTGCAGCATAACAATGGAGAACAGCATGGCCGTAAAGCCGAAGACTTACACCGGTGACGACGTCGTCGCCCTGCGCAAGAAGCTCAACCTGAACCAGTCCGAGTTCTGGTCCCCGCTTGGGGTCACGCAGTCCGGCGGCAGCCGCTACGAGTCGGGCCGGAAGATGCCGCGCCCGGTCCAGAAGCTGCTGGCCATAGCCTACGGCACCGAGAAGCAGGCCGAGGCTATGGTCGAGAGTCTGCGCAAGCGCGACACCTGATCAATCCCTACCGCACGCCACCAAGCCCCGCCCTAGAGCGGGGCTTTTTCATGGACATCCGAAATGATCAACCTCGAACTGAGGATCCTGGACGAGCGCCTCTACCCCAAGCACGTCCCCGACTACGCGACCGACGAGGCCGCCGCGATCGACCTGCGCGCCTGCAACGTGAACGGATCGAGCCTCCATGCGGAGCAGCGATATGTCCTGCTGCCCGGCGAGCGCGCCAAGGTCGGTACCGGCATCGCGATCGACGTCGGCACCCAAGGCGACAAGGGCGTGCCGCTCGCGGGCTTGATCCTGCCGCGCTCGGGCCTGGGCAACCGCGGCATCACCCTTGGCAATGCGCCAGGCCTTCTGGACGGCGACTACCAGGGCGAGCTCTTCCTCGCGCTGTGGAACGCCGGCACCAAGCCGTTCAACTTTGCCCCGCTCGAGCGCCTCGCACAGATCGTGATCGTTCCGATCGTGAGGCCAACATTTCAGATCGTCTCCGCCTTCTCGCGCGCCACCGAGCGCGGCGAGGGCGGTTTCGGAAGTACGGGCGGGGCCTGACATGGGGGGTGTAAAGCTGAAATGCCAACAGTGCGAAAGGGAGTTCACTGTCCCGAACTCTAGGAAAGCCACGGCGAAGTACTGCAGCCGCGCATGCTCGGATAGCGCCCCGCGGCAAAAGCACCAAGTTCGATGCCGAGAGTGCGGAACGCTATTCCCGCAGAAAAGGAGCCAAGAAAAGCGGAGCTCGGCATGGGGGAGTTTCTGTTCGCCTGGATGCCTATCGGCCTTCAGGGCGCGCAACACGATTGGCGAATCGAACCCGAACTTTCGCGGCAGAAATTTCGATCAGCACGGTTATCGAATCTTTACGCCACAAGCCTCCATGGGGCTCGGCCTCGGTCGAATGAAGCTGCATCACGCGACAGCCCTCCTCGCTGTTGGCCTCAAGGCTATCCCGCCAGGACTGCACGTCCATCACCGTGATTGCGACGTCACGAACAACGACCCCAGCAATTTGGCATTCATGACCATCAGCGATCACAAATGGCTGCACAAGCAGTTCGGGGTCGCCACGCTAAGGGCCATCACGTCCGGGAAGTTGGGTTTCCAAGTGGCGGCCTCTTGGTCTGATGACCCCCTACGCGCAGAAGGGCTTCTTCTTGCTGGGGTGAAGGCACAAGGAGTCTTCATGAGCTACTTCAGATCGAAAGGCGAAGAGCCTGATCTTGGGCGGCTCATTGCCGCAAAGCCCGTCCGGGTCGAATTCAACATAGTTGGCGATATGCACAGCACCGGGAGAAACTGACCATGAATGCACGCGACAACACCCCGCTGCGCAACCTGATCGCAGCCCACCTCGATGAAGCCGGCGAATGCACTGCGCTCGCCATTGCGAAGGCGGTCGGCAAGGGCGACGTGCCGTCGGTCGTGGTGAAGGAGCTCAACGCGATGCGCACTGACGGCCAGGTCGAGTGCGAGCAGCGCAAGAAGGAGATGCTCTACTGGCTGGCGGTACCGCTTACGCAGATCGCCGGCAGTGCCCATGAAGCGCACGCAGCGCCGGCGAGCGATCTTCCGCCCGGCGTCCGCGAGGGCACGCGCGCCGCACAGATCTACCGCACCCTGCCCAAGTTCGGCGCCGAGCCCATGACCGCGCGCGAGATCGCCACGGCCACTGGCTGCGCCAAGGGGCTGATCGCGCCGGCCCTGACCGCCATGGACAAGGCCAATCAAGTGACGCGCACCCCTGCGGGGGTTGAAGGCGGCGGGCTGTATGGCTACACGCGGCTGCCGCCCGCCGGCGGTGACAGCGAGGGCGGCGAGACGGACATCGCCGCCGCCAAGGACATTCCGCCGCCGCAGTACGACCCGGACGAAGTCGCCTTCACGGCGCCCGCCGACCCCGCCGAGAAGCCGGCCGCAGTGAACGCCCGCCTGGCTGACGCCGAGCAGCGTGCCCTGCTCGCGGCCGAGATGCTGGCCGAGCGAGGCCGCACAGTCGAGACACTGCAGGACATGATCCGCGCGGCAAGCGAAACCCTCGCGCCTCACGTCCCCGGCAACCTCGACACGTCGGACATGGACCTGCAGGAGATCGCCGACTGGGTTGTCGCCAGCGTGGCCGACCTGGCTGCCTGCCTGGAGAGCAAGGACGACGAGCTTCTGAAGCGGGCCGCGGTGATCGTGGACCTGCGCAACCAACTCGAGGGCCTGCAACGCGAAGCGATGCGCGGCGCCACCTGCTTGTCGGGCCAGGATCGCTACACGGCCGCCGGCTACCTAGTGCGCGCCACGAAGCGCAAGCCGCGCACCCTTCAGGCCGAGGACAAAGCCCGCGAAGCCGCACTCGGGGCAATCCGTGCCGGCGCCCCGCGGGCGGAAGTCTTCGCGCTCGTGCCGGTCGGGCACGCCCGCCGGGGTGTGGAGTGGAGGTCGGCATGAGGCGCGCTGGGCTCGACCAGATCCGCGCGAAGGTGTGCGCCCGTCTTGCGGAAGGCGAGGCGCTCACCTGGCGTGATGTGTGGGCGATGGCGCCGGACGGCTCTCGAACCTGGGCGCACGACACGATGCGCAATCTGTATCGGCAAGGACAGGTTCGCATCGTCGACTGGATCCGTGGGCAGCAGGGCCCACCCATGCCCGTCTATCGATGGGGGCCTGGCATGGATGTGCGCCGCCCGCCAAGCATGACCAACGCCGAGAAGTGCGCGCGCTGGCGTGATGCGCACCCCGAAAAGATCGCGCTCTCCCGCAAGCGATATGTCTTCAAGCGGCGCAAAAGCCCCTTCCTCGACCCCATCGCAGCCGCGCTGCTCGGATACGTCCGCCGCGGCACCGGATGGGCCAAACACCAGAACAGGAGTTCGTAATGGCATCCGTCAACAAAGTGATCCTCATCGGCAATCTTGGTGCCGACCCGGAGACGCGCTACGCCCCTTCTGGCGACGCGATCTGCAACGTCCGACTCGCCACCACCGAGGCATGGAAGGACAAGGCGACCGGCGAGCGCCGCGAGGCTACCGAGTGGCATCGCGTCACCTTCTACGGAAAGCTTGCCGAGGTCGCGAGCCAGTACCTTCGCAAGGGCAGCCAGGCGTACATCGAAGGCAGCCTGCGCACGAAGAAGTGGCAAGACCAGAGCGGTCAGGACCGCTACACCACCGAGATCCGCGGCGACGTCATGAAGATGCTCGGCCGCAAGGACGACGGCGGCGGCGAGCCCTCCGCACCGCGCCAATCGGCCGACCAGCGCCCGCAAGGCGGTCAGCGCGAGCAGCGCGCGCCGCAGCCTCAGCGGCAGTCCGGCGGCACTCAGGGCGGCTTCGGCGATTTCGACGACTTAGACATCCCGTTCTAGGAGGCTCAGCATGAACGAAGCTGAAGCATATGCGCGCCACAGAAACCTGAAGCTCGCCGCAAATGAGCTCGGTGTTCGGTGGCAGCAACTCTACGCACGCCTGCGAAAGCTGGGCATCCCCGTGACCGGCGACAAGGCGCGGTATGGGTGCGCCAAGGACAGGCTCGCCTCGAAGGCCGAGCGCCTATTCGCTGAAGACGTTCCCGCCGCCAAAGACGCAAATGCGCAGCAGTACCAAGCCATGATCGACTTCTCGGTGGGCGAATTCACGGTCGATGTCAAAGCGTCAAGGCTACACCCCGCGCGCCCTGAGCGATCAGGGAAGACAACTGCGCCGCGATGGGCCTTCAACATCAACAAGCAAAAAGACGAAGCGGACTTCTTTGTTATGTACGCATTTGGTCTTGATTCAGAGTCCGTGGCGCACGTTTTCCTTATCCCTGCTGAGATCGCCACCACCAAGTCAACAATCGTGGTGCCCGAAAGCCTTTCCAGCAAGTGGGCGGACTATCGCGTCGACAGAAATGACCTCGCGGATTTTTTCCGCATGCTTGTTGGCGAAGGCAGCGAGCCCGTCAGGAGGGCAGCATGAACCCGCCGAGCATCCGCATCGACTGGCAGCGCGTCGCCCTCAACCTGCGATCGCACGGCATCCAGTTGCAGGCCGCATCGCGAAAGCTCGGCAAGCACGTCGGCTGGCTCGGCCAGATGGCCCGCGACGAGATCGGCCGCTCCGTCGAGTTTCACGACGGGCTGCGCCTGCTCGACTACCACCTCTCGGTCTGCGGCGAGGCCGCACACCTGGCGCTGTTGTCAGGCCAGCAGACCTTGCCGATCAAGGAGGCTGCATGAAGCGAAGCCTCCCGCTTGCGGCCGCACTTGCGCTCGCCGCCGATGCGCTACCGCCCGTGCCGCTGCCCAACGGCACTCAGCCGATTCGGCGGCCAGAAGCCCGGCCGCGGCTGCCCCAGAAACTCACCCAGGCCGACCTTGATCGCATCGCAGCCGCACACGCGAAGCGCGATCGGAAGGCCGCGAAGCGGAGACCAAAGTCGTGAGCGTCCTTTCGTTCGCAATCGCATCAGCCCTGCCCCGGCCGACCATGGACCCGGATACCGTCAAGTCGATCACGTCTGGCCTCGCTCGAATCGAGCGTAGGGAGCGCGCGAAGTCCATCGCCAAGCCCATGCGCGAGCTGTTCGACACGCTCGCCCTGGGCGAGGTGTTCGAGCTCGACGGCGTGAGCGTGATGCACATGCCGGAGACGGGCGACGAGCACGCCGCCTGGTGCGCAGTCGGGCCCGCGATCCGTGGCTGGATTGACCTGTGGGCACGCATCGCGCCGGACATCGACACCACGAAGATGCGCTACTTGGCGGACCGACTCGACGCGGACAAGCCCGTCACGCCGAGGCTGGTCGAACAAGCTCGAGGCGAGTTTGAGTCCACGATCAGCCGCATTCCCGACCTGCCCGAAGGCGCGATCGGCGATGCAATCGTCCGCACGAAGATCGCCTGGGAGTTCGAGCGGATGCGAAGGGAGGCCGCATGACCCTCTACCGTAAGGCCGGACCCCGCAAGTACGAGGCCACCGCGCTTCCCGATGCCCTGCGCTACTTCGAGGCGCACGACATGCTGATCTCGGCGACCCGCTACTACATCGGCCGCATGACCATCCAGACCTGCTACTGGGCGCAGTGCCTCGCCAAAGCGTGGCCCGAGATCCCGGCGGGAACGCGCGGCGTCATCAGGCGCGACCTCGAGGAGGCGTTTCGTGACGACGACGAAGCCCGCGAGTGCGGCGACCACTACAAGCCCCTCGGACATGACTGCGACCGGCAGTCGTGGGATTTGGTGCGGCAAGCCTGGCAATCCATGGAGGCGCAAAACGCATGAAGCCAGAAGAGATCAAGGCCCTCGCCCTCAAGTGCGGCTTCTCCGAGCGCGAGCAGCCGGGCGGCAGGATGGACCTGAACCCCTATGTGTATCGGTTCGCCCAGGCCCTGCTCGATCGCCGCCCGCTGCAGGAGATCGGCGCCCACCCTGCCCCGTGCGCTCGCTTCTGTGAGGCGACGGCCTACGAGATCGAGATCCGCCGGCTGCGCTTCGACGCACGCACGCGGGCAGAAGCAATCGGCATCCTGCTGACCGGCTGGAAGACGGGCGAGATCAGCGGTGACGACGTGGCCGTCGAGCTCTTCAAGTGGTACCCGTCAAACCCCGCGATCGCCGCCATCAAACCGCCGTGCGACAATACAGGCGCATAGCGAAGGAGAGCCCACCATGCACTTCAGTTCGTTCAATGAATTCGCCACGATCCTGATCCTGACGATCGTCTTGGTCGGCGCCGCCATCGTGTGGGCGATCTTCCGCGCCAAGTCCCGCGACGAACCGGAGCCCGAGGTGGATCCAAGCCGCCCCGACCCCTACGACGAAATGATGGCGAAGATGCGTGCTCAGCAGGGCGCAGGCGAGAAGCAGCGCCAGTAGCCCGCGCAGGTGTTGCCTACCATCCCCCTACCGACAACCGCCAGCAAGACTGGCGGTTTTCTTTTCCGCCTTCACTATGCGAATCGAACATGCCCCCAGTTGATCCGACCTATATCCATGCCGACGTTCCGCACGAACGGACGGTTCAGAAAGATGGGTTCCTGTACGGCTGCAACAGCGTCGTGACCGGAGACTCATCGCCACGTGGCAGCCCGACGACCATCACCGTCCAGGACGGCTGGCACGAGACCGTGATGGAAGGCCAGCCGGTGCGTCTTCCGCTCTATCGGCGACACACCACGAACTGGATCGCGAAGCTGTGCGGGACGACGTATCCGCCGGTGATGGGCCCGTGCGCCGGATGCGCGAACAGAATTCAGGAGCAATCGAATGGCAACCCCTAAGAAGATCCCCGTCACCCCAATCTTTCTGGACCTTCCCACCGTGGCCGAGGTCGTCGCACTGTCGGAATCGACGGTTCAGGAGCTCGTGCGTCAGGGTCAGTTCCCCCAGCCTCGGCAGATGTCCGGCCGGCGCGTCGGCTGGCTGGTGCGCGAGGTCACGGAATGGGCCGAGTCCCGACCGGTATCGACCCTGCCGCCTCCGCCGAACACTTCCGCCCCCAAGCCTCGCGCAGCCCAGGCGGCGGCATGACTCACTTCGGCTGCGCCAGCTCCTCGAGGCGATCCGAGAGCCGGCGCAGCCACTCCACCCGCTGCTCATCGTAGTGGTGGAGGTTGTATACGCCCTCAACGCCAGGCTGCATGTGACCGAGTACCGACTCCGCCACGTCACCCGGGCATCCCATCGCCGCAAGCAGGGTCCGTGCTGATCGCCGCAGATCATGCGGCGCCCAATGCGTTACCGGCAGGCGCGCTCGATTCAGTTCAGGACGAAGCTCGCAGTACGGCTGGGCCATCCACACCGCCACGCCGGCGGCTTTCTGCTGGGTGTGCGTCGGTTTGCCGTCCTTCGTTTTCGACGGAAAGAGATAGCCGTCGCCAAATCGCTCTTTCCTGCGCAGCACAACATTCAGTGCGCGCCCGAACAACGGCACACGCAAGTCGGTTGCATCCTCGTGCCGCGCGTTCTTGGTCTTCGCCTTCGGGATCGTCCACCACCAGATCCCATCCTCCTCTCGGCGGACCTCCCCTCCCCTCATCGCAACAATCTCGGCGCCGCGCGTCCCCGTCCACAGGTACAAAGTCAGCACGTCCTCGATCAGTGCTGTGAAGTTGGGCAGCCAACGAATCAGCGTGCCGAGCTCCTCCGGCGACAGAACGCGCTTTGCCGTGCCGACGCGCTCGCCCGCGATCTTCTTCCCCTTCGACTTGATCTTCCCGCGTAGGATCTGGCGCCACCAGTTCGGCACCGAGTCAGGCAGTCGGCCGGCGTCGATGGCGTGATCCCACGCCGCGCCGAGCTCCGAGCGTAGCTTCTTCGCCTGGACTGGCACCGACGCGGCGTAACTTTGAATCAGATCGAACGCCACGGCTCGCGTAACTTCTGCCGCAGGCATCGGCGCCATATCGCCTAGCATGGTCCTGAACATGCGCTGCACTTCGTCAGCGCCCTTCTTCGCGCGCGACAGGCGGATGTAGCCCTCGTAGTAGTCGGCGCAGAGATCGGCAACGGTGTAGGCGGCCTGAGCCAGCTTGGCCTTTGCCTGCGCACTGGCCTGAACTTTCTCGACTCGAGCCAGTTTCAACTCAAGGGCTGGGTCGCCGCCGCCGTCCCGGGTGGCGCGCAGTTTTTCCCACTCGGCCACGGCCGCATGCAGCGACATGGCCGGCCAGCGGCCGATCTTGGTCTGGCGCATCCGCCCGTCCACGGGCGACTTGTAGCGGTAGATCCAGGTCTTGAACTGGGCGCTGGCTTCAAGGCGAAGCCCGGGAAAGTCAGGGCTGGTAAGATGCTGCCCCGCAGGGAGGAGCTTAATCGTGCGGGCGTCGAATGTCATGACAGCGTAGCTTTCTCAAAAGACCACGCCATGGCGTAAGCTCAGCTTTCAGCGTCCGGCGTAACATCAATGGCGTCAGGCTGGAAAAGATACGCTGAAGCAGCAAGTTTTGCCAGTCTTAGACGGGCGTTGTTGACACTGAACACCTATACAGCCACAAGGCTAGAAGCCGCGCAAATGCAGGAAGTCAGAGAAGAAAAGCAGCCAGCTCAACGGTTTAGTGAAGCCGAGATCAGCAGCCACACGCCGATGATGCAGCAGTGTGCAGCATAGCTATTTCGGGACTCCTGAAGTCGTCGCTTTAGAAACCTACGCCAAGACTTACGCCAGCCGATCGTTCTATTTGGGACCGTCCTTGAGCAGCCCGGCGGCCCGCAGCGCTGCATTCACTTCCGGCAGCAGCACAAGGTAGCGGCCGTACTTGTCGCCGGCGAGCGGCTTCTCGGTCGAGACGATGACCACGGAGCCCGGCGGATGGACCGACTCCGAAACCTGCCGCGCTTCGACATACCCGGGCTCGCCTCGCTCCGGGGTGTCGATGACGGGCGTGTCGCCGTCGCCCAGCAGCCGGAACCGCTGGTGCGTCGTCATCCGAAAGCCGAGATCCACCACCATGTCGACCGTGTCCCCGTCGACCCACCGATCGACTGTTGCGCGGTACTGGTACATCGTCACCCCTTTCATTTAGCCGGCGTCAGCGCCCCGTAGGCGCGCTCGCAGGCGAGGCCGGCGGCTCGTGCTTCGTCAGCATGTCGAGCAATTCGGTCCGCAGCTTCATCAAGCCGGCGCTGCACGTCGGCGAGCAGATCGACGCCGGACTGGGCTGCTTGGCCTGCGCCGGCAATGGCGGCACCGCCGGCGGCGCGACGACAGCCGGCGGCAAGCTCGGCGACACGTTGGCGCAGGCGCTCGCCAGCAGAGGCAGCAGCGTCAGCGTCAGCGCGCGCCTGAGCGATCTGGGTCTGGTGTTCATTGGCGACATCCTCCATGGCGGCCGTCCAGCGGCGCTCGGTTTCGCGCGCCTCGGCCTCGGCCTCGCGCGCCCGGCGCTCAAGCCGGCTGATCGTCTCGGCGTGCGTTCGGCTCGTCTCGGCGTGCGCGCGCCGCTCCTCGGAGAGCCGGTAGGTCTGAAGGCCGGCCACAGCCAGCGCGAGCAGCAGCGCAATGCCCGCGAGCTTGGCGACGGACCCCGAGGCGAGCTTGGTGATCACGGCATCGTCACCCGGCCGACCAGCACGATCGCAGCGGCCATGTACCCGCGAACCCACTCGGCAGCAGCCCACGTGTCACGGACTTCAAGCCCGCGCACAACGTAGATCGAGACGGGCATCGCCACCGCGTAGGCCGGCAGGAACCACAGCAGCGCCATGTCGCTGACGATCGGCGCAAGGGCTGCCACCGGCGTGCCCCAAATCGCTCCGCGCGCCACGAGCGCAAGCGGCACGCTTCGGCTCAAGATGCCGCGCTGCCACCACTCGATATCGTTCTGCGGCATCGACGACCGTCCGCCAAGCGCCGCGCCCATCGGGGTGCCCCAGCCTGGACTCATGCCGGCGATCATCGCCACCACGATCAGCACGGCCTCAATCGACAGCAACGAGTATCCGGCGAGCGCAGCCATGCACCAGCCCAGCGCGATCTTGTCGAAGATCCGCCGGCCCAGCAGATGCCTGGCGTCGCCGCGCAAGCGATCGAGCGGCCCGGAGAGTGCGAGCGCGACCAACTCGATGATCACAACCACCCCCAGGCGCGCAGGAGGGTGCGTTGCCACGCGAACGCGACGCGGATATTGGTCGTCAGCACCGTTTCAACGGCTTCCGACCAACGGCAAGCATCAGAGATCGGGCGAGCATGCGCAGCGCGCCATGCGGCCATGTCGGTGACCTTGTTCATGCAAACTCCTCGTAGGCTGCGGCGAGCTTCACGTCGTACTTGTTGGAGGCGTAGTTCGGGCCGTTGTAGCGCCACGCGAAGTCGTTCCAGTCCTTCGAGCGCAGCGCCCGATGCAGGCCTGCGTCGGCCTTGATGAAACGCACGAAGGCATCGAGCTGCCGGCCCTCGGACTCAGTCATCGCGGCGGCGAACGCCTCGGCCGACGTGTATCCGAGGGCTCGCCAGTGGAACCCCATGATTTGGAATAGCCCCCACGAGGCGGACTCGACTGCGCTGTCCGGCTCGATCTGCTGAGCCAGGTAGAGGCGGTCATGTTCGGCGGCACCGCCCTTGTAGCCGCCGGGGATCCCGTTGATGATGTCCGGCAGATAGCGCTGCAGTAGGTCAACGTCCCGACCCAGTGCGGCGAGGCGCCGGCGCATGATGTGGCGCTCGAAAAGGATCGCTGGCCTGCCGTCGCTCAAGAACCCGGATCCGCGCGACTCGACGCTGGTCACGGCCTTGATCGAGGCCAGATCGACACCAAGCGCGGTCGCAGCTTGCTGCATGTCCTGCTCTGTGATGCGCTTCGTTCCATTCAAGAGCGCACGCATCGTCGCTGGGCCTACGACGCCGTCGGGCGCAAGACCCGCGCCGCGCTGGAACGCGCGAACGGCCTCGTCGGTCGCTGGTCCGAACACGCCATCGGACGCGACTCCCAGGAGCCGCTGAACCGTTGCTACGCCCTCCCCTCGGTCTCCGGCGCGCAGAATCATGGGCGCAGCTCCCTTCGGGGCCCCGGGATCAGGACACGCATGCGTCGCTCACATGACAGGAGCGCGGCGACGCCGGCAAACAGCAGGGTTTCCGGCGCCGTAGGAATATGGCCTGACAGGATGATCGAGCCCAGTTGCGCGGCTGAGCCGACCACCAGGAGGAACATCGAGATCCGCACCATGATGTGGGTCTGCCCCGACATTCGATTCAGTGCGGGCTCGGCACGGTAGAGAATGACGCCGGCAGCGGCGGCCGACGCGACCTGGAGCGCCATATCGATCATTGCCCTTTCTCCATCTTGCTGCGCACGATGGCGAGCAGGCCTCGCCCGAGGACATCGATCGTCACGAGTCCGATGATGAGGGCGAAGCCGAGCTCGATCGCAGAATGGGGGAGCGGCACAGAGGACGGGATGATGCTTGCGCCAGCAGCGGCTGCGACGGGCGCACCCCAGGCGGCAACGATCGACGAGAGCAGGATGCGGTTGAGGCGGCCAAGCACCGTCATCTGGAGCTGGTAGCTCATCGCCCACCAGCCACCCGCCGCGCCAGCCAGCATGAGCGCGGGATGCAAGCCGGTGAT
>QXGG01132360.1_pt1 | contig 16363 bp, 18 predicted proteins | sample 1982491 | NCBI WGS metagenome assembly QXGG01 (sample SAMN09924614, study PRJNA488089) | Wastewater metagenome, whole genome shotgun sequencing project. | isolation source: South African research farm wastewater | place: South Africa: Irene, Agricultural Research Council, Animal Production... | reverse complement strand
TGTGGCTCGCCCTTACAGGATCATTTGATTCGACCCTCATACTCCTAAGCCATCGCATAATCCTCTTCCCTATCCGGTCTAAAGAACGGTGCTTGATAGATGATGGTGCGCTCTACGACACCGGTGGTTTTGGGGGCGGTGTAGATTTTGCTGACAGTGTCACCTGTGATTAGATGTTGGATGTCGTTACAGCCCAGGACTAGGCTGTGTTCTTGGCGCTGTACGTTGTCAATTACGTAGCTGATGCCGTTGTTGAGGTCGGCTTCGTATTGGCGCATGACCGAGAGCTGGATGCGGATACTGGGTTCGATTTTTGTCAGAGAGGTTGCACGGACTAATTCAGATAAGCCTTCGCAGGTCAGCAGCTCGCCACCGTCGCTGGTGTGGTCAATGCATTTAATTCGCCATTCTGCATCACGAATTTCAACATGGACACCGGGGGCATAACGTTGCGACATAGCAGCCTTCCTTAAGCAAAATGGGTCTGTCCAAGCAATCTTGGCTTAGCCATGCAAAATGTGAACGAGTCGACATTTTATTAAAAAGTAAATCAGTTTAAGCACAACTGACAGGCGGCTCAAGGTATGCACGACAAAAGAGTGATATTTATATGCCAGCATTGTATCTTTTGCACTACATAATGTGTGTAAAAAGCATATCAACCCACTCACATACAATTACCCGCCCACTGATCCGTGGCGGCATGGGTTGTCTGTATATATACCCGAGCACAGCGACAATCTGTGTCGCTTAGGTTGTTTAATCAACACTCAATCATGAAAAGTACAGATTGGCGACATGAGTTGTCGCAGCTTTAGTTTAGGCTGCAAGCTCAAAAGTGTTTAAGCCTAGCGGCTGATCACTGGACCCTTTTAGCAGTAGGAGTATCACAATGATTAGAAATATTTTAGCTTTGGTGGGCTTAGTCGTCGTAGCAAAAGCGGCCTACAACCACTATGAAGAGTTTAGCGATTTGAAACGTAAGCAAGCTGAGCGTGAGGCCAGTGAGTCGGCGAAGGATTCTGCTTCTTAACGCGTTAGGCGCTATGCAGATTTAAAGATAAGGAGCAGGAGTCTGAACTGAATAACCACCCGTGTTGCTGTGCAGCTATCAACAAAGAGACGCCTGCTTTCATGGCACTCTGAAAGCAGGCTCGCTTTTGTATTAGCCAATATTAGCGTTATGGATGCGCCTGACTGCAATTGCCTTGAGTCGCCAGTTTCAATTTGGCGATAGCTTTTTGTGCTTTATCTTCTTCGACCAGTCTTAAGTTAGCGCCACCGACAAAAACACCCATTTTGATGTATTGCTGCACGTAGTAGTTTTTGCCGCTTTCGGCGTTAAATAGCAGGTGATTGGGTGAAAACTCAGATTCGGTTGAAACTTTGTGCTCTGCCCCTTCTCCGATGATTTCTTTTAAGAAAAAGACATTGTTTGCTGTCTCACCGATGCAATCGTCATTGAGCTATACATCTTTCTTTAACGCTTGACCGACGCTAGTTGAGCGGTAGACATATAAATTGGCTGAGCCAGGATTGGGTTCAGCAAAGCGCTTGGCTTGATCACTGTCGTAGTCGCTTTCTACTTTGACCGATGCGCAACCGTGTAACAGGGCCGCTGATAATCCAAGTAGTGCTAATTTTTTGTACATAAAAAATCCTTATTTTAGATGAGCTGCTGTTTTAAAAAGCAACTGAGTCTAAGCACATCGAGCAAGCAGCTCAAGCTGTGCTCGACGAAAGAGTTATGCTTGGATGGCATCGGTGTGCTTTTACTACTTTTTCAGCGATCAACCAATCATAGTGTCGTACTCAGCAGGCGTGTGCTGGACCTCAAAATCTTGACCGTTCCAAATGGCTTTGCATGACGCTAAGCGGTAGGCATCGCCCTGATTCCAACTCGATTTAACATGATCTTCAATTAAATCCTCAAGAAATACGGCCTCACCCACAGCAAGGTCAGCTGGGATTAAATACGCGGCAAAGGGTGAGGGGAAACTGTGCGGATAGAAAAAAGTAAAATCCAGCGCCATGTCATACTCTGGCGCGCGGTTACGCGCGCGCAAATCTCCCGTGACTTGGATAGCACCAGTTTGTGGATGTTGTAAGACTGCAAATTTTGAGCGGATTTTCTCCGATGGTTCAACGCGCTTGAGCAGTGGAAAAAAGCCCTCAGCAGCGGCCTGATTAATGGACTTTTCATCACGTGCGGTCTTGATCACTCTTAACAGGCTGATCTCTTCTGCTGGCGATCGAGGCTGGTTTTTCAGTAGAAGAAACTCAGGTATCTCAAGCATTTCTTCCAAAGTTGAATCATTCGACATTGTGGTTAATCACCTGAATATTGTTAGCGTTAATATTTAATTTAAAACAAGCCTTAGCATCTTGCCGAGCAATGGCTAAGACTTCTGCATCATCCATCCGTTGAATATCCATTACGTTTTTATCACAGAAGGCGCAATGCCTGTGTTGGCTGTTTACGTGGCGCATTTCGTCCCACTGAACGCCACGCGGGCAATGCAGGTGTTTAATAAAAGTATTGTCATCAGTGAACAGCTTGTTTGTGGTTGGATTAAACTTCATCGTTTTTAAACCTCAATTACCTGTGACGTGGCAGACACTTTACCCCGCAATACTCATATGTATCGCGTCCTACCTGCCTTGCAATCACCCCACTGCTGGCGCGCCAACAGTGCAGTATTACTGCACGCCCAAATAACTGCGCAAAAAGGCTTTTAGGCGTAAGTTCTCGCCGTACTCGTACTCCAGCTCGCCATTACTGCAGCGTTTGCAGCGTGTTGGCACTTCTAGAGGTGAGTAGCAATCACTGCGCGGGCGGCAATGAAAGGTCCAGTCGCACACTCGGCAGCGTACATTGAAGGGGCGTGGGCGAACGGGCATAGAATTAACCTCGACACTGTGACTGTGTGTGAGGCCTATTTGTACTACAGCGATGCGACGGTACGTGTCGCTTAATAGCAGATACGCAAACAACACAGGCCCCATCTCGGAGCCTGTGTTGTTATTTGGGGTCAATGTCAGCGGTTTATTTTGGCAGTTCGATGCCCATCGCTTTGGCCACACCTTGGCCGTAGGCGGGATCGGCTTGCATGCAGTGGCAGATGTGTTTCATTTTGATAGCATCGGGCACGCCATTCATATTGCGCGCGGTGTTCTCAAATAGCACCTGCTGCTCAGCAGCACTTAATAAGCGGAACAGATTACCCGGCTGGGTAAAGTAGTCCGGCTCATCTTGCCAAAAGTCATATCGATCGGCTGCACCTTCTAACGCCAAGGGTGGTTCAGAAAAGTCAGGCTGCTCTTGCCATTCGCCCTGACTGTTGGGCTCATAATGCAAACGACTGCCCTGATTGCCATCCACACGCATGGCACCATCACGGTGGTAGCTGTGGTACGGGCAACGTGGAGTATTGACCGGAATCTGCGAATGATTCACCCCTAAACGGTAGCGCTGTGCATCACCATAAGAGAACAAACGCCCTTGCAGCATTTTGTCGGGCGAGAAACCAATACCCGGCACAATATGCGCAGGATTAAAGGCCGCTTGCTCAACATCAGCAAAATAGTTCTCAGGGTTTTTATTGAGCTCAAAGTAACCCACTTCAATCAGTGGGTAGTCACCTTTTGGCCAGACTTTCGTTAGATCAAAGGGGTGATACGGCACTTTAGCGGCATCCGCTTCTGGCATGATCTGCACATACATAGTCCAGCGCGGGAAATCACCGCGCTCAATGGCTTCGTACAAGTCACGCTGTGAACTCTCACGGTCTTTACCCACCAGATCAGCCGCTTCTTGGTCAGTCAGGTTTTTAATGCCTTGCTGAGTTTTAAAGTGGAACTTAACCCAGTAGCGCTCATTATCAGCATTAATAAAGCTAAACGTGTGTGAGCCAAAGCCGTGCATATGGCGGAAAGATGCAGGAATACCTCGGTCACTCATGAGAATAGTGATCTGATGCAATGCCTCAGGTAAACCTGTCCAGAAATCCCAGTTATTGGTGGGGCTGCGCATATTAGTGCGCGGATCGCGCTTTACGGCGTGGTTAAGATCGGGGAATTTTAAAGGATCGCGGAAAAAAAACACCGGTGTGTTATTACCGACTAAATCCCAGTTACCCTGCTCGGTATAAAAACGCATGGCAAAGCCACGGATATCACGCTCAGCATCAGCCGCACCACGCTCCCCGGCCACGGTAGAAAAGCGCACAAACATATCGGTTTGTTTGCCGACTTCACTAAACACTAACGCTTTGGTGTACTGAGTGATGTCATGCGTCACTTTAAAATGACCAAAAGCACCAGAGCCTTTAGCGTGCATGCGACGCTCAGGAATCACTTCACGATCAAAGTGTGCGAGTTTTTCTAAAAACCAAACGTCCTGCATTAACAAAGGACCACGTGGGCCTGCAGTTAAGCTGTCTTGGTTATTAGCAATCGGACATCCCGATACAGATGTCAATTTTGGTTTGTCTGTCATGGCGTCTCTCCTGCGGTGGGTAAAGTGTGCTTGACTCAGATAGTACTTTAAAAATACTTATAGCACCAAGGCATCAATACTAACAGGGCTCATTAGCACTCACTATCACACTGCCAAGCCAGCTCACTACACAGATGAGAGACTGTTGCTGTCACCTTCTATAAAGAATTAATCCGCTAAAAAACATGTTGGTGCCTGTGAGCTGTTACCTATGTACAGCCCGCATCACTCTACAAATCCGCGCAATAATCCTTCTCTGCCACAGCCGGGGTGTACCAGACAAAATCCGCACTGCCCTGATCAATCGTTTGCCCAACTTCAGCGAAGATGAGTACTTTTTGCTCGTCTTTATCTGGAACATCCAGACTTTGCAGGTCTTGCAGGTCTTGCAGATGCAGTGGTATGCCTAAGTCGTAACGCACATGGTAAGCGCCAGCAATCAGCAATGCGGGGCGCGGAGCGTCGAGCAGGATTTGCGCCATACTGCGGTCACGCTGCTGCTGTACAGCGAGCATGGCCGGCACTTGCTTTTCGGGTAATTTATTACAATGGGATTCACGGATTTGCTCAGATAAACGCAGACTCACCTCAGCAGCTGTCGAGGCAGCCCCCTTTAATACGGGCGGATTGCGGTAGATACCCATTAAAGCATCACGATTTAAATTGGCCGCTAATAAAGGATAGGGCTGCTGCAGTGCATAGGTCACTAATTCGCCGTACTGCTGCCAATCCCAACCTTTATGCCAATCCAGCGCGGCGGGTAGATCATCCGGCAGATTGCCAACACGTACTTGGTCTTGTACTGCGCTGACCGTTTCTTGCTGGTTCACGGTAAGCATTTCCATCACCAGAGCGCCCTGCTTGCGCTGCTGTTCCAGTGTTTGCAGCAGCCACAGCTGTAGCGCATGGTGATCCAAGTTATCGTGTTTCTCGCCCAGCAATACCACAGGCGCAGCCGCTAACGTCTGCACTAAAGCACCAAGGGTGATCTCATCACCGCTACGCAGATCAATAATCTGCCCCACTTGCGCATGATCACGTTCACGCGGGCTTTGCCATTCGGGCAATTGATACTCGTTTACCACTGCAGCAGAGGCGGGTACAACGCGCTCTATAGAAGTACTTTGGCACGCTCCTAACAATCCGATCACCGCAAATAAACACCAGCGCATACATCACCTTTTTGGTTTAAAAACACCTTGACTTTAATTTGACTGACACCGTTTTGACACCGTTTTGACACCATTATTTATCAATAACCAGCGGGTGGTCGCGCTCAGGATGTTGCTGGATCAAAACATCAATACCAAACACCTCGTGCAACGCATCAGCACGTAACACCTGTGCGGGTGAGCCGTGAGCAAATACACCGCCTTCATGCAGCAACATTAAATCATCGCAGTAACGCGCCGCCAAATTTAAATCATGCACAATCACCAGCACAGCGCCGCCCTGCTCAGCAAAAGCGCGCACGGCTTGCAAAATAGTGTGTTGATGCAATGGGTCCAACATTGAAGTGGGCTCATCCAATAACAAAACTTGCCCTGCACCACCGGGCCATAACTGCGCTAAAACACGCGCCAAGTGTACCCGCTGACGCTCCCCGCCAGACAACTGCAAATAGCTGCGGCCGAGTAAATGCTCGCTGTCTGCAGCCGCTAACGCCGCATGAATAATCTGGTTATCAATCTCACGCCCAGTGGCATAGGGTAAACGCCCCATACCGACCACTTCTTCAACGCGAAAACCAAAATTGAGCGTGGAGTGCTGTGGTAATACCGCTAAATACTGTGCGCGCTGCTGATCAGGCCAATCCGTTAAAGAACGACCGTTGAGCTCAATATCGCCATGCATAACGGGTAATTCACCACATAATGCTGATAACAGCGTGCTTTTACCCGCACCATTGGAACCCAGCACACCTGTCACTCCACCTGCGCGCAAGGTTAAATCAATGCCGTACAAAACAGTACACTGGCCACGCTGCACTGCTAACTGACGCGCCTGCAACATAACAATCTCCCTAAAAATCGACAAAAACCCTGTGTGATCGATAAAACAGTGCTCTAGCTTTAGCCTGCAGAACTGTTTTACGTGATAACGCCAATGGATTTAAAAGCGGCTTTTTAATAATAAATATAAGAAAAATGGTGCGCCAATCAGTGCTGTCACAATCCCAATGGGCAACTCTGCTGGCGCGAGAACTAAACGTGCAGCCAGATCAGCAAACAACAGCAAACTGGCACCCGCCATTGCTGAGGCAGGTAAGAGCACACGGTGATCTGGACCAACGGCTAAGCGCAACACATGCGGCACCACCAGACCGATAAAACCAATCATCCCCGCCGCTGCCACTGCAGCACCCACACCGAGCGCGGTGCAAAACACCAATTCGCGTTTGAGCTTTTCCACGGCAAAGCCCAAATGCCGCGCTTCAGACTCACCCAGCAATAAGGCATTTAAGGCTTTAGCACGGCGGGGCAACCAGAGCGCCACAGCACAGGTGATCAAGAGTAACGGCCATAAACGGGCATAACTGGCACCATTTAAGCTACCCAGATTCCAAAAGGTTAAGGTGCGCAAGGTGGCGTCATCCGCCAAATAGGTAAACAAACCAATCGCCGCGCCAGCCAAGGCTGCTAATGCAATGCCCGCTAACAGCATCGTAGCGACATGCGTTTGCCCGTCACGGCGCCCTAAACGGTAGACCAGCGCGGTCACACCTAAGCCACCAGTAAACGCACAGATGGATAAGATATAAGGGCTCCATGCCTCAGAAATACCGCCGAGCATGGCGCCACCAACAATGGCCACTGCTGCACCTAAAGCGGCACCGCTGGACACCCCGATTAAACCCGGATCCGCCAGCGGGTTACGAAACAAGCCTTGCATGGCGACACCGGATAACGCTAACACCGCGCCCACCGCTAAACCTAGCAAGGCGCGCGGTAAGCGAATTTGGCTGATAATTAACTGCGCCTGCTCTAAAGAAGGCGTTAAGGTGATATCCACCCCCACACTCAGCGCGACTACATTGACAATATTGTGCAGACTCACGCTCACCGGCCCCAAAGCTAACGACAAAGCTACAGCAGTGGCTAGCAAGGTGGCGAGTAAGACAAATAATCGATAGCTAGACTTCAACATGGGTTCGCTAATCCTTGCGTGCCGCTTGCATGGGGAGTGCGGGATAGAACAAGCTGATTAACTGCTCAACCTGCTCTGGTATACGTGGCCCAAGCCCTCCGACTAATAAAGTAGGATCAATGGCAATCACACGTTTATGCTTAACCGCTTCGGTGTGCTGTAAAGCAGGCGCGTTCGACAGCATAGTGGCCAGCGCTTCCAGACCTTGGTTGTGTCGGTCAGCGACGATAATGACCTGTGGATTCAGCGCCAACATCGACTCACTTGATAAGGCTTTAAACCCTTCATGTGCAGCTAAGTTATGGCCACCCGCTTGTTTAATTAACCAATCACCGACGGTATTGGTTCCTGCAGTCAGCGGATTACCCTGCCCAGCACTAAAAATCAGCACCACTCGCGGCTGCACACCCTGCGCAGTTTTAAGCTGCTGCTGACGCTGCGCCATGGCATTTTGAAATTGTGTTAGCGCCGCTTCTGCCTGCTCTGTGCGCGATAAAATATGCCCCATACGACGCACAGACTCACTGACAGCATCAAGGTTTGCATCCACCGATAATGTCTCGATCTGCACACCGGCACTGCGCAACTGCTCAAGCACCGGCGGCGGCCCCATTTCCGTGCTGCCAAAAATGATCTGCGGATGCAAAGTGAGCACACCTTCGGCGGCTAATTGGCGCTGATAACCGACACTGGGCAATGCCTGCAAACGGGCGGGGTGCAAACTTGTCGTATCCACTCCAACGAGCTTGTTTTCACCACCGATGGCCACCAGCCACTCAGATATCGAGCCTCCAGCACTGATCACGCGCTGAATATCTGCAGCTGTTTGCGGGGCATGTACTGTGGTTGTCGCTTGGGCAAACACTGCTGTACTGCCGCATAACAGCCCCAGCACCACGCTCATTACTTTAATCTGCTTTATCATTTTCACTGCCTCTATTGCTGACGCATATCTGTGCCAATACGGCTTAATCCAGCGGCTCAGATTGCTGATCCATAAGGATATGCGTGTCATCAATGCCCAATACCTCAAGCACCGTTAACAGCTGTAAGAATTTTTCTAATGGCGCATGCTGATGCAAGGCCAGATCAACAGCTTGGGGCGGATTACTCTGTAAAGCCGCGCGCAATTGCTTAAAGTCAGCCTGGGGTTGTCCAGCAAAACGCCAAGTACCCTGCTCATCCAGCATGATCAACATGCGCTCAACGGGTGCGCTCACCGCTTCGTTAAGCGCCTCAGAGCTTTTAGGTAAGTCCAGCGGCAACTCCAGTAACGGCTGCTGCGCCGTGAGCAAAAAAAACACCAGCACAATAAAAATCACGTCCAGCAGTGGTGTTAAATCGGGAAGCAAACTGGCTGATGCAATCCCCGCCTGCGGCAAGCGAATCATGACGCACTCAACCCAACGGTCGTATGCAGAGGCTGTCTCTCAATTAGACTTAAATCCAAGCCGTTAAAGGCTAAATTGCAGCGATTGAGTAGCATTTGCACACGCTCTAAATATCGTTCGGCCCAAAAGCTAAAACCTTGCCCAGCCGCTAATGCTGGAATGGCAATGGTCATCCCCCAGACTGTGGTGTACAGCGCTTGCCATAAGCCATCCGCTAAGAGCGCTGGCGTGACCGGACCATTTTGATCTGCGATCCCGGCAAACATGGTGACCATCCCCAGCACTGTTCCCAACAAACCAAGCATCGGTGCCAGCACGCCAACCATTTGTAAAATCCGTAGATGACGGTTCAAACGGCAACGTTCTTCTTGCAACCAGCAGCCCAGTACTTCTTCACGCTGTTCAGCCGCTAAACTGCTGTGACGCTCCAACAGCGCTAAACCATAGCGCCAACCCCGTGGAGTTGTGCGGCAGGCTTTTTGAGTACACTCAAGGCAGGCTTGCGCACTGCTGAGTAAAGTTTTTTCACTGATCGGCTGCAGCTGTAAAAAAACCGCTAAACGCTCTAGAAACAAGGCCACGGCTAGAAGTGAGCACAGCGCTAGAGGCCAACCTAATGGCCCCATACTGACAAACCACGCAGGCATCTTAAGCCTCCGTTGCCGCTAAGGCAGGGAAGCTTTCTGCCAGCTCGCGCCATTGTGGCGTTTCAGGACCATTGGGCTCGCGCACACCAAAGAGCTGCACAATAATATTGCCCTGTGCATCATAAGCCTCCCAACTGGTCACCAATCCATCCACCGTGGGCTTGCGCACACGCCAAAGCTGTTTAACGCCAGGCATACTCAGATGCAGGTTAAAATCAGGGTCGAGCACATTGAACCAATCACCCGCCCAGCGCAGATTGGTAACAGTACCACTGTGAATCTGGATGCAATGCGCATTACCAACAAACACCATGATTTTTAATTGCTGCTCAGCGGCATTGCACAACAGTTTGGGCAAATCACTCGGCGCTAATGGCTCTGCCCACTCACTGCCAGCCAAACGCAGTGCTTGCAGGCGTGTCGCTTTAGCGTTTTTTAATAAAGCAAAGAAGTGATGAGTATCTTTTAATGCGGCCCAGCGCTCGCGCATTTTAGTGACATCAATAGCACTGTCTGCCAACGCCTCAGGCGTGATCGCTGCAGGCTCAGTGTGCAACACTGATGATTGCGATTCAGCGGCAAAACGCTCAACAAACAATGACCAAGCATCCAGATCACTTTGTTCAGTTAAGTACACTTTATGTACAGCAGCGCCTTGGGCATCAAAAAACTGCACACTGCGCTGCGTACCACGCGTATTTTCTTCAGTCACTGCAAAGGCACTTTTCCAGCCACTGAGAAACAAACGCAAATCAATATCCGGCGACACCACCAACCCCATATTGCCGTTGGGCATGATTGTGGTTTCTCGGTATTGACCATGGCGCTCATGCACGCAGTATTCGTTACGCGTCAGCGCCATGACTTCACCCAAAGTGAGTAACTCAGGCAGTAATGCTTTCCACTCGCTGCGCAGCTGCACAACATCCTCACCCACACGGCAAGCCATCAGTTCGCCTTCGGATACGGATAATTGTGCGGCCACATCACGGGCGCGTAAGCGTGGCTGCTCACTGCGCAAAACCTGCATCGCCAGATATAAATCATGTCCGTGCTGCATGCCTAAATCATCAGAACGACTGGAATCAATAGCGGTGTTATTCATGGATTAATCCTCTGTGTAATTAACGTTGTGCCGCAATGGCAAATTCAATAGGTATATGCACGCGGCTGGGAACGCCCACGCCGTTGCGGGTTTCCGGCAAAAATTGCCACTTGCGTACAGCTGCAATAGCAGCCTGATCTAAACTGCTCACGCCCGATGTGCGCAGTATGTGTAGCGCCAGCACCTGACCGCGCGCACTCAAACGCACCTCAACCCATGCAGTACCTTGCTGCTGGCGACGCTTGGCCTTGGCTGGGTAATTCGGTGGTGCCGGTGGGCGTGAAAAACGTGGCTGGGTGCTGATAACTTCTTCTGTGCTAACCGCATGTGCCACGGCCTGAGCAGAACGCATGGGGCGCGCCTGTACATCAGCAATAACAGGCTCTGAGGCAGGCTTAGCGGTTGAGTTTTCTGCCACAACCTGAGGTTCAACCGCTGTTGCAGCTTGCTTTTCAACAGCTACCGGCTCAGCCCTCTTCACTTCTTGCACTGGCTTGACCTGCTCAATCACAGGCGCAGGTTTAACCGGCTGAGATTGCAGCTTGGACTTAATCTGTGACTCTGTTTTCGGCAATGGCGCTTGCGCAAGCAGCTCTGGCTGATGCTCAGATTTAGGCTGCGGTTGTGACTCTGCAGGCGGTGTAACAGGCTCAGCTACCACTGTTTTTTTCACCAACCGAGGCATCGCCAACACTGTTCGGTTTGCACCCTCGACAGGCGTTACCGCAGCCTCTTCAGCCACAGCAAATTGCTGCTCCAGCAACGGCCAAAGCGCAAAAACATGTAGAGCCACTGACAGCCCAATATAGATCACCAACCGACGCATAACTCTAGGTGCCTTGCGGAAAACAAGCGCTATTAAGAATCATTTGCATTTAATAGTCAACATCATTTAGAGTCTGCAACGCTTCTTTGTGACACCCCTAATATTTTAAAAGTACGGACTTGCCCGTTAAAATACGACTCGGAGTTGTTATGTCAACGCAGCCACCCTTCTATGTAAAACCTCTACTCATTGCGCTTATTGCGGTGAACTCAGCAGCGATTGCTGCCGAAAAACCAGCAACTAAATTTGATGCCATTACCGTGACCACGACGCGCAGCGAGCAGAAGCTCAGCGAAGTACCCAGCACTGTTTCGGTACAAGACGAACGGCAAATTGATCAGCAAAATATCAAGAACATCCAAGACTTGATTCGCTATGAGCCTGGCGTTTCAGTGTCAGGCGGTAACAGTCGCTTTGGCTTATCGGGCTTCACCATTCGGGGGATTGGTGGCAATCGCGTGTTGACTCAGGTCGATGGCGTCAGCGTGGCAGAGAGTTTTAGCTTTGGCGATTACGTCAATTCACGCCGCGATTACATCGATCTCGATACTGTCAAACAAGTGGAAATCATTCGTGGTCCGGCCAGCTCCCTGTATGGCAGCGATGCCATTGGCGGCGCAGTGAGCTTTATCACTAAGGATGCCGGTGATTATTTAGACGAAGGCGATGATGTGTATCTGCGCTTAAAAACCGGTTACGACGGCTCAGATGACAGCTGGCTACGCAGCGGCACCTTAGCCGGACGCTATGGCGCGGTGGATTCTTTAGTGCATATTGGCCGCCGTACCGGTCAAGCCACTGATAGTTACAGCAGCAAAGGTGGCACAGGCCCAACACGTCAAAAAAGCAACCCACAAGACTACACACGCGATAATTTATTAGCCAAAGTCGGCTGGGATATCAGCGACACACAGCGCTTACAACTCACCTATGAGACATTTGAGCAGGCCACTGACACCAAGATATTGAGCAACTACGGTACTGTTTTCTTTGGCGCGATCACCAATACACAAACTGCTGAAGATAATGTAGAACGCGACCGCTACGCACTGTCTCACTCGCTGGAAATGAACTCTTTATTCGCTGATCGAATCAGCAGCCAACTTTCGTATCAAGACAGTAAAACCCGCCAACGCACTTACGAAACGCGCTTTGCTTCGCCCGGTCGCCCTTTACCTGCCGTTGCTCAAAACCGCATTCGCGACTCAAACTACAAAGATCAACGCTGGGTATTCAACAGCATGCTCAACAAAGCATTCACTCTGGGCATAACGGAGCATGAATTAACTTATGGCGTTGATATTAAACGCACTAAGAACTCCGATTTGCGCACCGGTAGTGACACTGTAGTATCAAGTAACACTGTCAAAACTGCGTTACCAACCAGTGATTTCCCTGACCCCACCGCCACTGAATATGCATTATTTATCCAAGATCAAATCAAGTTTGGACGCTGGACTGTGCTACCGGGGCTGCGTTATGACCATTATAAAATGGAGCCGCATGTCACAAAAGACTACATGAACAGCAACCCGATTGATGTGAACCCGAGCAATTACAGCGATTCTACGCTGTCACCGAAGCTGGGTATCACTTATCAAGTGGATGACCAACACAGCATTTATGGTCAATACGCTGCAGGCTATCGCGCGCCCAAAGCGGTGGAGATTTTTGGTGAGTTTCAAAATCCAGGCATGTACCGCACAATATCCAACACCAGCCTAAAAGCCGAAACCAGTAACAGCTATGAACTGGGACTGCGCGGTCAATACAGTGTAGGTAATGCTAGCGTTGCACTTTTTTATAACCGTTACAGCGATTTTATTGAACAAACCAACCGCCCCTCTGCCGTGTCTGGATTCCCATTTGGTGAGTTCCAGTATGTGAATAAAGATCGTGTCACCATCCGCGGTGCTGAAGCTAAGGGAGAGTTATTTCTTGACGCCTTTGGTTTACCTTCCGGCTTAAGTGCTTTGGGTAGTGTGGCCTATGCGCGCGGTAAAGATCACGGCAACGGCCAAGCACTTAACAGTGTTGACCCTCTCAAAGGTGTCTTTAGCCTCGCCTATGCTCAGCCCAATGGACGCTTTGGTGGTGATTTAAGCTGGACTTTAGTGGCGAAAAAGAACCGTTTTGACAAAACCCAAACCAGCGATCAGTTTGCAACAGCAGGTTACGGCACTTTAGATCTCAACGGCTGGTGGCAAGTGGATGAGCACTTTTCGATCAATGCTGGGTTATTTAACTTGGCCGACAAACGCTACTGGAACTGGGGTGACGTACAAGGTTTAAGCTCTACCAGCCCAAGCCTAAACCGCGCCAGCCAACCGGGTCGTCATGCGGCCGTGAATCTGATTTGGGAGTTATGACTTTAAAGGAATGAAACTCTAACGTCGTCTCAAGAAAGGCATTCATACCGCTATCAGCAACCATCGCTGATAGCGGTAAAATGTATAAAGTGACACAAGCAGCATGATTCGGGTTACTGAAGCTGTACCTAGCAACTGATACAAATTTAGCAACGTTATCCTGCAAGCAGTTTAAAACGACTAATACGCCCCCTCGCTATAAATCAGCTCATAGCTGTGGCTGTAAATTTCCACAATATTGCCAAATGGATCTTCCATATAAATCATTCGATACGGTTTTTCACCTAGGTAATAATAACGTGGCTTTTGCATACGCTTTTTACCACCCGCAGCGACGATGCGCTCAGCCTACTCTTCAAGGTTTGGATCTTGCACACAAAAGTGAAAAACCCCCGTTTTCCAGTACTCAAAGTTATCGTCTGGATTAACTTGATTTTTAAACTGAAATATCTCCACACCAATGCGGTCACCGGTCGATAAATGGGCAATCTTAAAACTGCCCCAGCCTTGACCAAAGACTTCAGTGCACATCTCACCGATTGCGCTGTTATCTTCAACAATCTCGGTGGGCTGCATAATTAAATACCAGCCCATCACTTCGGTATAAAACTTAACCGCTGCTGCTTGCTCTACAGCAACAGCACCCACAACTGATTATTGACTATCGCTTTGCGCCCAACGCTAGCATTGAACAGGCGGTTGCCGATGCTACGGTTGATATCGGTTTGATGAGTACTGTGTCAGTGCTTGAGGACGTCAGTTGCCAGCCAATCAGTAAAGAGGCGCTGCTACTGGTCACGCAAGCGGGATACAGCGTCAGCCAATCGAGTGCACACAGTAATCAATGAAATTTTAAAATCGATTTGAACAGAATGCTAAAAGGACTTAACAGACTCGCCAGCACTTACAGCTAAGGGTCGATTTGGAATAGAACTCAAGCGAGTTAAACAACACAGCACGCTGCCTGTGTCCATTGCAATAACTCACACCAAGCTGACGCATGCAGCGCCACCTTGGTATTGTAGCTAGAGCTGCAGAGTTAGAGCCATGAAACGCTGCCCTTACTGCAAGTTAACGATGATTCTGCCACGATTTTCGCCATTCTTAATGCGAGCAATCTCAGTTGGTACATCTTTGAGCTGAACTTCACGGGCTAGAGTGTCCAGCCAAGGAAACTTCCACTCATTGGCCAATAAACCCCAAGCTCTTTCACGTAAGGCCATCGGGCAGTTTTGTGAATCAATACCAAACAGCGTCACGCCACGCAAGATAAATGGGTACACCGTTAATGCCAAATCCTGCGATACAGCATTACCGCAGCTGGTCACCGCACCGTTGGCACGCAAAGAACGGATCGCTGACGTTAAAATAGTGCCACCGAGCGAGTCGACACAGGCATCCCATTGCTCCTTGAGCAACGGCCGACTGCTTTCATCAACCAATGCATCAATCTCAAGCACCTCCTGCGCACCGATACTGAGTAAAAACTCACGCTCATCTTTGCGACCATTGAGTGCCGTCACCGCATAACCGCAATGGCCGAGTATGGATACCGCAATGCTACCCACTCCGCCGCTACTGCCGGTCACCAAAACCTGTGCATCTTTTGCTAAAGAAAAATCAGTTAAACGTAAAATCGACAACGCCGCAGTAAAACCTGCAGTACCAAACACCATACTTTCACGCAGCGTTAAACCTTGAGGCTTTCTCACCACCCAAGCGGCAGGCACACGAATGTACTCGCCCAGCCCGCCGGACACATTCATGCCCAGATCAAAGCCCGTGACAATCACCTCATCACCAACATTAAAGTCAGAACTCGAGCAGTGCTCAACCACACCCGCAGCGTCAATCCCCGGGGTATGCGGGAAATTTTTGGTCACACCACGATTGCCTGAGGCTGAGAGCATGTCTTTATAATTTAGCGATGAATACAGCACCCGTATCAGCACTTCGCCTTGCGGCAGATTGTCGATGTTTAATGTTTCCAACTTCGATTCAAACTGTTTCTCTGCAACTTCTCTTACGACCAAACCTGTATAGGATGTATCACTCATATGGCACCTCTTGCTTGCATTTAAGACCGACCGGTCTCTCTCAATACGCACAAATACATACTTCGCGTATATCTGCGCAATTAAATTACTGTGGTACGGCTAAGCTGTTTAAATACGCGATCAAAGCCGCGATAGTTGTATCGAGTTGCTGTGTTGACTTGCCCGCACTGTGCATCACGCACGCGCCTAAAATACCCGACATAATTAGGCTTGCAGCAGCGGCACTGTCCACCTCAGCAGCAATACCGCCTTGTGTTCTGGCCTAATACAAGTGGACACTTCAATGAGAGACAATAGACCCCGTCTAGCTTGAGGTAAAACAT
>QXGG01284174.1_pt1 | contig 16395 bp, 13 predicted proteins | sample 1982491 | NCBI WGS metagenome assembly QXGG01 (sample SAMN09924614, study PRJNA488089) | Wastewater metagenome, whole genome shotgun sequencing project. | isolation source: South African research farm wastewater | place: South Africa: Irene, Agricultural Research Council, Animal Production... | reverse complement strand
GAGGCCAGCGTCGCGTGCGGCGCGGATGCGCGCGGGGAAGTCCTTGCGGTCCGGAAGCCTTGCGGTGGTCAGCGCCACCGGCACGCCAGCCCCGATGAGCTTCGATGGGTTCGAGGGCGCGAGCGCCCACGTCGCGAGGTCGCGCGTCGACACCGCATCGGCAACGCGAGGCGAGCTCAGGTCAGGCGCACGCGGGAAGTTGACCGGGAGAATCACCGGCATCCGCGTGGCCACGATCTCGTCGAGCCTTCGGAACTCCATGCCCGAACCGAAGATCGACGCGCGCAGCCCAAACTCCGACCCGATCGCCGCGGCACGCAGCGCATCAAGCTCCGTGGAGGCGTCGAAGATCGCGGTCTCGCGTCCGCGTGCGACACCGGCGAGTGCATCGAGCGCAGGTGCAGCGACAGGAGGGTCGTTGCCGGCGGGGCTCGCGGTCCACACGTCCATGCAGTCGGCGCGCCACCGCGCATCATGCATCGACTGCCTGATCAGTGCGATCGCACCCATGAGCGCTCGCGGGTACGCGACCGCCGACGTGTCGTCAGGCCGCGGCCCGCCCGGCCCGCCGCCCCGGTCGCTGCGACCAAATCCGATCGCGTGCCCTGGAGTTCCGCCGATCGGAGTGATGCGCGCAGCATCCTCATCGAGAGGCAGCACCGCACCACGGCCGCGCACGATGCCCTGACCCGGGTACGCGGCAGCGACCGTGAATCCCATGCCCCTCAGCTGGGTGCTCACATCGGCTGGAATCGCGATCGACGCCGCATCCACCTGGGGAACGACCTGCGGGTTCCAGTATGCGCCAGGGCGCGATGCTGCATCGCGTGCGGCCTGCGCGCTGTCGAGCACCAGCATCGGCTCGATGAATCCCGCGCACACCACAAGACCCTTGGCGTCGTGCACCGTCGTGCCGTCGGGGATCTTCACGGATGCTGATGGGCCGACTGCCTCGATCCACCCATCGCGCATCACCACCGTGGCGTCGCTGATGGTGATGCCGGGCCTCACGTGCACAGTGGCACCCGAGAGCGCGTCGCGGCGGACATCGGATGGCCGCGGTCCATTGACCGGCGCGACCTGGGCGTGAGCGAAAAGCGCGGGCACAAGGAGTGCCGCGGCGCGCACAGTCATGATGCGGGGAAACACCCCCGAAGTCTACGAGTGGAACACCCGAGCCCCGAATCCAGCACGGCGCACACCCAAAAGAGCGTGCCCGCTTGGGGGCGGCCCGTCAGAGGCCATCGTGCTCGGGATCGATCTTCAGCTCCTCGAGCATTCGATCGATGGCAGCCTCGAGACGATGCTCCGTATCGAAGGTGCCGGCGGCGATCATCGCCTTGAGCTGGCTGACGCGATCAGGGCGCACATCAGGCATCGCACGGAGCCTGACGAGGTGCCTCTCTGAGCTCTCGTCACGGCACGTCGACTCGGTGCCGGAGAGAGTGGGGGAATCGATGGTGGCCTGTGACATGAAGTGATGGCTCGTTCGCGGTGCGGTGGTGGCCCGGTCGGACGGGACGCTGTGGCTTGACTGGATGGTCATGGCGATCTCCGTGAACGAAGGCCTGCACTTCCTTGCGGCCCGCGTCCTTGGCTTCGTCAGACACATCCTGTGGGGTCTGATACGCCTTGGACACCGCAACTGGTGGCCTTGGCGTAACCATACGTATCGTCGCGCGCGAGTCCAGTTCTTCAACGAATTCCGATGCGGTAATGAGATTGACAAATGGTCACTCCACCGGGAGTTATGCTCCTCCACGACACCGACTATGAATGTCGTCAGACCATGTCTGCTTAGCCTCTGGGCGGGTGCATTCGGCATCCTGATGGCACTCATCTCGCCCGGGTGCGGACCTGACCCCGCGCCGTCGAGCGGGTCCAAGGTGTCGGCATCGCGGGACTCAGGGTCACTTCAGTTCGACGAGCCCATCGACGAGCCCCCGACGCGCGTGCGCACACAGTCGAAGACCCCGCAGTGGTCCACCGGCGGCGACGCATCGGAGATTCAGCCGGCAAGCGCGCGGCGTGCCGGTGCATCAGCGCCGGCCCGTCCCGCAACGCCGGCCCGATCAACCGCAGATGCCCGCACAACGACGGATGCCGCACCTGCGCGGAGTGCGGCGACACCCGCGGCGCCGCGGACCGCGAGTGCCGCAGCGCCGTCCGCTGCATCCGCATCCGCGACTCGCTCGAGCGAATCGACACCCGCCGCCGCCGCACCTCGACCGCCCGCGGCACCTGCGTCCCGCACCGCGGCAGCTCCTTCGGCTGCACCGGCTACGGCTGCGGCACCTGCACGAGGCCAGCAGGCGCGCGCAGACGCAAACGCCAACTGGGGCATCACGCTCGCCACATTCACGGGAGATGGGCACCGCCAGGCCGCCGACCAGGCGCGCGCGAGCATCGCCCGCCAGTACGTGGAACTCTCCGACGCCTACGTGAAAAGCAACTCGTCCGGGTCAGTCGTGATGGTCGGCCGCTACACCGGTCTCGATGACCCCGCAGCGAAGCCGCGCGTGAAGGCGGTGCAGGCGATCCAGGACGCGAAGGGCGGACGTCCTTTCGCGCGCGCGATCCTGTCACGGCTCGACGCGTCGCGCCGAACCGGCCCTCTCTCGCCGTCGGACCTGCGCTCGGCGCGCGCGATGAAGCCCGGCAACTCGACGCTCTACACGCTTCAGGTGGCGATGTGGAGCGACTTCGGCTCGGGCGAGGTCTCTCCCGAGGAGATCCGCCGCAGCGCCGAGGGCTACTGCGCACGCCTGCGGTCGCAGGGCCACGCCGCCTTCTACTTCCACGATGAGGACCGCCGCATGAGCATCGTGACGATCGGCGTGTTCGGTCCAGAGGCATACGACGCGCGCACCACGCTCTTCTCGCCGGAGGTCGACGAGCTGATGAGGAAGTTCCCGGCCATGCTTGTGGCGGGCGAGGAGCTGCTCGTGAGGACCGACCCCCGCGACCCCAACTCGAAGATGCTGCCGCAGAGGCCCATGCTTGTGGAGGTGCCGCGCTGAGGCGGCATGACGATGGCCACACGAAAGCCAGCAGCGACACGCGCGCCGCGCGCGACCAAGGCGTCGAGAGAGCCTGCGGCCGATGGGAAACTCGAGTCGGGCGGCGACCAGCGCATCCGAGAGCTTGCCGCAACATCGCTCGACGGCACGCTGCTTGGCCACGCAGGCGCGCGCGAGATGCTCGGCGGCGCGCTCGCGTCGGGTCACCTGCATCATGCGTGGATATTCCACGGCCCGCCAGGCATCGGGAAGTGCACCACCGCGCTGCGCCTCGCTGCGCTCCATGTGGATCCTGACACATCCGATGATGACGCACGCAGTTTCACGCCGCGCCTCGACACCCGCAGCGCGGAGCTGCTGCGCGCGGGCACGCATCCGGACATCGGGCTGATCAGGCCCGACCTCGCGTCATCAAGCTCGGACCGCGCGATCCGCGAGCGCAAGCAGACGAACATCCCTGTGGGACTGCTGCGCGAGCACCTCATCGGCGGCACCGACAGCGAGGGCCGCGTGCTCGAGGCGCGCGCGTACAGGTCGAGCTTCCTCGGCCGCGGCAAGGCGTTCATCATCGACGAGGCGGAGATGCTCGAGGCCGACGGCCAGAACGTGCTGCTCAAGACGCTCGAGGAGCCGCCGCCGGGCACGCTCATCATCCTCGTCACCTCAAGCGCAGACAGGCTGCTGCCCACGATCCGCAGCAGGTGCCAGCGCGTCAGCTTCACGCCGCTGGGCGAGGCTGAGATGGCGCAGTGGGTCGAGTCATCGCTCGATGTCGCGGATCCTTCGGAGCGCGCGTGGATCGCCGCGTTTGCGGAGGGGAGCCCCGGCCTCGCGCGCACCGCCGCGGCGCACTCGCTGCGCGCATGGAGCGGCGAGATCTCGCCCATGCTCGACCAGATGGTGACGGGCACGTTCCCCGCGAAGTTCGCCGACCGCGTGAGCGAGCTCGCCTCTGGCGTGGCCGAGTCCGCCGTCAAGCGCGACGAGAACGCGAGCAAGGAGGCCGCAGGCCGCCGTGCGATGTCGCTGTGCTTCTGCGTGATGGGCCGCACGGTGCGCGAGCGCATCAGTGCGCATGTGCGAGGAGCGCCGGCGCCGGGCACGCTTGATGCGTGGAGCGCGCTGCCCCCGCTGATCGCGGAGGCCGAACGCACGCTGCGCTCAAACGTGGCGCCCAAGTTCGCGCTCAGCGCGTTCGTGTCAAGCGCGATGGAGAGCGGCAGGTAGCGAACCGTGGGCGAGCCGACCTACGAGATCGAGCGCGTGTGGCTCCTCAGCGCAGTGCCCGAGATCCCTGCGGGCTCGGAGCGGTGGACGATCGAGCAGGGGTACCTCGATGCGGCATCAGGTGTCGAGGGCCGCGTGCGGTCGATCACCTACCCAGACGGGCGGCGCAAGTTCGTGCACACGATCAAGAGCGGCGACGGGCTCGTCCGCGAGGAATGCGAGCGCGCCATCACGGGAGAGGAGTTCGAACGGCTCTGGCCATCCACCCTCGGACGCAGGATCCGCAAGGTGCGCCACCGTGTTCGCGAGGGCGCACTCGTGTGGGAAGTGGACGAGTTCCTCGACTGGCCCTTGGCGATGGCGGAGGTCGAGCTTCCGGAGGGCTCGACTGAGGTGACCCCTCCCGCGTGGCTGCGCGGCGTGATGGGAAGAGAGGTCACAAATGACCCCCGGTACCGCAACTCCGCCCTCGCCTTCAGGGGTTTGCCGCCGGTAGGATCTTGACCCCATGTCCACGTTCCGATGCCGCATTGTGACGCCCGCAGACTCCGTGCTCGACGAGCCGGCCACGTACGCGACCTTCCAGGCTCATGACGGCCAGCGCGGCGTGATGAAGGGCGCTTCGGCGTTCCTCACCAAGCTCGGGGTCGGCGTGTGCCGGATCGAGACGCCGCAGGGCGCGCGCACCTACGCCATCGACGGCGGCTTCGCGCAGATGCAGGATGACACGCTGGTGCTGCTTGCGGATTCGGCCGTGTCGTCAGACTCTGTCGACGCAGCGGCAGCCGAGCGCGACCTCGCCGCCGCGAACGACCGCGCACGCGAGACTCCCGCGCAGCCCTCGACCCAGGAGCAGCGCCTCGACATCGAGCGTGCGCAGGCCCGAGCGCGCGCGCGTGTGGCGATCTCCCGCCGATGAGCGATTCGACTCAGACGTCAGCCGAGGCGGTACCCGACGAGGGCGCGGTGCGCGACGTGCCGTGCGGCGACCGTCCGCTCGCGCAGCGCATCGAGGCGCTGCTGATGGCCGCGGACCGGCCGCTGTCGGACGGCAAGATCGCAGACCTGCTCGGACTTGAGTCTGGTGGCGCAGAGTCGCCTGCACGCGCCGTGCGCGAGGCGATCGACCAGCTCAACAGCGAGTACGCATCCACGGGGCGCACGGTGCGGATCGAGGCCCTTGCGGGCGGCCGCCAGGTGCTCACGCTTCCCGCATTCGGTCCGGTGGTGGCCGCGCTCCGGGGCCAGAAGCAGCAGACGCGTCTGACGCAGCCGGCGCTCGAGACGCTGGCGATCGTGGCCTACCGGCAGCCGATCCAGCGCGCCGAGATCGAGTCGATCCGTGGCGTCGCGTGCGGAGAGGTGCTTCGCAGCCTGCTTGAGCGGCGCCTTGTGCGGATCGTCGGGCGCGCCGAGGAGCTGGGCCGGCCGATGCTGTACGGCACCACCGCGGAGTTCCTCAAGGTGTTCGGGCTCGGGAGCCTTGCGGACCTTCCGCAGTCGAAGGAACTGCGGACCTGATCCGCGGGATCAAGATCAAGACATGTCTGGATTGCGGTTGATCGGGGCTAGTGCCCCGGTAGGTTCCGCGTCAGCGGCGGCGTCGGCGGGACCCTGATGCGGCGGCAACCGCCAGCAGCGCAAGCGCACCGGGCGCCGGCACGGCCTGCGCAGCGAATGAACTCGTGATCGTCGCCTCCATGCCCGCCGTGAGGCTCAGGCTCAGGCGGATGCGCGCGGCGGACGAGAGCCCGCCGGTGTACGGCTGGCCGGGGATCGGGTTTCCGAAGGACTGGCTCGCAAGCGATCCCGTGAAGAACGGATCGACTGCGGCATTGACGTTGTTGAAGAGCGTGCCGACGGTGTTGCCGTCGAAGGACGCTGTCCACATCGGGCCGGTGGAAGTCAGGCTTCCCGCAAGCGGATTGAGGTTGACCATCGAGCCTGCCGCAGAGCCGCCGACGAGCCACTCGGTGCCAGCAGCGAAGCTGCCCGGAAGCATGACATCGATCACGAAGGTCTGGGTCGATGTCGTGCTGTTCCTGATGACAAAGTTGCCGCCCAAGGTCATCGATGAGCCGGTCCACGTGGCGGGCACCCCGCTCCAGCTGACGCTTGCGCCATTGGCGGACCAGTTGCCGTTCCACACCCACGAGTGCGCGGACACCTGCGTGCCGCTGTAGGTCGCGTCGGCGGAGCCGGCCGAGGAGCTCACCATGAAGTTCACGCCGCCGGCGGAAAATCCGGCAAGCGCGTGAGACGCCGCAGCGCAGGCAATGGCGCATGCAGCGGTCCAAGTGGTGATCTGGCCCATGTCCGTCCCTCTTCCTTTGAGCGACCCCAACTCCATGACGGTCGCCGTTCCCTGTTCCCTTTCTGCCCCGGTCACTCGTCAGGTCGCCATCCGGGCTGCCCGACGCACAACTCCCTCTCCGCCCCGAATGCTATCGCCGCCGCCGCCGCGTGCACGCGCCAGCGATGGCCAGAAGCGCCATCGCACCAGGTGCAGGAATCGGATTGACGACGAAGATGCTCGAGAATGATGCGGTGTCGCCTGCGCTCAGCGAGAAGCGGAACTGCAGGGCGATCGACGTGCTGGCGCCCGGTCCCGTGAGCGAGCCGATCGGGTATCCGAAGCTTGCGGGCCCGAAGCTCGTGGAGCCGAACGCGCTCGACACGCCATATGACGCGCCATCGAGGAGCGTCCTCACCTGTGCGCCGTCGATGAATGCGTTGTAGATCGATCCGCCGCCGGTGCTCGCGAGGAACGCGGAGCCGTCGCCGTTGGAGTCGGTGACCGTGCCCGACACGCTGCCCGCGATGTAGGACGCGTCCGGGATCGCGGGCGAGATCGGCAGGAGGAAGTCCACGACGTACTCGCGAGTCGCGCTCGAGTCGTTGCTGACGGTGAACGTGCCCTGGATGAACGGGTCCGGATCCACCATCATGTGCCACGTGAGCGTGCTCTGCGTGGGTGACGAGTACATCGAGCCAGTCGCACGCCACACGGTGGGCGCGATCTGGTTGAAGCTGCCCCACTGCTGTGCGGGACCCATGAAGCTGTTGAACCCGTCGGCGAAGCCGATCTGGAAGTTCGGTGCCACGACGCCCGCGTGCGCAGATGACGCGAGGCATGCGCTCACAGCGCCAACGCCAATGATTGATCTGATCATGTCCCTTCCGCTCTCCTCTGGGCTCGCGTGGCGAACCCGATGCACAACACTTCCTCTTCCGCTCCACGATGTGCTGTCTTCAGGCCAGTGGCGCTCAGGCAGCAGGTACGACGTTCCGCGTCCGTCCCTTTTACGGACGCACAAACAGCAGTACCTAGGGCTCAACGTATCCCGTCCAGCCCCTCACGCAAGCAAAAGACGCGATGGTTCTGAATTTCCGCAAGAATCCGAACCAATGCGTGGCCGTCTCAGAGAACAACCACTTGATCGTTATAGGACACCGAGAGGCTGGCCGCTTTCGGGTTGGTCTGCGTGTGGTACCCCATGGCCCCCCTGCGGTGCCCCGACACCCCGAAGGATGGCGCGATCACCGTCGGGCCGGATCCAGTCCAGAAGCACCGACCGAACTGTCGCCAGGTCGGGTGCCAGCCGGACCCCGTCCTTCATGCCCTTCACGTGTCCCATGGTCTTGCCGTACCAGGAGATGCGCTTGCGGAGGCAATCCAGAGCGTGGCGCTCGTCGCTGTAGCGCCCGAGCAGCTCCACGTGCCGCAGGATGGTGCGGACCTTTGCGTTGTGGGTCGGCTCGGGCGGGCACTCTCCAGTTTGGAGGAGGGCGAGCGCTCGCCTAAAGAGCCACGGCGTCCGGAGCGCACCGCGCCCGATCATCACCCCATGGCAGCCTGATGCCTGCATGATGGCGGGCACGTGCTCGGGCAGCGTGACGTCGCCGTTCCCGATGACGGGGATCGACCGGACCGCAGCAACCACCTCGCCGATGCGTGCCCAGTCGGCCTGGCCCGAGAAGAGCTGCACGGTCCACCGCCCATGCACCGTCACAGCGGCGATGCCCGCAGACTCGAGGTCGCGCGCGAGCTGCGCCGCCACCGGATGCTCTGGATCCCACCCAAGCCGCATCTTGGCGGTGACAGGCACGCGACCCGCAGAGTGGCGCTCCACAGCCCGCACGATGCGCTCCGCCAGCGCAGTCGTGTTCGCGCAGTCGCGCAGCAGCAGGGAGCCCCCGTGCTTCTTCGCCACCTTGTCGACCGGGCATCCCATGTTGATGTCAATGATCGTCGCGCCATGGTCGATGGCCCACAGGGCCGCTTCGGGCAGCGGGTCCTGCGAGTTGCCGTAGAGCTGCATGCCGCAGGGCTGGTCGAGCCCGTTGGTGGCGGCGAGATCGAGGGTGCGCTTGGTGCCCCGCAGGATCGCATGGCAGTTGAGGAGGTCGGTGTATGCGGCGCCTACGCCGCCTTCCTCGCGGCACAGGATCCTGAACGCAAGGTCGCAGTGCCCTGCGATGGGCGCCAGCAGGAGGGGCGATTCGAGCGTGACAGGACCGATGCGCAGCACGGCACCACGATAGGGTGCCGTCGCGTCACCTCATAGCATCGCGGCATGACCAGACGTCGATCTCCCATCGGTGCGGCGGGCGTCCTCTGTATCGCGGTGGCGCTCGGGACGCTCACCGGGTGCACCAACGAGTTCGTCGTCTCGTTCGAGGGAACGCGGTATCCCGCGGTCACCGATACCGTGCTCGTGAACGCGAAGCCCGATGGTTCGGGCCTCATCGGCACCGCGACCTTCCTGAGCGGCGGCAACTACGGCAACCCCGAGGCGATCGCCGCAGGGCGCGAAGTCGGCGCAGACAGCGTGCGGTGGTGGCGGACTGTTGCCTCGCGAGCGGGAGTGACGGGGCAGGGCACGGTGAGCGGCGGGCTCTCGCCGACCGGGCCTGTGTCGGCATGGTCACCCGCGCAGCCTGGCCCGCTCTTCTTCAGCTACCAGGCACGCTTCTACCGCACCGGCGTGGAGGACCAGGTGCCCGCGATCGATGCCGAGGATCGCGGCACCGCGCGCGGGGCCACGCCTGCAGGTGCGCAGTCGCAGCTCGAGCGCGACTCGACTGCCGCCACCCAGGAGCAGGCGCAGATTCAGCGCACCGAAGGTTCGGGCAGCCGCTCCCCCTGAGCTGCGGCCTCGAACATCACGGCATCGCACACGTACACACGGTCTCGCCGGCGACCGGTGTCCTCATGGATGAGGCCGCTCTCGAGGAACTTGCCCATGACTGCCTGCGCAGCGCGGAACGAGATGCCCATCGAGCTGGCCGCCTCCTGCATGGTCATGCGTGGCCGAGCCACGAACGAGTGCGCGAGCATCGTCGGATGGCGTGGCGCACGCATGCCTTGAGCGGCGTCGAGCAGCGCGGCACGGCCCGTGCGTGCGCGGGCGAGCCCAGCGACCACGCGATGCGCATCCGCCGCGAGGCTACGCACAGTCATGCGCACCCACGCCTCGTACGACGCCTCAAGATCGGCGGAATCCTCCGCACGCAGCGGGCCTGCACCATCGGCGGGCACGACCGCAACGCAGTGCAGCGTCGCGCGGGAGGCAAAGATGCGAGCAGCCACACGCCGGCTCAGCAGTCCCGTCGAGTGCTCGACAGGCTGCAGGAAGTGGATGCACCACATCGACCATGCGGCATCGAGGGCCGCTCGCACGATCCCGTTCGCATCGGTCCCTTCGGCGTCGTCAACCGCACGCTGCCACGACGCCAGCGCATCCTTCAGCATGTGCGGCGGCGGAGGCACGGTGCTCGCGCCTCCGGGCAGCTTCACGGAGGGACCGATCCACGCGGCGGCACGGCGCGGCGCCGCATGGAGACCCGTCACCGCAGCCCAGTCTGCAAGGCCTTGCCGCCAGCAGGACTCTGCGGATCCATTCGACCTGCCCTCATCGGCATTCCGCGGAGCGGCTCCCGACCACGCGACGCCCTCCGCAGCGGCGGCTCGCGCAAGTGCCCAGTTGCCCAGGCGCGGGAGCATCTCCTGCGCTCCGGGCGCATGCCGCACGAAGGAATCAAGCGCACCGCAGGCTTGCGCGAGCGAGACAAGCTCGCCAGTGGCCGATTGCGGCAGCACCGACGGGCGCGCTGGCTGAGGCAGGTAGGTCCAGGCGGGGAGCGGCACGCTCCTGATGGGCACAACCGACCCGAGCGGTACCTGCTGCGCAGGCGCTGATGAGACGGCAACCATCATGGTGCGCTTGGGGCCGCGCTTACGGGTGTCGTGACGGCGAGCGCAGGAAGCCTCGGCAGCGTCCAGTCGTTCGCGAAGAAGTCCGCCGCCACAATGCCTGCGATGCCCTCGTCGAGCATGCGCGCGGAGAGCACGCACATGTCGGGATACGCCACACCCGCGGTGAAGTAGGGCACCCGCTCGGTCAGTCGCTGGCCGATGTCGCCGGTGCTCGACACCGTCGCCACAAGGGACTCCGGATCGTCAGCGCGGGGCCTCACCATGAGCAGCGCCAGGTCATCGCCCGACAGCGTGCCGCGCCGTCCCGTGCTGTCCGTGAAGTGGATCGCGCCACGCACGGGAGTCACGGGACTCTCGCCGACGACAGTCGACCACGCGCGGTTGGTCTCGGCATTGCCGTACAGGATGATGTTGCGCCCGGCCGCAAGCGAAGGGTCCGCAAGGATCGCAGCGTCATCGACGATCTCTGGCGAGGCGTTGCCCCGGTACAGGAACTGCTCAGAGTCGTAGCGGGCCTTGCGCGCAAGCGATGCACGTTGGGCGTCGGTGCCTCCGGTGCCGACCACAAAGAGCATGTTGCGGTCGAATGCCGCCTTGAACGGGCCCATCCGGCTCGCTCGCTTGCTGCGGTCGCCCGCCTTTCGCCCGACCGTCCACGAGGGCGAGCCATCGTCGCGCGTTGTCCGCTCGAGCCAGAGCAGCTCGCCACCCGACGGCTCATCGGCGACCAGCTCCGTACCGTCGATCGAGAGGCTGACCTTGCCTCCATCGCCATCAAGGTCGACCTGAAGCCCGAGGCGCGCGACGTTCGTGGTTTTGCCCGTCACGGTGCGCGCGTCGCGGTTCAGGGTCAGGTCGACGGACGAGGGCTGCAGCGGCGACAGCTGTGCATCGATGGCGACCCACGCATCACGGGAGCGGATGGCGGGGGAGACGGTGGTGAACGACACGCGCGTGCGCGACTCCGGTGGCGTGAGCTCTCTCGCGCGCAGGAAGTCCATCATCGCGGGCCAGTCGACGCACTGGTTGCCCCACCAGTGGCCGGCACCAGCCTTCTCACGGTACGCAAAGTCGCGGTGGTACTGGCCGAGCTGCGCGCGCATGTCGCGCGATTCCTCGACGGGCACCGTCTCGTCCGCGTCGCCGTGAAGCACGTAGATGCCCTGCGCGAGGTAGTTGTCCTTGAGCAGCAGCGTGCGCGATGGATTCGCTGCAGTGTCGAGCGCGCTCGCGATCGCGCGGTCGGCGTCCGATGCGCCGGCAGCGAGCGACGCTGACGCAGCCTTCGCGCCGCCGTAGGTGAAGAACGACACCCACCCTGCGCTCGGTCCGAGCGCGGCGAAGTCGCCGGAGCGGTGTGCGCCGACCTGCCACGTGCCGTGACCTCCCATCGAGTGGCCGGTGAGCCACTGCTTGAGCGGGTCAGTGCGGTGACGAGCGCGCGCGAGCGCAAGCACCTCCATCGCGTCGAGTCGGCCCCAGTCCTCCCAGTCGAACCCGAAGGGTCGGCGGTTGGTGGGCGCGACGACCACGGCCCAGGGCTTTGGCGCGTAGCTCGCCGCCTGCGCCGCGGCATCCACCCCTGCGCCGTGAAGGCTCAGCAGAAGCCCGGGCCGGCGCGCTGGCGCCCCGTCCGCGACGGGTTGGGGAAGCGGCGGCACCACCGCATAGTGCTGCGCGCTGCCGTCGATCGAGCTGCGGAATGTCTCGCGCCTGGCTGCAGATGCGGACTTGATCGGCAGCTCGAGCGAGACCTCGCTGATGGCTGGACCCTGGCCTGGCGCAGAATCTGCGGGGCGAAGTGCGACAGTGACGCGCGCGGCGCTGCCGGATGTTGCGGCCGCGCACGCGATGCGCACCGCGGCCTTGTGCAGGGATCGCGGTGGCACAGGCGGAACTTGCGTGCGCGTCACAGTGCCCGGACCGCAGGCGACATCGATCGCGAACCCGCGTGCGGCTGTGTCGCCAGGGTTCACGACCGGGATGCCGATCCACGCATCGAGCGCCTCGCCGGCCACGAGGTCAGGTGCCGTGACGTCGCGCGTGTCGAGGAACGCTCCCGCGCGCGGCAGCGGCTTGAGCTTCGGCGTGATCGGCGCGCGGCCTCCGGCGAAGAGGAACTCGTTGCGTCCGGCGAGAAGCTGCACTGGCACGGAAAGGGTCCCGTTCGCGTAGGGATCTCCCATGCGCGGTGCGCCATTCACGTAGACCATCGCATGGCCTGTGCACTCGAGCATCGCGACCTGCTCCACAGGGCTCTGCACCTCAAGCAGCAGGTAGCCGCCGCGGAACGCATCGATCGGGAACGCACCAGAGGCATCAGCCTCGATGGGCGCCCAGCGCGGCGCGTTTGGCTCATCGCGCACAGGCTCGCCCGCAGCTGGGATGCCAAGCGTGCCACGCACGATGCGCGACTCGACCGCATCGCGTCGGATCGGGGATCGGGCCGATGCCGAGACCCCGCTCACGGCCAGGCCGCGCACCGGCATGCTTGGCACGGTGGTTGGTTCCGGCTGCACCGCGCCCTGCGCGGGTGGCGCCGCATACGAATCTGGCTGCGCTGCAGAACCGGCACCGTCGGCCACAGCCGCAACTGGCTGGAGCTGCGTTGAGGGCTGCGGAGTGGCCTCGGTCTTCGGTGGAGTGTCCTGGGCGGGAGCGGATGGAGTCGCCTGGCTGATGCCTCGCGCAGGCGAGATGGGAGAGATGATGGCTCCCGCCGCAAGTGCGCCGGCAAGGCATGCCAGTGCAAGCAGGAGGTGCCTCGCTCTTGTCATGGCGCAAGGGTACGGCGCGCGCGTGTGCGGGGCTAACCTCGTGGAGTGCCTGTGCGAGGCGAGCCGGACGTGCAGAGCGAACCGATCCAGATGGAGTTTGGCGTCACTGGGATGCACTGTGCGGCGTGCGCAAGCCGCGCTGAGGCGGCAATTGCGGGCGTGCCGGGGGTCGATTCGGCGACCGTCAACCTGGTGATCGGCAGCGCACGCATCAGCGCGCGGCCGGACGTGTCGACTGCGGAGATCGCGCAGGCGCTCGAGCGGGCGGGGTACGGGATGTCGCCGCTGGCGCACTCGCCGTCGGGCAGGGGCGATGGCGGCCGGGACTCTGGCCTGCAGCAGGAGACGCGTGCACTGCGCAGGAACGCGCTGGTCGGGCTGGCGCTCTCCGTGCCTGTTGGCGTGATGGCGATGACGCACGGCAGCGTGCCTGCCTTCGAGTCGCATGCGGCGATGTGGGTGCAGTGCGCGCTCACCGCAGGCGTGATCGTGACTGCAGGACGGTCGATCTTCGCCGATGCGTGGTCGGCCGCGCGGCGCGGGTCCACGACCATGTTCACGCTCGTCGCGATCGGCGCCGGCGCCGCAATGGTGTCAAGCGTGATGGGGACGGTGCGGCATGGCGCGATGCCCGTGTTCTACGAGTCGGCCGCGCTTGTGATCGCCTTTGTGGCCTTGGGGCGGTGGATCGAGTCGGCAGCGATGGGACTCACGCGGGATGCGCTGAAGTCGCTGCTGACGCTGGTGCCTGACCGTGTGCGCGTGCTGCGCGATGGGCGCGAGCATGAGGTGGCGCTTTCGTCGGTGTGCGTGGGCGACGTGGTCCGGATCCGGCCCGGCGAGCGGGTGCCAGTGGATGGCGCCGTCATCGACGGACGCACGAGCGTGGACGAGTCGATGCTCACGGGCGAGTCGGTGCCGGTGGTGCGCACGGTGGGCGACATCGTGAGCGGAGGCACGCTCAACATCGACGGATCCGTTGATGTGCGCGCGGAGCGTGTGGGCAGGGACACCGCTGCGGCGCGGATCGCAGCGCTCATGCGCGAGACGGTGTCGTCCCGGGCGCCCGTGGCCCGTGTGGCAGACCGGGTCGCGGCCGTCTTTGTGCCGGCGATACTCGCGCTCGCTGCGGTGGTCGGCATCCTGTGGATGGTGCTCGCGCCTGAGGGGCAGGGACTTCGGTTGGGCACGGTCGCGGTGCTCTCGACGCTTGTGGTGGCGTGCCCGTGCGCGCTCGGGCTTGCGGTGCCCACGGCAATTGTCGCCGGCACCGGTCGCGCAGCGCGTGCCGGCATCCTGGTGCGCGATGCGGCGAGCTTCGAGCGCGCGGCATCGGTGCGTCACGTCATCTTCGACAAGACAGGCACGCTGACGCTCGGACAGCCAGTGCGCGAGTGTGTTCACGGCATCGGCGAGTGGCGTGGCCGGGAGCGCGAGCTCGGTGGGATCGCCGCTGCGGTGGAGCGCGGGAGCGAGCATCCGATCGCGCGGGCGATCGCGACGGAGGTTGACTCAGCGTGGTCGGCGGAGGGATTCCGGGCGCATCCGGGTTTCGGTGCGAGTGCGCATGTGCGTGGGCCAGGGGTCGATGGCGCGGAGGTGACGGTCGGCGCCGAGCAGTGGGTCGCGGATCGTGCGGATTCGCCGCTTGCGCAGCGAGATGCCGATGCGGCACGTGCACTGAGGGATGAGGGGTGCACCGTCGTCTGGGTCGCTGTTGATGGCAAGGTGGCCGGCATGATTGCGGTGCGCGATGCGCTGAGGCCAGGCGCCGCCGAGGCGGTGCGTGCGCTCGGCGCGATGGGGATCACCGTGTCCATGCTGACTGGTGACGCTGCCCGCACAGCGGAGCGCGTTGCACGCGATGCGGGCATCGGCGACGTCACCGCGGGGGTGACGCCCTCCGGCAAGGTCGATGCGGTGCGCGTGCGGCGCGGTGGCGGTGCGGTCGCGATGGCGGGCGATGGCATCAACGACGCTCCCGCGCTTGCTGCGGCCGATGTGGGCATCGCGATGGGATGCGGCGCAGACGTGGCGCGCGACGCAGCCGCAATCACGCTGCTGCGTGCCGATCCTCGCGCGGTGGCCGACGCGATCGGCATCGCGCGCGGCACGATGCGGCTCATCCGCCAGAACCTGCTGTGGGCGTTTGGATACAACGTGCTGATGATCCCGCTTGCGGCAGGCGCCCTGTGGCCCTGGACAGGATGGATGCTGCCCCCGTCGCTCGCGAGCGCGGCGATGGCGCTCTCGAGCATCTCGGTTGTGCTGAACAGCCTGCGCTGGCGCACACGCGCCTAGCCGAAGCGACGTGATGGTTCAGCCCTGCGCTTTCGGCAGGACCGCCGCCGTCAGGCGCGGCCGAAGACCTGCCGCAGGATCGCATCGTGCACGGCGGTGGCCGGCACCTCGACGTCATCCCAGTTGGGGTCGTCGGCGATGCACACCGGCCGAAGCCCATGCGCGGCCTCGATGCGCCCGTGCGAGCCGCGCACCAGTCCCGCATCCAGCGGAATCACGTCAAGCAGCGCGCGCATGCCGAGCTTGCGCTGCGCGAGCCGCCACATCACCTTCGCGCGCGTGGCCATGCGTGGCGGAGCCAGGAACAGCTCGCACGGGTCGTACCCGGGCTTGCGGTGAATGTCTACGGTGCGCGCGTAGTCGGGCGCGAGCGCGTCATCGCGCCACCACGGGTACGCGAACCAGTGCCCAGGCTCTGCGACGCACACGAACTCGCCGCTGCGCGCGTGGGCGATGCCGTGTGCGGCCTGCGCATCGCGGTCGAGCACCTGCGCGACACCTGGCACGGCCTCCAGCGTGCGGCGGAGCGGGTCGAGGTTGCCATCGCGTCGCATCACGGCCGGCGCGTACACATGGGCGACCTGGTGGTCGCACACCGCGAACGCATCCGATGCGGCTGGGTCAGCCATCTCGCGGCCGAGCTCCTCGCGCCAGCGCACCATACCGGCCTCGCGCAGCGTGCGGTTGAGGTAGATGGGGGTGCTCACCTCGGAGATCCCGTACTCGCTCACGACCATCACTCGGGTGCCACGCGAGTCGAAGAAGCGAAGCAGCGCATCGAACACCCGGTCCATCTCGCGCATCTCGTCACGCACGCTGCGTCCCTTGGGTCCCTCGCGCTGCATCACGT
>QXGG01122903.1_pt1 | contig 16397 bp, 12 predicted proteins | sample 1982491 | NCBI WGS metagenome assembly QXGG01 (sample SAMN09924614, study PRJNA488089) | Wastewater metagenome, whole genome shotgun sequencing project. | isolation source: South African research farm wastewater | place: South Africa: Irene, Agricultural Research Council, Animal Production... | reverse complement strand
AGCAGGCGGTTGACCGCCTCGAGGTGCTCGGGCTCGTTGTGGCACATGCCCTGGAAGGCGGCGCACAGGTCGAGGAAGTCCTTGAGCTCCATGCGCTGCGCCATCTTCATCAGGCGCTTGGTCAGGCGCAGCGCCTTCGGCGGCTGGGCGGCGAAGCGCGCGGCCATGTCGTGCGCGCGCGCCAGAAGCTGGTCGGGCTCGACCACCTCGAGCACGATGCCGAGCGTCTTCGCTTCCTCGGCGCCGACGATGCGGCCGGACAGCGTGAGCTCGAAGGCCTGCTGGTAGCCGATCAGGCGCTGCATGAACCAGGCGCCGCCGTCGCCGGGGATGATGCCCAGGTTGAGGAAGGTCTCGCCGAACTTCGCCTTGGTCGACGCGATGCGGATGTCGGCCATGTTGGCGAGGTCGAAGCCGGCGCCGATCGCCGGGCCATTGACCGCGGCGATGATCGGCACCTCGACCGCCTGCAGCGCCAGCGGGATGCGCTGGATGCCGCGGCGATAGCGGGTGGCGACCTCGGCCACGTCGCCGGCGAAGTCGCCGCCGCGCGCAGCCATGTCCTTGACGTTGCCACCGGCCGAGAAAGCCGAGCCTTCGCCGGTGATGACGAGCACCGAGACCTCGTCGCAGGTGTTCACCCAGTCGGCGACGTTGACGATGTCGTCGATCAGCGCGGTGCCGGTGAGCGCGTTGCGCACGTCGTCGCGCGCCAGCGTGAGGGTGGCGACGTGGTTGTCGAGTTGCAGGCGGGCGTCGTGGACGGTGGGCAGGGTCATCGGGTGGTCTCCTTTGGCGAACGGGGCGTGTGGTGCGCGGGGCGCGGACGGTGCGGGGAGCGCATCAGGGTGGAGCAATCAGCGCTGGGTCATGTGCGCGGAGTCAGTTGCGCGCGGTCAGGTGCGTGGCGGCTTCGGCGAGCGGGCATCAGCGCGGGGTCTTCAGCGGCTCGGGCAGCTTCAGGGTACCGGAATCGGAGAAGCGCATGCCACCCAGCAGCCCGCCGGCGAGCCGGCCGCGCAGCGCGTAGGGCACCTCGGCCTTGGCGTCGTCCGCTCCCTCGATGACGCCGAGCGCCTGGCGCACCACGGCGATCGCCGACACCGACACCGGGATCTCGATCAGCGCCTCGCCGAAGCGCGCCACGCTGCCGCTGTGGTCGCTGACGCCGCTGGCGAAGGGGCGGCCGTTGAGGTCGAGGTCGAGCGCCAGGCCGTCGAAGTCGATCGCGGTCTCGTTCGGGTTCTGCACCCGCAGCTTGACCTTGAAGCGCATCTCCATGCCTTCGCCGGGGATGGGCTCGAGGCCGACCACGTTGATGCGCACCGGCTCGCGGTACGCGAGGCTGGCGCAGCCGGCGAGCATGAGGCTGGCGAGGAAGAGGACGAACAGCGCGGCAAGGGCGCGCGCATGGTGGAAACGCGGCAAGCGATCGGCGTGGCGCATGGCCAGGACTCCTGAGCGAGAGGGTGGCAGTGGGCGCAGCAGGCTGGACCCGTCGATGCATTCTAACCACGCGCGCCAGGCAACGGCTGACTGCACTGGCGGTGCGGCCGTGGATGCTGCGCCAGGGGCGGCCCGCCGGCTCGCCCCTGCGACGCCCGTCGTGCCCGATGGCGGCGGCATCCACCCGCATCACGAGGGAATGCGCCCGGCCTCTTGCATTTTGAATTGTGCCCGGAGTGGGTCTATACCGGATGCACGAGGTGTCGTCGAACGCTGCGCCGGGCGGGATGAAGCCGCCCGACGGCGCCCGGAAGCGCCCGATCATCATCATTCAACTCTCCTCCAGGAATGCGCTCTCATGGCTGCCTCGATGGCCGAGCCTGCCGCCGAAGTGTTGCGCTTCGCCCTGCTGCCTGCGGACGCCGCGCGCGGGCGCGTGCTCGCGCGCTACGGCGACCTTGCGCTGGTGGCGGTCGATGGGCCGCCGCCGCAGGCGTGGGCGAGCTGGAGCGACCTCGATCCGGTGGCGGTCAATGGCGTGGCGCGCGTGCTGCCGCCGGGGGTGTTCGCGCCCGGCGAGGGGCCGCGCTGCATCCTGCGCTTCGCCGGGCCGATCGCGCCCGCCTGGCGCGAGACGCTGGCCGCGCTGGGCTGGGTGCCGCGCTTCGACTGCCCGCCCTTCGGCGTCTGTGCCGATATCGGGCCCGACGTCGACGCCCTGCGTGCGGCCCTGCCGGCCCTGCGCGCGATCGGCTCCTACGAGGCGCAGGACTGTGCGCGCGCCGGCAGCGGCCGGGTCGACGCCCTGCCCCGGACCTTCGACGCAGTGGCCTTCACCGAGGCCGACCGCGCGCGGCTCGAGCAGGCCCTTGCCGACGCCGGCCTGCAGGTGGTCGAGACCAGCCGCTACAAGCTGCGCGTGGTCGGCGGCGCCGACGCGATCGCACATCTGCGCGATGCGGTCGGGGTGAAGATCGCCGATCCCGGTGCGCTGCCGCGTATCGCCTCGGCCTCGCTCGGGCTCGCGATCGGTGTGGTGCCCGCACCCGCTCCGGCCAATCCTGCCGGCGACGATCCGCCGGGCGCCGGCGAGCTCATCGCCTTCGCCGACACCGGCCTGGGCACCGGCGACCCTGCCGCGCCGCATCCCGACTTCGCCGGCCGGGTGCACGCCATCCATAGTTGGCCGGTATCCGCCGGCTGGGCGGGCTTCGTGCGGGCGCCGGAAGCGGACGATGGCGGCGCCGACCGCGGCACCGGGCACGGCACCCACGTGACCGGCCTGGCAGCGGGCGACGGCAGCATGAGCGCGGGGCGGCTGCGCGGCATCGCGCCCGGTGCGCGCGTGCTGATGCAGGCGATCGAGCAGTACATCGAGCCGCTGCCGGCCTGGCGCAGCCAATTGCCGCCCGGCTTCTACCTTGCCGGCCGCCCGCTCGACCTGCGCGAGCTGCTCGAGCAGGCGCGCGCCGCCGGTGCCGCCATCCACGCCAATGCCTGGGGGGTGGAGGCCGCCGGCGCCTACACCGACGATAGCTGGGAGTGCGATCATTTCCTGCACGAGCACCCCGAGTCCTTGCTGATCTTCGCCGCTGGCAATGCCGGGCGCGACCGCAACCGCGACGGCCGCGTCGATGCAGGCACCTTGTACGCCCCGGCAACCGCCAAGAATGTGCTCAGCGTCGGCGCCACCGAAGGGCCGGACGTGGGCGTCGGCCTGCGCGGCGGCTGGGCGGCGCTCGATGCGGCGGGCATGCGCTTTCCCGATCCCGCCCAGCGCGCGGCGCCGGTGTCGGGCAACAGCGAGCGCCTGGCGCTGCTGTCGAGCTGCGGGCCGACGCTCGACGGCCGCATCAAGCCCGAGTTGTGCGCGCCCGGCACCAACCTCGCCGCGCCGCGCAGCACCGCGACCTCGGCGCGCGGCTGGGGGTTGGCGAACCCGCTGCCCTGGTATCAGTACCTCGGCGGCACCTCGATGGCGACCGGCGTGGTCGCTGGCGCCGCGGCCGTGCTGCGCCAGCGCTGGCGCCAGGCGCTCGGGCGTGCGCCCGGCGGCGCGGCGTTGAAGGCGCTGCTGATCCACGGCGCGCGGCCGGTCCGCCAGCGCGACGCCAGCGGCGACGAGGACCGCCACTGCGCCGGCTTCGGCCGCCTGTGGCTGGCCGCCAGCCTGCCCGCTGCGGACGGTCCGGCGCTGGTGGAGGACCAGGCCGGGCTGGCGACCGGCGGCCTGCGTGAGATCGCCTGGCAGGGGCCCGGCCGCCTGCGCGCGGTGCTGTGCTGGTACGACGCGCCGGGCGAGACCCTGGTCAATGATCTCGATCTCGTGCTGCTCGAAGCCGGCGGCGCGGTGCGCGCCTGGGGCAACCACCCGGCGGGCGCCGTCGGCAGCCCCGACCGGCGCAACACGGTCGAGTGCATCGACCTCGAACTGGACGCGGGGCGGTGGACCTTGCAGGTGCGCGGCGTGAACGTGCCGCTCGGTCCGCAGCCCTGGGCGCTGGCGATGAGTCCGGGCGCCGGCCAGCCGGTCGCGCCGCAACCGCCGACGCCGCAACCGCCGACGCCCGAGCCAGGCACGCCCGGGCCAGGCACGCCCGGATCGCCGTCTCAGCCGCCTTCTGAACCGCCGCTCCTGCCGCCGCCGGGAACCGCACCCGGCCCCGTGCCCGGACCGACACCCGGCCCCGCACCGGAGCCCGACCCGGACGCTGGCACGTCTGCGCCGCGCTGGCGGCTCGCGCTGCCGTGGTCGGCGATCCGCGGCGTCGGCGCGGCACGCGCGCGCAGCCTGGAGGCAGCGCTGCCCGGCGGTCTGGCGGCCTTGACTGCCGGCGTGCCCGCCGACGGCGCGTTGAGCTTCCTGCCTGCCGCGCTGCGGCGGCAGATCCAGGATCTGGCTGCCTTCGTCAGCACCCCGCCGCCGGCGGTGGCGGCGCTGGCGCGGGCGTCTGCGGACCGTCGCGTGCTCGACGGCCCGCCCAGCGGAGTCGATGCAGGCGACTGGCAGGCGCTGGTCGCTGCGCTGGCACCCCTACTCGACGCACTCGACCGCAGCGTCGCGCGCGCCGCCTGTGGCGAAAGCCTGTTCCGATGAACCACCCAAGAGGAGTGCATCATGGCTGACAACACCGAAAATCCGGGCAAGGCCAAGCCCACCCGGACCCGTTCGGCCGGCGCCACCCCGCCGGCCACTGCCGTACCCGAGGGCAGCATCCTCTCGGCCGATGCGCTGATCCCCGGCGTTGGCGGCGCGCTCGCGCTCGAGGCCGATGTCTCGGGCGAGCTCGCGCAGATCGCGCCCAGCTTCGGCGACATCCTGGCCTCCATCGGCCGCGGCGTCGCCGACTCGCAGACCGCGCTCGACCGCGGCCTGGTCAGCACCGCGACAACGCTGTCGCAGGCCAACATCACCGTGGTCACCGACGTCGTGCAGGAGCTCAACGACGACGGCCTGCCGGTGCCTTCGGCCACCCAGCTCGTCACCCAGAACGTGTCGCTGATCAACTTCGTGCGCCCCACCGCCCACCAGTGGAGCCACGTCGCGCTGCGCATGGACATGACCGTGGGCGCGGTCGACAGCGAGCGCGGCATCACCGTCACCAGCAAGAGCAACAGCAGCCGGGTCGCCAACGTGGGCCTGTTCTTCGGCTTCCTCGGCATCGGCGTGTCCTCGTTCAAGCGCAACTCGACCTTCCGCAAGGAAGAGTCCGACTTCGAGTCCAACTGGGCCGAGGGCCGCGTGGTGATGGATGCGCTGCTGCAGCCGCGCGACGTCGAGGGCTTCGAGCCGCCGGCAGAAGTGACGATCGGGCCGCAGATCTTCCTTGCGCTCGGCAGCGTGCAGGAGACGCTGACCTCGGGCGTGGTTACCGCGCGCTCGACCGACATCGTGATCACCGTGCGCAAGGCCGACGGTTCGGTCAATCCGGCGGTGGCGATCGACGTCGACCCGGGTCCCTTCGACCTGTCCTTCGCCACCACCGACGGCTTCACCGGCAACACCACCAACGCCAGCGGCCAGTGCCGCGTCACGCTGTCGCGCAACATTCCCAGCCCGCTGTTCCAGCGCCGCGCGCGCGGCACCGTGACCGCGACCCTGGGCCAGATCGAACGCAGCCTGAGCGTGTCGCTCTGAGCGACCGCAGGACAAGGAGAAACCATCATGCCTGACCTGCTTCCTTCCCTCGCCACCGTGCTCGCCGCGGACGCCAACGTCGCCGACGAGCTGCGCGGTGCCGGCATTGCCTTCGGCACCCTGGTCGAGCGCACCGGCGCGGCCGTGGCCGCCACCCAGCTGCAGCTCGACACCTCGAGCGCCGCCACCGCCTCGGCGCTGGCCTCGACGCTGGTCAACGTGATCGCCGTGCGCGAGCGCGTGTTCCGCGACGACGGCACGCTCGACCATGTCACCAACCATGTGCGGCCGCTGCCGCTGATCAGCTTCATCGACCCGGTGTTCTACCAATGGACCAGCGTGCGCCTGCAGGGCGAGTTCTTCGCGCGCGAGTTCGCGGCCTCGTCGGAGACTTCGACCACGACCTCGTCGTCGGACTCCGGCCTGTTCGGCTCCGGCCTGTCCATGGTGCTGGGGCCGGGGTTCCTGCGCAGCGGCAGCGCCTCCAGCTCGCGCACCACCGAGGCGGAGGTGTCCACCGATGTCTCGCTCGGCCGCATCCGCGCCAGCGCCCTGCTCGAGCCGCGCGACGACGTCGGCATTCCGAAGCCGAACCAGGTGATCCGCGGCCCGCGCCTGGCGCTGATCCAGGGCGAGATCGCCGACGACATCGACGGCGACACCGTGGTCGGGCGCACCATGAGCATGCTGCTGCAGTTCACCCGCCGCGACGGCACGGCGATTGCCGGCAAGGCGCTGTCGATCGAGACCTCGGGCGTGCCCTGGCGCCACCTCGGCACTGGGGTAACGGATGCGTCCGGGCAGATCCAGATCGAGCTGCGCCGTGACTTCCTCGACGAGGACGCCGACTCCACGCCGGCGAACTTCATCATCACTGCGCGCATCGGCCTGGTCAGCAACTCGGTGACCGTCACCTTCTGAGCGGGCGAAGGGGGCGGCCAGGCGGTCGCCCCCCGCCCGCAGGAGCCCCCATGAACACGACGCTTCCGGCCGGCGCGATCGCCAGCCAGCAGGCGGTGGAACTCGGCGAGCTGCTCGCCAGCACGGTGGTGTCGGTGGCTGAGGCCCAGGAAGGCCTCGACCGCCACGCCAGCGCACGCCTGGACGCCATGGAGCGCGGCGACGCCGACGCGCCGCGCGTGCCGCCGCTGTGGTACACCTTCACCGACGTGTCGCTCGAGGTCGCCTTGTCGGCCTCGGTGCAGCGCGCCACGGCCAATGCGCCGGCGCAGTTGATGTCGCGCCCGGTGGATCCGCGCAACGTCAGCCTGTATGGCTACCAGGCCTCGAGCAGCCTGGTGGTGCGCGTGCGCCTGGCGCCGCGCGGCACCATGCCCGATGTCACGCCCCAATCCTGATCAACCCGTTCTCACCCGCGACCGCCCATGCCCATCGACCCCAAGGACCCCCGCATCGCCGCCGCCTCGCTGCTCGACCCGCGCCTGATCGACGCGATGGAGTTCAAGCCGGTGGGCAGCTCCAGCCTGGTGAACCTCGACGGTCGGCTCGGCGTGTTCACCCCGGTCGCCGATGGCGACAGCGGCGCCGACAACACCGAGGCGGTGATCGCCGCGCTGCGCAAGGAACTCACCCGCCTCGAGAGCGAGAACGCCGCGCTGCGCCGCCAGCTCGCCGAGGTCGAGGCCGCGCGCAAGCGCAGCCCGGACGACTTCGCCAGCGCGGTCGCGCACACCCTCGACACCCTGCAGCACAAGCTCGCGCAGACCACCAACCCGGTGAGCCGCTTCGCGGTGCGCGAGGTCGCGATCGACGCCCAGGTCACGGTGGATGTGTCGCCGCTGGGCACGCTCGAGTACCGCTTCGTGCGCCCGGAGGACAACATCGACCCGTCCAAGTTGTCGCGCATCCGGCTCGACCTCGTGCCGCTGCCGCGCGAGGATGCGGGCCTGAGCGCCGGGCCGGAGTTCAGCCCCTACGCTGGCGTCGAGGACATCATCGGTGTCGGCGAGACCTGGCGCGGGGCGCTCAACCGCCAGCAGATCTACACCATCAACGACCTGCTGGTGGCGGGGTCGCGGCTCAAGTCGAGCGCCGAGCTGGCGGCGCTGGTGGGCGTGGATCGCACCCGGCTCGCCGAGTGGATGGGCCACGCCGAGCTGCTGTCGGTGCGCGCGATCGATCCGCGCGCGGCCGATGTGCTGTGGGCGGTGGGAATGCGCGACCTGGCGACGCTCGCGGGCGCATCCGCCGAGGAAGTGGCCGCGAAGTACAACGACGAGGTCGCCCGCCGCGCGCAGAAGAACCTGGCGCCGATCGACGCCGAACAGGCGAAGGCCTGGGTCGAGGCCGCGATCAAGTACAACGGCCGGCCGCGCGAAGGGGCTTGAGCGCTCGCGTCGTTCAGCGCCCGCCGGCGGCTGGCCGGGTAAGCCAGTCGAGCAGACGGTCCATCAGCGCGTGCGTGGCGGCGAAGTGCCTGGAAGCTTCGGCGAGGATCTTTTCCTCGTCCTGAATCCAGCGCGCCGGCACCAGCTCGGCGCGGCAGTTGTCGATGATTGCGCGCAGGCTGTCGGCGGTCATCTCGAGGTGGAATTGCAGCCCGATCGCACGCTCGCCGAGCTGGAAGGCCTGGTGTCGGCAGGCCGCGCTGGAGGCGAGCAGGCGCGCGCCCGGCGGCAGGTCGAAGGTCTCGCCATGCCAGTGCAGCACGGTCGTCGTCGGCGGGAAGTGGAAGGCGTCATCCACGGCTGCATGGGCGTGGATGTCGAACCAGCCGATTTCCTTCTCGGTGTTCCGGTAAACGCGCGCGCCGTGCGCGCTGGCGATCAGTTGCGCCCCCAGGCAGATGCCCAGCACCGGGCGGCCGCGGGCGACCACTTCGGCGATGAAGCGTTTTTCTGCCGCCAGCCACGCAAACTCGGCCTCGTCGTTGACGCTCATCGGCCCACCCATCACCACCAGCAGGTCCACCGTTGCCGGGTCGGGCAGTGCGGCGGATTCCCAGAAGCGGGTGTGGCTGATCTGGGCGCCGCGCGCCGTCAGCCACTGGCCGATGTACGCGGGGCCCTCGAAGGGGACGTGCTGCAGGATGTGGGCTTTCATGATGTCGTGCTCGCAGGGGGTGGGAATGCGGCGGAGGCAGCCGGCATTGCGGGTCGGCACTGCCTGGCGCGCACAGGGGTCTCAGTAAGACGTCTCGCAATCCCGCGTTTACTTTGCGAACGCCTTTCCGTTGCTTGCGGGGATGGCATGCTCAGAACGCCGAGCCGGGCTGACGGAGGAATTCGGCCTCCGCGGCGCTCGTCTCGCGCCCGAGCGCGGCGTTGCGATGCGGAAAGCGCCCGAAGCGCTCGATGATCTCGAGGTGGCGGCGGGCGTAGTCGAGGTAGCCGGCGAAGGCGGGCCGTGCCTCGGGTGCCACCTCGCCGCCGAGCGCGTCGAACAGGCGCACCGCTTCGCGCTGATCGGCGAGGTCTTCGGAATGCTCGAGCGGCAGGTACAGGAACACGCGCTCGATCGGGCGCGCGTCGCGGTCGAGGCCGCGCGCGATCGTCTCCTTCGCCCAGCGCAGCGCGAGCACGTCGAAGGCGAAGGCCGCGGCCTGGCCGCGCCAGATGTTGCGCGGGAACTGGTCGGTGAGCAGGATCAGCGCCAGGCGCCCACGCGGGCTCGCCAGCCAGTCGTCGAGTTCACCCACCGCGGCGCGCGCCACCAGCGGGGCGAAACGCAGGCGGATCTCGGCGTCGACCTCGGGCTGTTTCTTCCACCACAGCGCCGACTGGCGGGCGACGATGTCGGGTTCGTCATCCTCGTCGGCCGTGGCGCCGAACCAGAAGGCGTGGATCGTGGCGGGCGTGTCCATGCGGGGCTCCCTGGGAACGGCGTGTGACTGAAGCATAGCCCAGCCGGCGCGCACGGTGCGCCGTGTGGCGCCCCGGCCGATCGCACCACGCGAACATCGCTGAAAGGCCTGCCGCCCGCGCCCCGCCTGCCGCCGACCCGAACCGCCGTGCCGCGCTGTGGGAGCGGCGCAAGCCGCGAGCTGTTCAGGTTGTGCAGGGAACGCCACGGCTTCAGAAAATTCGCTCATGCGCTCGCCCCGGTCAGGCGCCGCGGATCTGAGCAAATACGGCAATAATCGAGCATGTCCCGCGCCTCCACGTCGACGTCCCCTGCCGCGACACCTCCATCCGTCCCGCTCTCCGCGCTGCGCGGCCTGCTGCCCTTCCTGCGCCCCTACCGCGCGCGGGTGGCGCTCGCGTTCGTGCTGCTGTGCCTGGGCTCGGCGGCGATCCTGGTGGTGCCGCTGGCGTTTCGCGACCTGATTGATGCCGGCTTCGGCGGCGTTCCGGGCGGGGCGGGCGCGGGAGACACGGCGCGCGACGGGGGCCTGTTCGGCGCGCAGGGGCTGGACGGGCGCTTCGTGGCGCTGTTCGGGCTGGCGGTGTTCTGGGCCGCGGCGGTGGCGGCGCGCTATTACGTGGTGTCGTGGATCGGCGAGCGCGTGAGCGCAGACCTGCGCAGCGCGGTGTATGCGCGCGTGCTGCGCCAGTCGCCGCAGTTCTTCGAGACCCTGCAGACTGGCGAGGTGCTGTCGCGGCTGACCGGCGACACCACGCTGGTGCAGGCGGTGGTGGGCAGTTCGGTGTCGATGGGGCTGCGCAGCCTGTTCCAGTTCGTCGGCGGCATGGTGATGCTGGCCGCGACCAGCGTGCACCTCTTCGCCATGATCTTCGGCCTGATGGCGCTGCTCGCGCTGCCGATCGTGGTGATCGGCCGCCGCGTGCGCAAGCTGTCGCGCGAGTCGCAGGACCGCATCGCCGACGCCTCGGCGCTGGCCGGCGAGATCCTCAACGCCATGCCCACGGTGCAGGCCTTCACCCAGGAAGACCGCGAGGCGGCGCGCTTCGCCGCGCGCAGCGAGACCGGCTTCCAGGCTGCGATCCGGCGCACCCGGGTGCGCGCGCTGCTGACCGCGCTGATCATCACCGCGGTGATGGGCACCATCGTCTTCGTGCTGTGGATCGGCGCGCGCCAGGTCCAGGCCGGCACGCTGTCGATGGGCGAGCTCGGCGCCTTCCTGATCTACGCCGCGCTGGTCGCGGGCGGCGTGGGCACGCTGGCCGAGGTGTGGGGCGACGTGATGCGGGCGAGCGGCGCCACCGGGCGGTTGCTGGAGCTGCTGCACGCCGAGCCGGCGATCCGGGATCCAGGTGGGGACACATCGTTACGGGTGAGGGCCGGGGGCGAAGGGGCATTGTCGGTGGCGAGGGCTGGGGGCGACGGTGCGTCGTCGATGGTGATGGCCGGGGGCGACGGTGCATCGTCGACGGCGAGGGCCGAGGACAAAGGCTCGCGGCTTGCGCCGCTCCTACCGGGAACCGACGCGCCGGCAGGCCCCCCTGTAGGAGCGGCGCAAGCCGCGAGCCTCCCCGACCTCGATGCCAGCCTCTCCCGCGTGGATAAAAGCTTCTCCACCCTCGATACGCGCCTCCCCGGCGTCGATTCACGCAAGGACGCCGGCGCCGAGCCGGCGATCGCGTTCGACCGCGTCGTGTTCTGCTACCCCGCCCGTCCGGGCGTGCGCGCGCTCGACGACATTTCCCTGCGCATCGCCGCTGGCGAAAAGGTCGCGCTGGTCGGCCCCTCCGGCGCGGGCAAGACCACGTTGTTCCAGCTCCTGCTGCGCTACTACGAGGTCAGCGACGGCTGCATCCGCATCGGCGGTCGCGACCTGCGCGAGTTGCCGCTGCGCGCCTTGCGCGCCGGCATGGCGATCGTGCCGCAGGACCCGGTGATCTTCTCCGCGAGCGCGCTCGACAACATCCGCTATGGCCGCCCGGATGCCGACGACGCCGCGGTGATCGCCGCCGCGCGCGCGGCCGCCGCCGACGAGTTCATCGCCCGCCTGCCCGAGGGCTACGCCACCTTCCTCGGCGAGCGCGGCACGCGGCTGTCGGGCGGGCAGCGCCAGCGCATCGCGATTGCGCGCGCGATCCTCAAGGGCGCGCCCATCCTGCTGCTCGACGAGGCCACCAGCGCGCTCGACGCCGAATCCGAGATCCTGGTGCAGCAGGGCCTGGCGGCGGCGATGCAGGGCCGGACCACGCTGATCATCGCCCACCGCCTGGCCACGGTGCAGAAGGTCGATCGCATCGTGGTGATGGACGGCGGGCGCATCGTCGAGACCGGCACGCCGGCCGACCTGCGCCGTCAGGGTGGGCTGTATGCGAGGCTGGCGGCGCTGCAACTCGAGCTGTGACGGGCCGCGCGCGGTGCGCCGTGCGCCGATGGCGCGCATGCGGGCGCACGCGGGGTTTTGGTGGTGTTCGGTCGGTGTTCGGTCGGTGTTCGGTCGGTGTTCGGGCGGTGTTCGGGCGGTGTTCGGGCGGTGTTCGGGCGGTGTTCGGGCGGTGTTCGGGCGGTGTTCGGGCGGTGTTCGGGCGGTGTTCGGGCGGCGGGATGCGTCTGCGCGGAGAACATCCGCGCGCCGCATCCCGCCGCCGTGGCGCGGTCGATTGGCTCAGGGCAGCGTGCGCTCGCGCAGGTAGCGCGGGAAGCGCGGCTGGCCGGCGGGGGTGAGTTCGCGGTAGCGGTAGGTGACGAGCGCGCCGAGCGCGGGTGGATTGGCGCGGATGGCGTCGGTGAGACCGCTGCCGATGCGAAAGCGGCGGCCGTCGGCGGCCTCCACGTGCAGCGCGCCGACCTTGCCCTGCAGCCGGCCCTTGCCGGGGACGTAGCCGACCACGCGCGCCTCGGCGTCGAGCCAGGGGGTGAGCTTGAGGAGCGCCTCGCTGCGCCCGGGCTGCCAGCGCGCGTCGGCGCGGTGCAGCATCAGGCCCTCGCCGCCATCGCGCACGGTGTCGTCGAGCAGGCGCTGAAGGGCGGCGCGGTCGGGCACGCGTTGCTGCGGCACGAGCTGCAGCCAGGGCACGCCGGCCGTGGCGACGAGTTCGCGCAGCGCCTGCAGCCGGGTGGAGAAGTCGCCCGCGGCGCCGGGCTGGTCGAACAGCAGGTAGCGCACCTCGCGCCAGGCGGGGTCCTGTGGGTCTTCGCGGCGGATGAGGCCGGAGAGTTCGTCGAAGCGCCGCCGCCCCAGCCACAGCTCGCCGTCGACCGCGGTGGCGGGCAGCGCGGCGAGGAACCACGTCGGGGCGACGAGTTCGCGTCCGCTTCGAAAGCGCAGACGCTGTCCGTCCCACAGCGCGCGCACGCCGTCGAGCTTCTCGCTGACCCAGTAGGCGGCGGGGTCGATGGATGCGTCGTAGCGCAGCGCGAGCATCGCGGCCGGGGCCGCCGGGGGAGCGGCGCCGAGCGGCGCGGGCGTCGGATCGGCGCCGGCAGGCGCTTGCGCGAGGCCGAGGCTTGCCGACAGGCCGAGCGCCAGGATCAGCAGGGTTCGCAGGGCGACGGCGACGCAGCCCGGGCGCAGCGTCGGTCGCGCAGCGGACCGGTGCGGTGCGCGCGCCGGGTTCGGGCGCAGCAGTGGAGGGTCGCGAGCGATCATGGCAGAGTTGCCGGAACAATGACAAAGGCATTGTAGACGCCGCCGCCGGGTCCGGCCAGTGCGCGCTTCGGCCTCAGGTCGGTGATGCGCTGGGCGTCGCCTGCCTGCGTGGGCGGAACTGGCGGGTGTCGCGGTAGTACGCGGCGCACTCGCTGTCGGCCGTCACCTCCGGGATGCCGAGCAGCGGCAGCGGCGACAGGCTGCGCGGGGTCAGCGTGTCGATGTTCGTCGTGAGGTGGGCGGCGAGCCAGGCGTCGGTTTCGGCGAGCGCGTGCGCCGCGGGTAGCGCCAGCCAGGCGGGGTCGACCACGCGGTAGAGCGCCTTGGCGCACAGGCCGACGAAGGGTGCGCGCAACTGGTCCCAGGTGCCGTGGCCGAAGACGAGGAAGCGGGTGGTCTGCTGCAGGCGCGCGCGCCGCGTCCACAGCGCCTCTTCCCACGCGTGTGCGGCGAGCAGTGCGGGGAGCTCGGCGTCGGTGGACACCACGACGATGCCGCATTCGTCGAACTGGGTCAGCGCGTCGCGGCGCTGTCCGCGTCCGGGCAGGCCGGCTGCCGTGCGGGCGTGGAGCTCGGCCAGGTGGAGGCGGTTGCAGGCGGCCTTGGTGCGCGGCCAGGCGCACCAGGCGAGCGCGTTGAAGAAGTCGTGCCAGTCGCCGGCGCGCGTGGGCACCTCGCCGCTGGCGAAGATGCGCGCTTCGTAGCCCTCGGCATCGCCTGCCGGGGGCACGAAGCGGATACGCGCGCCGCCGCCGCTGCGCGCGTCGGGTGCGGCCGCGGCGAGCAGGGCGTCGAGTTCGGCGTGGCTCGGTACGCCGGGGGTGGTGAAGCGGCCGAGCCAGGCGGCGATCGGCTCGAACAGGGCGCGTTCGGCAAAGGAGGCTGGGATGGCGTCGGCGGGATTCATGGACGCGATTGTGCTCGCGTGGCCTCACAGCGCGCAGTGCCGGGGCACGCTCGCTGCCGACGCGCGAAAACGTCGCTGCCCCTTCCCGGTGTGCCGTTGGCTCGTTGGGCTGCGGGAGGCGACACGGCTGCCGCAGCGTTCGCGGACTTCAAATCGCTGCGCTCCCTATGGTTGGTACGTCTGCCCCAGCAGCCGCGTCCAGTAGCGCAGCCCGGCGGGCCAGGTGTCGGCGGCGACGCGCAGCAGGTCGGCAGTGGAGACGTGGGTGGAAAACGCGCGCGATTCGGCCGGGGCGAAGACGCGCGCCGGCCATTCTGCGGCGAAACGCTGCAGGCCGAGGCCGATCAGCGGGCGGTCGGCATCGCCCACCGAGCCGAGGTCGGCGAGCACGCCGGCGAGCGACAGCCAGCTCTTGCGGAACACCGCCAGTTGCGCGCCGAAGCCGCTCGCGCCCTGCAGCGCGAGCGCATCGAGCAGGCCCACCAGCCAGTCGAAGCCGAGTGGCCGGCCGCGCTGCACCAGGGTGTCGAGCGCGCGCTCGACCGTGGCGGCGATCGCTGCGTCGCCGGTGCCCTGCAGGCCGAGCCCGGCGAGGCCGGCCGCGATGCGGCGTGCATCCAGCGCCAGCGCGGCGAGCGCGACCTCGACCAGCGCCTCGCGCTCGGCCTTGGTGAGGCGGGCGGTGAGGCTCCAGTCGAGCACGGCGATGCGGCCGTCGGCGGCGAGCAGCAGGTTGCCGCCGTGCAGGTCGCCGTGGCAGGGCGCGCTTTCGCTGCGCGACCAGAACGGGCGCGCGAGCAGGCCACCGACCAGCGCGCGACCCAGGCGGCGGGATTCGTTGGCCGGCAGCGCGGCGTCGCTGAGCTTGGGGCCGTCGATGCGTTCCATCGCGGTCAGGGTTGGCGTGCACCAGGGCAGCAGCGCCGGGACGAAGATGTCGGCATCGTCCTCCAGCACGGTGGCGGCGGCGCGCATGTTGGCCTGCTCGTGCTCGAGGCGGATCTCCTGCGTCAGCAGGCGGCCGGCGGTGTCGAGGTGGCTGCGGTAGTCGATGTCGGGCAGCTCGAGCTCGGCGCCGCGGCGTGCGAGGAAGTCGCCGAGCGCGGGCAGGATGGCGAGCTCCTCGGCCAGCCGCTGCGCGACGCCCGGCTTGAGCGCCTTGAGCACGCCCTCGTGGCTGCGCCCGTCCTCGCGCCACGAGAACGGCAGCACCACCGCGACGCTGCCTTCGGCGAGCGCGCGGTCGGCCAGGCGCAGGCTGCGGTCGTGGCCGAGTTCGGCGCGCACATGGGCGAGCAGGGCGTCGATGTCCGTGCTTGCGGGCAGCGACTCCAGCGCCTGCAGGTGGCGGCGCAGCTCGGCGTCCAGCCCGGGCTGGCGCGCGACCACCTGACCGAGCTTGTGCAGCGTGGGGCAGTGCGCGAGCAGCGCGGTGATGCGTTCGGCGGCGGGGGCGGCTGCGGCGAGCGCGAACTGCTCGGCGACGATCGCGCCGAGGCGGGCCTCGGGCAGGTGCTCGAGGAAGAAGGCCATGCCTTCGGCCAGCAGCGGCCGCCAGGCGGCGAGCGTCGCGGGCAGCAAAGCCTCGAGGCCGAGCGAATCAAACAGTTCGGAGGCGAGTTCGGGTTCCATCGGGCAGGCACAGGCTGGGGAGCGTTCGGCGGGCGGCGTTCCGGCGGCGAAAATTGCGCCAGCGCGATCTTATCGCGCCATGCCCTTCCGGTTGCGGGCGCCGCGCCCGCCGCCAAGCGCCACGCAGGCATCGACCGCCTGGGCCGGGGTGTGCGATGGCACCGCAGTGATGCTGCGGTCGCCATGTCTGCCTGCCATGGTGGCCAGGAAACGTGCCGATCGCGCCTCGGGCTTCACGCCTCGCGCACGTAGGCCCCGGGCGCGGCGCACAGCGCCGGATGGCGCTCGTCGGACGCCGGGCGCGCGGCGACGAGCTCGCCGGCACGCGGCTTGAGCCAGGCCATCCAGTCCTCCCACCAGCTTCCTTCGTGCACCTCGGCGCGCTCGCGCCAGTGCGCGGAGCGGTCGGCGCGGTGGGCGGTGCCGACGCGGTAGTGGCGCTTGGGCGGCTTCACCGGCGGATTGATGATGCCGAGGATGTGGCCGGAACTCGACAGCACGAAGCGCTTGTCGGCGGCGACGTGGTGCATGGTGTGGAAGGTCTGCGCCCAGGGCGCGATGTGGTCGTCCTCGGCGGCGACCGCATACAGTGGCTGGCGGATGCGGCGCAGGTCGATCGGCTCGCCGGCGACGGTGAGCGCGTCGGGCTGGATCAGGCGGTTCTCGAGGTAGAGCTCGCGCAGGTACCAGGCGTGCATGGCATAGGGCATGCGCGTGGTGTCCATGTTCCAGAACAGCACGTCGAAGGCGGGCGGCGCTTCGCCGTACAGCCAGCCCTGCACCACGTAGTGCCAGATCAGGCTGTT
>QXGG01019167.1_pt1 | contig 16403 bp, 25 predicted proteins | sample 1982491 | NCBI WGS metagenome assembly QXGG01 (sample SAMN09924614, study PRJNA488089) | Wastewater metagenome, whole genome shotgun sequencing project. | isolation source: South African research farm wastewater | place: South Africa: Irene, Agricultural Research Council, Animal Production... | reverse complement strand
TTGAACACATCTCCGTGTTCTTTAATCATCGGAAAGTTGTGCTGTGCGGTTTTGATTGCGTACTTATCAATTTCGTAGGCATCGTAGCTATCAACTTCTACACCGGCGAGCTGCATCGCAATCATACCACAAGCCATTCCATCAAATAAGCTTAATACTTTCATTCTTCCTTTGCCTCCATTTCAAATCGATACATTGTTTTTTACCTCCTATTGTTTTTCTTTGCTCTTATTTGTTCGCTGAGCGTTGCACCAGCCACGCTAACAGCGATAACAACCCAGAATATAAGCATCCATGTGATAACCTTTGTCCTCCAGTCACACAGCCAGCAGATAGCCGCTGAACCCGCCATGCAAAAGATGATTGTTAGAATGTTCTTCGTCATTGTTTGTCCTTTCTATCCTCGTAACCTCTGGGGCTATCCTCTGTTATTTGCCTGTTCTTTTGCAGTTGCCCATCTTAGGTTTCCTGGCTCATAGTTTTTTGAGTTATCAATTCTGTCTAATGTATAGCCTTGTTCCCCATAGTGCGGTAGACTTTGGATGTATTTTTGGTAAGCTTCAAAGTTATTCATCCATTCACTATAGATTTTAATCCCACGACCGCCATATCTGTGATAGTATTTATCATTTGGGTTTGTGCATCGCTTTTTCATGGACTTCCATCTTTCATAGTCGGCCGAATGCTCTACCGTTGCGCCGTGTGTCTTCGCAAATTTTTTGCGGTAACAACCACATGATTTTGTATTGCCTGTTTTCAAATCTTTTGCCGCTACAAATGTGCGTGAACCGCAATCGCATTTACACTCCCATATAGCATTTCCGTTCGAATCGGATTTCACATATTGGATTGCGATTAACATTCCAAACCTTTTACCGGATAAATTATCTCTCATTTTGAATCTCCTATCTGCATTACGCCGATGGTTGTAACCTCCGGGGCGGGCGTGGTTGTTAAGATTCGTATGTACCGTATTCGGCGATTTCGAACTCGCTCGCCTCATGCAGCTCGCTCAAGAGGTTATCGGTGCTTTCATAGCCCCATTCGTTTGCAAGGCGTTCGACCTCTGCAAAGTCAATGCAGATGGGATACTCGCCACCAAAAAAATCGGATTCGTGTTCTGGATTGGGGAAATAGTACGTTTTATTATTCATATCGATTGCCTTTCTGGTGTTTAGGATTGCCTTTCCTTTTTTGATGTGCTTATTATAACACTTATCTGCTAAAATGTCAAGACTTTTATAAAGATTTTTATAATATATTTAATGGGCTGCTCAAAGCAGCCCACGCCTCGATTTAATTGTAAAAAAAAGAACCCCCCGGCAATGAACCCGAGGGGTGTATATCGTGAATTATATGTGCTTAAAAAGTTGCTTTTCTGCTTTGTAAACTCTTGTTTTGATGTGCCTGTCCGAATAATTAAATTCTTCGGCCAGTTGCTCATAAGTCCTGCCATCGAGCAAGCGGCGTTTCAGGATAGCTCTGTCTGTTTCATTGAATATCCATAGATCTATTAGTTCGATCCATTCCGTTCTGCTGAGATTGAATGCGTCCGCTCGCATAATGTCATCACCCTCCATATCGACAAATCTCGCACTCATTGGCATATTATAATAGCCATCGCTCGGCGGTTATTCCGCAGGCGTTGCTTGCGGCATTACGCTATTATTTCCATCACCGATAATTGAGGTCGGGTTGCCGGACTGCGTAACGGCATAGTTACTGTTCGTGTTGCCGTTGTTATTGGCATATATGAGCCAGCCTATATTGCTCGCAAAGGTCAAGGCGATGGTCACGATTAACGCTATAACAAGCCGCTTGATAATGCGTTCCGATCTGGACATAGACGATTCGAAAGCCACATAGGGCACGGACACCGGAGCCTTGCCGGAAGAGCTGCAGCTGTCGCAAACTTTAGAAGCCATTTTTTCACCTCAAAATTAAATTGCAGATTGATGTTACCAGTATTCCAATGACCGACGTGGCAATAATCCACGCAAGCTTTTTGACTATTGCAAAATCATGCGTCAATATATCTATCCTCTTGTCGTCATTGAAAAGCTTTTTGTTAATTTCGTCACGCTTGTCGTCGCAGTCGCTCTGCATGACATATATAGCGTCCAGCACCTGCCGGATATATGCTATGTCATTAGAATCGATAGCCATTAGAAGCCCTCCTTATTGGTGGGATTATTGAGGGCTGCAAACGCACCTGCTCCAACGGTAAAAACGGCAAGTGCCAAGTTCCACCAGCTGAAATTATCCGCCAGCTTCACGATTTCCGCAGCGATAAGCGAACACAATGCACCCCAAAATACAGGCGATTTAGCCCTGTTCCATTCGTTCTTATTATCCATTATGCTATCCTCCATTCTTATTTTATGCCGGCTTTGGGTTCAGAAGAACCCATTGTTCGCCATTGTAAACAAGTTGTGCTGTCATTTTTGCAGCAATGTCCGTTGACGCTATGCTTGCGTTATTGTAACAGTTGTATATTGGCTTCGCCCCTGTTGCATTGACATTGAGTGTAGGGGCAGTCGCACTGTTGCCATGCTCGAACAGCACCGCAACCATGGCTCCGGGCTGCAAAACAAAGTTTGCAACGCTCGCCTCTTTGGCAATAACTCCGGCAGCAGTCACACATGAGCCGTAGCCTCTGCCCTTGGTATATGCGTAGAGCTTGGATATTGCTTCTGCTATTGTGTCTGTTGCCGACAGCTCTCTCGAAAGTGGAATGTTCGCATTGAAGCCTTCTACTTTGCCAATGCTCGCACGGCAATACGCACGGAGCTTCTTGATGCCTTCAAGTACACTGTCAGTCTCAACAATATCGGTGCCTGGAGCGTGGATATAGTTGACATACCCCGAAAGCGGAATTGACGATGCCGAAGGCGATACGCCTCCGCTTCCGCCGCCTGCTTCCTGAAGCTCTTCCAGCATTGCATAATATTGGTCATACAATACCTGAGTCGGAATGCTTTTTACTCCGTCGCTCATTAGGCCACAATATGTTTCGTCATATCGAAGGTCGTTAACGTTGCTCCGTGCTATAACGCTCGCTCCGGGTTTGCGATATATGGCGTAAAGATACAGCTCATATAGCGTTTTGGTTCTGGACGGCGTTGGCATGAGCGGCGTGCTTGATGCCTGCCCTTTGATAACTTTAAGAACCGTTCCTAAATTCGCCGAAGAGAACTGCAAAGCCACAACATCATACCGGGGATATGTCGGATCCGGAGTGTCGAAAGCCAATACAGTGTCGCTGTCACTTTTAACTGATATGCCAGATGTAGGCGAAAGCTTCATCCATGCCATACCGCTGCCTATGGTAGCTTGCATGTCGCTGCCTGTGACAGTGATGTCAAAATTATCAGCGGCATAAACTCCGCTTGTTCTGGTACAAAAGAACGATGAAAAATCGGCTGCACTGTATTCTACACCGTTCAATGGAAATGTACTAATTGCCATAAATGCTCCTTATGCTCATTATTTCTCCAACTTCAAGCGTTGTTTTTGTTGCGTTCGCCTGAAATTTCTGAGTAAATCTTGAAATTCTTGCTTGAATCGAAACGCCGAACTCCGGCAGACTCGCTGTCACAATGTCGCCCAGGTCGAACCTTGTACCAAATTCGTTTGCTAATGGCTCAAAAGCACATTCCCATACTCGGTTGCAGTCAAGCAGCTTCTCAAGCCCCTTAGCATATAAACGCCTTGTATACAGTGTTAGGTTCTCGCCCTCGCCCTGTTGGATCTCGCGTGCATCTACAATGAGCTGCCGTTGTTCGCCTCCGTTGGACAGGTCAACATCTATCCTCACACGGTTGGTGTCCTCGCCCTGTCCTAATACTATTACATAATTCTTGTATGCCTGTGTTGACCGGGTCAAGCTTGTATTGCATATGTTGCCTATCCTCTCCGAAAACTTGAGATTGAGATTCTGCGTTGGTTTATAGAGCTGTATGGCAATGCTGGAAATTATTGAACTCTGAACAGCCTTTACCGCTCTAAAACCAATGTCAGCCTCCGCACACATAGTTTCGTACAGCTCGAGAACGCTTTTGTTGGAAATTTGTGAAGAATAAGTGTCCATGAGCGTGCTATCATCAATCGTCAACAAGGCGTTCCCGATGGTTTCATTATACGCCATTTTGAGCGAACTTGCAATAGTTGAATTGATGTCAATTTTGCCGATAAATGCCAAATCATCAAGCAAAACGGTTGCAGGTTTTCCTGTAGCCGTAATTTTTCCGCCTGAGCAAACAACGGTTTTGACTACCATCATCGTATTGCGGTCGTTTCGCCCTACGAAGCAATCAGGAACTATTGCGGTTCTATGCTGTGCAGTGTCGGCAACTTCCAGCGTGAATGTCCCGATAGTATTATAGCCCTCGCACCATAGGCAAGAAATAAAATTCTCGCCTACGATGTCAACAAGCTTTAACTGAGGATCGTAAATGCTAAGCCTCATAAACTCCGCTGAATGGGCTGTTGAACGATACTACAACACCCATCGCTACCCCCTCCCTGTTGCTAACTACAAGGTTGTTATCCCCAACACCCAACTCGAACAGCGTTGAACCATCATCAAGATATTGCACTGCATCAAGAACCTTGTCGCCTCCGGATTGGTGTAGGTCTGCGTGGAAGCTCCCATCATCATCACGCCAAACAATAAGCTCGTCGTTCTCTGCAAGCGTCATTGCGAATGCAATGTATTCGTTGCCGCAGGAAAGTCTTGGATTGGTTATCGTTTGCAACGCCGTAATTGCCAATGTGTATGCTGTTGGAGCATCGCCGTCGTTGTATGCGTTGGCTGTCATCGTTGGGCTGACGGAGCCAAGCACGAAGGTTTTTTCAGACAGCGTGAACGGAAATGTGAAATTGGCTGTCGTCGAGCTAAATTCAACATATTGCGTTTTTAGGTCACGAAAATAGGGGTCGGGCGCAAACAGCCTGAGCATGAATGCGCCGTCGTTCCTTTTCGGTGATACTGTCGGGGTATCTTTGACTATCGCAGGAATATAATACTTATCGTTGAATATCAGCTTGCCGGTTGTGAATGCTCCGAAGACTCGCAGCATTGCGCCCTTTACTGCTGAGATATTATTATAAATACTGCCGTTAATCGTTAGCGTTCTTCCGCCTGTTGCTTTTGAGCTAACATTTTCGCCAACTCGGGAATATGTTTGCGATTTGGTCAGCGACATTGTCATTCCGCTAAGGCCATCAATATCGAAAACATTACTTCCGTCAGCTCCGAAAACAAAGATACCGCCATCATTTGAAATAAATTTCGCATTATACACCGAAAAGAATCGCCTCCCTCTGCCTGTATAGAGCCTCTTCCATAACATCTGCCGCCGTCATAGCTTGGCTGTAAATGTTTTGGGTGATATTGACTCCACCTGTAAATTTACGGATATTGCCGTTGTAATGACCAGTGCTGATCCCTCCGCCAATCTCGAAGCCATAAAGCTCATTTTCGGCCTTGTTTCGCATTGACTTAAGGTCGTTCAGCATTGAATTGGTTGCTTTTTCCATTCCAGTGCCGAAACCTTCTCCCAAGCCTAAAGCCATGAACTTACCAAATCCAGCAAATACTGTTGATGGGCTATGGATTCCCAAAAATTCTTTTATGTCGCCAATCAGACCATCGAAGAACCCTGAAATTTGCTCCCAAAGCCATTCTCCTGCATCTTCAATTCCTTCCCAAATTCCCTTGAGGAGATTTTCCCCAATGTCAATTATAGACCCCATCATCTCATCGAAGGCTTCCACAATTCCTTCGATGATTTCAGGCACCGCTTCTACAATCGCAGCGATAATTTCTGGTAGGTTCTCGATGAGCGCGACGAATAATTGTACGCCAGCCAGTATAATTTGGTCGATATTGTCCGTTATCGCACCGCAGACGCCCTCTATAATCTGCGGGATTGCGTCGCAGATTGTTTTTATTATAGTAGGCAATTCCTCAATTAACGCCACGAACATATCAATACCGCCCTGTACCAGCGTGGGCAAATTGTCGATTATCGCGGTCAGAATTCCGTCGATTATCTGGGGAATTACTTCGACTATTGCTTCAATTATTTCGGGCAGCGCATCTACAAGAGATGTGAAAAGCTGAATTCCCCCCTGAATAATTAATTCTAAATTTTCGGTTATCGCAGTCAGAATTCCGTCGATTATCTGGGGAAGCGCTGCGACGATCGTTGTAATTATTTCGGGAAGTGCGCCTATGAGAGCCGTAAAAAGCTGTATTCCTCCCTGAATAATTAATTCTAAATTGTCAATAATCGCGCCCAAAATTCCGTCGATTATCTGGGGAAGCGCCGAAACGATCACTTCAATTATTTCGGGTAGCGCATCTATGAGAGCCGTAAAAAGCTGAATTCCACCCTGAATAATCAATTCCAAATTATCAGTAATAGCAGTCAGAATTCCATCAATTATCTGGGGAAGTGCAGAAACGATCGCTTTAATAATCTCGGGTAGCGCACCAACCAGAGCCGTGAACAGCGTTATTCCTGCCTCTATGATGGTCGGCAATGCGTCGCCTGTTAAAAAGTCAACCACCGCCCAAATGAGCTGCAAAACAGCATTTATAATTGTTGGCAAGTTTTGCAATAGCGCAGGAAGGACACCGTTGATTATCTCAGGCAACGCACTCGTAATCGTGGAGATTATTTTCGGCAGCCCATCAACCAACGCCGAAAAAAGCTTAATTCCAGCATTAACAAGCGTTGAAGAATTATTTTTTATAATTTCTACTATGCTGTTAATTATGCTTGGAATAATTTCGACAACTGCTGAAATTATATCTGGCAATGCATCACTCGACAAAAACTCCGCAACCATAGCGACAATACGCACGATAGCTTTGGTTATGGTTGGCAAAGCTTCAACCATCTTTTTCGATACGCTCTGAATTACCTCAAGCACAGCATCGAGTATCGTTGAAATGTTGCTTGTGCTCGTCAGCACTTCGAGGATCTGCTTTATAGATTCAATGGCGGTATCTGCAAGCTCGGGCAGCATTTCGCTAAGTCCAACAATCAGCTCGGTTATGATGTTTCCACCTGTCCGCACCAATTCGGGAAGGGACTTTGCAATGGTATCTACAATTAGCTTAATTGACTTTTTAGCCGTAGCTATGAGATTTTCGCTGTCGCCTAAAATCCCGCTAACAAGGCTCGCAATGATTTTTGTGCCAGATTCTATGAGCTTGGGCAAATACTTGTTGATTAATCTGGGGATTTTCTCGACAATTTGGGGCAACAATGTGTCAACGAGTTTTCCGATGCCATCAAGCACTGTTTCAACTCGCGGCATGATGTTTTCACCAGCTGTTGATACTGTCGCGACAAAATTGTCAATGAGCCTTTCAAGGTCTGCTTGATCGTCAGCAATACCAGTCAGTAGGTTTTGCCATGCGCTTTTCATTGACGCTAAAGAGCCTTGAATAGTGGTAGATGCTTCTTTTGCCGTTGTGCCAGTAATGCCCATTTCTGTCTGTACAATGTGGATAGCATCTACAATGTCGGCATAGGAATATACCAGGGCCCCACTTGCGTCTTTTTGCAAATTAAAAGATTCAGAAAGAGCGTCTGCATCTTGGAGAAGCCGTTCCATTTCAGACTTGGTTCCACCATACACTGTGTTCGCCACAGGGCGCTGACCTGTGACCGCCTTTCGGCTGCTGCATGTTTCCATGCAGTTCAGGCTATCTCTTCATCTGCTTTCGCAGAGCCTTGCGCTTCCGCTCGCTTGAGCGTACTCCCTTTCGGGATAGCCGTCACACTTTCTCATACCCAAATCGATAATATCTTGTTTTGCCTCTTACACCAAACGTACCCTTTTTAAGCATTTGAGATATATTACTTATTGTGCACCCAAAGTATTTAGCAGCTTCGGAAATTTGATTAAAATAAATCTTTTCTCCGTTTTCCTTTTCTGCATATATTTTTTCGCTTCTTACGCCGTGCGTGTTAAACCGAGAGTTTTGTTCTGAATAGGTCGCCCATCTCAAATTATCAATCCTGTTGTTTTTCCTGTCGCCATCAACATGGTCAACAGTAGGTTTGTTTTCAGGGTTTGGTATAAATGCTTCCGCAATTATTCTGTGAAGCTGCATCTTTTTGCATTTGTTGTTTTCCCACAAATCAACGTAATAATACCCGTTTCCGTTGCAAACATATGCAGACTTGATTTTGCCGGAGATGTCGTTTCTGATTTCTCCGTTTTCATTCACAGAATAATTGCTGCGATTTTTTATTTTTTTCCACATGATAAACTCCTTTGTGCGTTTTTTATAATTATACAACACAATCTAAAGTTTGTCAAGTGGTGGTATGAGCTTAGCACGGTGTTTTCTTCGACATTACTCGGTCAGAGTTTCACCGTTTTCACAAGGTTTATACTGAGCAATGGTGTTATGCCGCTAAAGGCATATTTTTTTGTCTACCCAGTTTAAGGTTATCCAGCCATTTTCTACCCTCGGTTTCCCGATATTTATAAGGGGATTAGACTATATCTTCAACCATTTACCTTTTGGGATGAAATGGTCGGTGAGCACTTCCATTATCGTACCAATAGATAATGTACTCGGTGACGAACCGATAGTCGTTACACCTTCCGTTTGCACGGCTTGGCACGGGATTGTCATATGCTATTGCACTTAGATTTCCCCCGTTAGCAGGATTTCTCCCACACCCTTGGTAAGGTTCACTCACACTCAACGGCGAATTACTTACGCCGCCGGACTATAGATAAACTTAATCGTGTAGTTTTGCTTTGCAAATCCCTGATAGGCATTCTGAATCATTTCTATTGAAGTGCCCATCTTATTGGCATTGTCGGCCATATCCGTGATTGCCATATCGGCGTATTTTGCCGCCGCTTCTGTATCGCCCTCAAGAGACTGCAAAAGACTTGCAGAAAAGCTTGTTACCGTGTTCATGTACTCGTTGGCAGACAGCCCAGCGGTTTTATAAGCATTTTCGGCATAGCCCATTACGGTATCAGCAGACTGTTTGAACAGCGTTTCAACACCGCCTACAAGCTGCTCGTACTCGGCATATGACTTAATTGCCGCCGTTCCGAGTGCAGTCGCTGCCGTTGCCGCAGCAGTAATCGCAGTAGCCCCAATTTTTGCAGCGGTTTTAAGGCCATTTCCGAGCTTTTCAGCAAATGAGCTTGTTTTGCTCGATGCGTCATCAAGCCCTTGCTCATATCCCTTCGTGTCAAGTGATATTTTAGCTGCAACGTCAAATAAGTCCATTAAATCACCTCCAATCCCGCTCTGAATGATATGTCTGCTATGATTTCGTCTGCCGTCCTCTCGTCTTTCGGCTTGCTATTGCCAATGACATCTGCAAACGGCTTATTGATGTACGAGCCTCCGCCCTGTTTGGCTGTGTTTTCTGTTATCATTCGCAAACATTCAGTTACATATATGCGGTACGCCATTTCTTTTTGTTGCTCTTTATACTTCGAAATGACATACCGCAAGAAAACATTAGCTCGCCTTATTCCTTGGTACTCTCCGAGGCAGAGGAACAGGCATTCTCGCCCTCCGTCTGCCCCGACAATGTAAAAAGCTGCTGGAGTTCGGGGTCGTTGAGCAGGGAAAGCAGCTTAACCGGAAGCGAAAGAGCCGTAAAGTGATACTCTTCGGGGTTTTTGCCGTCAAGCCTTGCCACTATCTCCCTTATGGCGTCCTTATGGCTCTTGATAGCGACTTTGATTGCCGCCATCTTGCTACGGCTGAAAGCCTCTTTAATTGCAGGATCTGCAAGAATTTCTGTTGCAGGCTCTATAATGTCAGCGATGAGGTCAAGTGCTGCATCGTCCTTAAATTCGGAAAGTTTCATGTTATGCCTCCTCTGTGCCAGCCTTGATGTAGATTTCGAAAGGCACTGTGTCGGCAGCGTTCATAGAATAATGTGCTGTGTACTCGAACGCAAACTGTCCCTTTGCCTTATCTCCGCTCTGAATCTGGAAGCCACCAGTCGACAGAGCATTCATCATGTGAATTGCGATATAGCCACCATTAGTCGCTCCGTTTTTATCGGAATAATCGCCAATCCACCATATGTCATCAAAGTCGGCAACCGCAACATCGTTTCTGGGCATTACCTTGGTCGTATCGCTGCTGCCAACGTCAGCAGCCGCAAGCAGCGATTTTGCCTGAGTAGTGTTGACTGTCAGGAAAGTGCCGCTCATCTTGGCTTCCCAACTGTCGAGCTTCTTAAGCTCCATCATGTTTTTGGGGCAGTTGTCAATATCGTCTCCCAAATCCGTATAACTGGGAGTCGCAGTAAAATTAATGCCTCCGGAAGTTGCACCAAGAATATTGTTGGATTCCACAGTGCCAGTAGCCGGAGTGAAATTGCTCGTAAGAATACCTGCATTGAGCTGCAGTTCCTTAAATGTATTTGTAGGAATCTGTGTAAATTTCATATTGCCTCCTAATCACGGCTGAAATATTCAGCCTCAACATTAATAATAATTCGTTTAATCATCTGGTCTGAAGCGTCTCCCATCCTCTGTGCGAACGGCCTACCACGCTTGAGCCAGATGCTTCCGCCATCGCAAAAAATAACGTCTCCACCGTAGCCTATAGCTTCGCTGATTTCGTCGGCTTTTGCGTTGGCCCTGACCCAGCTCGAATCACGATACCATAGCGACGCCGTCATTGCGACATCTGCCCCAAATGAATCGGTTATCAGTTGGTATGTGATGTACGGAAACTCAGGTGCATCTTTGCCAGTTGGCACGGAGTTTTCTTCGTACGCTGGCAGTCCGAATCCAGCCCAAAAGTTATAAATTGCTGTTGCTTTTGTCATGTTAGTGCCCACTCCTCTGCCGATACCTGTGCAAACTGGAAGCTTGCTCTTTCAGGCGTTATTTTGTCGTCTCCATCCGAAGTTACGCGGAAGACCTTGCCGTCCGAAAGCCGCTTAAAAACACCGTGATATTCAAGCTTCACACGCTTCGGGACTGTAACGGTGTACAGGCTGGTTACGCCTTGCACGGCTGCGGATTTTGCCTCGATTGAATTATCGAATGTTATTGCCGCGTTAAATGCCGCCCCTTCTGTCCAGTTTGTAAGCGTGCCGCCCTCTCCGTCAGGCAGTGTTGTGCGGTCAACCATAACGCACTGCGTCATTGCTTCGTCAACAAGGCTCATAACGGAACTGCACCTCCCCATTTTCAGACTTATCACCTACAAGGTTGACAGCATTGCTGTTGACATACAGTTCCACCATTTTCAAGCAAGCCTCTGCGGTTGCCCTGTCAACTGTCATTTTGGCTTTAACTTCCACAACCACATTATCTAATACTTTTGTCATCACAGTTTCCTCCATCTATTGAGTTCATTCTTGAACACACTTCTCCAGCCAACAGGCAAGCCGTTCTCGTCCGTCGCCTTGGTATAACTGTATCCGCCAAAACTCTCCGAAGTGTAGGCTGTCGGGGCATTAGCGGTCGCCGCTTCGAACTCTTGTATTTTTTGCAACAGTTCAACCACAGCAGGTGGAACAGCCATAGCCCAAACAGCTCCGTCGAAAGTCTCATCTGTCAAGTCGTGAGCCGGATGCCGGTGCACGCCATCGTTGAAAACGCTTCCAACAATGCGGAAATACTGTCCATCCTGCAGAAAGTCGGACGGCGAAATTGAACCGCCCGAAATTGTGAATGTTCCGAAACGCTTTTTGGTTTCAAAATAATTGCGGAGTTCCGCACACAAATTTGTTAAGTCCATATTTCGCCGCCTTTCTTACTTTGCCGATGGTTTCTTCGTTGGCTTATCTTTGACCTCCGTCCAGCCCTTTGCTATAAAGCAATCGATGTGGGCTGGGTCAGTCACTTCATAGGTCTGCTTGCCGTCTGTGAACTTCATATTATGCGTTCTTATGCACTACAATGCCGTTCTTCTTGTTATTAAGAACGAATGCATCATAGTAGATTCTGCCTTCTACAAGAGTGCCGTTAATGCCGGGAGGGTCAATGTGGGTCTTATACTCGGCAAGCTTAACAGGCGATACCATTGCCGACTTATGGACAATGAGCAGCTCAACAGTTGCGGGAAGATAAGAACTGGGAACGGGAACGATGTTCACGCCGTCAACCATGCCGACAGAACCGTTTACAAGCATATCCTGTGCCATGTCCGAAGCCTTAATGAACGAGGAATCGAGCTTAATGCACTTATAGAAGTTGGGTGATACATACGCAATGCGGTTGGTCATGGGAACAAGGTCATCCATGAGCAGGTTCTGCGCATCGAGGAAAACGCTGTACGCGTTGCTCGAGGTTACTGCGGCGGCGGTCGTTGCGTTGCCAGCACCGGTTACCCAAGCTGCAAGCCTATACTTATCGATAGTGGGGATGATTACTTCATCTACTTCCCTGCGGAGGGCTGCGCCTGCGTCCTTAGCATTTGCGCTGTCTTCCTGATTGCGCTTGTCGAGCGTGAAACTAAATGCCTTATCCTGCGAGAGGGCAAGGGTCTGTACGGTGTCGTTAAGCTCCGTGGGAGTGCCGTAACGCGAAGTGCCGCTCATGGTGTAATCGCCAAGTGCGACAGTGGGAATTGAATACACATTGACAGCGTTCACGCCAACAAAGTCATAATCGCTGTTAATTGCGGAGTTGGTAAGCGAAGCCTGTGAGAATCGCTCATCAACCTTAGAAGAATACTTTTCTGCGTAATTCTGAGCCATATTGAGTCCTTTCTAAAATTAATTAGCCGTTGAACCCTTCAAGGAACGGATCCTTTTCAGACGGGTTATTTTGCGGCGGTGTTGGGGTTTTAACGCCCGATGTTTTGACCGTTTCGATAAAGTCTGACCAGTCTTCCTTCACCTTTTCGGTGAGCTTGGCTGCTTCTTTAGCCTTGCCGTCATCCGCAAGCTCAACGGAGTCAATGTCCGATACTCTTACGATAGCATCAATGCGCTTTTCTGATACGCCAGCTTCCTTGAGAATCTCACGAAATGCCTTTTCTTTGGCCGCATGGGATTCCTTTGACTGAATATCTTTCTTGTACTCGTCAAACTCTGCCTTGAGCTTGTCATAGTCAGCCTTAGATACGGTTTCTTCGCCCTCTTTAGGAGCTTTCTTTTTAGCCGCTTCAAGCTGCCTCTGTACCTCGGGGAGCTTTTCAGCGTCCGCTTTGTAGCCGTCCCTCTCTTCCTTGAGCGCGTCTACTGTTTCGCTGTGGGCTTCAATGATTTGGTCGACCTTTTCATCTTCGATGCCCATCGCCTTCAAAAATTTCCGCGTTAGTGCCATATAACCTCCTATGCTTCGTTGGCTTTACTTTGCCATTAGGTTTCACTATATTATACTACATACAAGCATTTTTGTCAAGCGTTCTGCATAGAGCTTTTTATAAGCTGCTTGTATTCGTCAGAATGATTTTGAGCCGCCATCTGCAACATATGGTGTGCCGTGTTTGTGCGGCTTCCAATCTCGACAGGTAAGCAATACTCTACATTAGAGCCAATATATGCGGCGTTATCCTTGACCGTATGCGACATGCTGTTTCTGAGCCTGCCGGTATCGACCGGAGTTTCTTTCTTTGCATATGCCTCTGCTGTAAGTCCTACAGCCTCAAGCCCTCGTTGTGCCGCTGTCTGCAGTGCTGCCGCATATTCGCTGCTGTTGTCCGTCACCGATACTTTCATCGTTTACCTCGCCGACTTAAATCCTAAAATCTTCGCTGCGATAGTGCAGCGGCAGTTCCAAACGTTGGCACCGTTGGCGGATGGGTCTCCCGGGTACATTATCTTGCCTATAGCATTTTCGAACGGCTCGTCAACTCCAACCGTTACTCCGTCCATCTCTCTGTGCCAATCTCTTGTGCGTCCGTCGCTCGTTGCAATCCATTCCCGTTCGAGGATTATTCCCATTGCTGCCGCTCTCTCGAAGCCGTCTTGTCTGCCTTTGTTTTCGGCACTTGTCACCATAGTGCGTGCTGCACTAATGGCGGACCTTAAGTTCATGCCAATTACCTGTGCCAGCCGGTCCGCAATCTTATCTATTGGTTCGCCTTGTAGAATCCCTTGCAGTACCTCGGCATTCATCTTCTCGATGTTCCACGCGACATCTTTCGCAAAGTCAAGTTCTCGCATCGGCAATAATGAGCTGTCAGATTCAACCAGATTTCTAATGGTATCCGCATCGGTCAGCGTGAACGAATAGCCTCCGATGCCGTTAAGCGCTTCTCCGGTTGCGTTATAGTTCATGGCATACACCTCGGGCAGGTTATTATTGATGCACGCTGTCGCCGTCTCATTGACGTGTGCAAGCTGCTCCGCAGTCTGCCGTGTCAATTCCCGATATCGCTTATCCGTGAGCGTCCGTTCTCGCTTGGCTTTTTGTAGGCTCTTGCCGAGTTGCCGTGTCAGCTCTGTATCGTTGGCGGCCTTAGCTTCTTGGTACTGCTTTTGCAAGTCGGCGATTTCCGTGCCAGCTTCCTGCAGATACTCCTTCCAAGCCTCACCGATTTCACGGCTTGCTCGGGTGTATATCGACCTGAGCCGCCGTTCCATCTTGCCAAGCAATTCGTCCGTTGCTAAATGTGCTTTATCAACCATGAGAACATCTCTGCATCGTTAACCGTAACTTTGATTTCGCTTTCCTGCGTGTGTGCTTCGAGCAGCTTTCTGAATGCGGCTTGCGATTTTGAACCCCACTTGCCATCTTCTACCAGCTTATTGCCGTTATCGTCTGTATAGCCGGTCGCATTCAACGCTTTCTGCATCTCTTTGACCCCATCGCCCTTTAGCATTGGCTTTATCACCTCGAATTTGGTTGCCATAGGTTCATCCTCCTTATAATCAAATTTCTTTGTCATAAGCCCTCTGTGCGTCCATGCACGGTCTTCAAGCCGTGTCACAACAACGCCATAGCTCAAGCCTCGGGCTTCGACCACAAGCGGCTCACCGTCTGAATCAAGTCCGCAGATCCAGCCAACATGCGACATCTTTCCCTTGCTGTTCGCCATGAATACCGCCTCGCCAAGCTCATAGGGGCGTTCAACTTCGCTTGTTTTGCCCTTGCCTGTACACCATTTACGGTAGTTGTAATCGGCGTTGACATCGGTTTTTTCTCCCTGCACATAGGTCAGGTACGCATCGAGTAGCCCCTGACAGTCCGTGGCGTAATCATCGGGCTGCATTTTTGCGGTTGCGTTGTCATACGTCTCTTTTGACCAGCCGTGGGAGCTATAGTAGTTTTTCCAACGCTCCGCAATGCGTGCGGCTGTGGTATGTGTCCGCACGGTGCCGTACAGATAGTGCCACGGCTCCGCTCCCACATTGGTTGCAGTGCCGTTTGCAAGCACCGCTCCGCTCGGCACTGTGTCGGGGTTGACGTGCGTCAACGCCCAACGGATAAAATCAAGTATGTTTGTCATAATTATACCTCCTCAACATACAGCCCCACCAGCTCCGACAGGGCATTATAGACCGGGTTTCCGGTGTCACGGGTACAGCGATACACTTTGTTATCCTGCATGTAGTACTTTCCGCTTTCCAACGCCATGTTACCGCTGTACGGTATCGGGTCATCGAGCGTGCCGGCGTGGCTCTCGCAGATTTCCGTCCATAGTGAGGCGGCATTCTCCGGCTCCCATCCTGCCTGAGATGTATGAGCCTGCAAGGCACGCCATAGCTTGCCGTTACGCTGCACCTTGTATCCTATCGTGTACTCCGTGTCCGCTGCCCACTCCGGGTAAAACTCCGTCATTCGCAATGCGGTGTTATCGTCCACCTCCAGCGTGTTTATCTGCTGAGCAATCAACATTCTGGACACCTCAGATTCCGTCAAAGGACGGGTACGCTCTGCGGCTTCGTATGCAGCTTGTGCTTCCTGAATTGCTGCTATTTCTTCTGATGTCAGCTCTACATACTTTCCGTTGAGTAGTTTAATCATTTTCTTGTCAACCCCCAAGCTTTATAAAACTTCACGGAAGCAATTCCACCTGCGCCTATTTTGAACGAAGTAAATTTTTCTGGGACACGTTGGAAAACGGCCTCTGGGTAAAATAGGTTGCCTGTATCAGCATAGCTTTGTTTAATAATATTTCTGATACGATCAGTAATGATTGTCATAGTCGTACCATCTGTGATATACATACTCAACGCATTTTTATTTCCATGTAGCATCTCAAGTGAATAGCCTATATACCCATTAAAATTAAATGTTGTGTAAGAAGCTGCACTTTTAGCGTCAGTCCATATCAATAAACCATCATACGCAAATGGAGATCCGTCATCTTTCTGTGTGACAGTTATTCCTGCGGTTGGTATATTGTCCTGATCGATAATTACTTGAGAAATAAGTTCAATGTCGTAATTATCAGCAATCGTCAATCCGGCTAACGCACCGCC
>QXGG01269228.1_pt1 | contig 16409 bp, 11 predicted proteins | sample 1982491 | NCBI WGS metagenome assembly QXGG01 (sample SAMN09924614, study PRJNA488089) | Wastewater metagenome, whole genome shotgun sequencing project. | isolation source: South African research farm wastewater | place: South Africa: Irene, Agricultural Research Council, Animal Production... | reverse complement strand
TCATATGTCTTTGTGGACGGATACCTATAACCGTTTTTATCCAACTCATATAAGTGTCCGAATTCAGAATCACCGCATCTTTATTCGATTTGTAGGCTAGAAATCCACCCACAGGGGCTAAAATAAGCGTACTTAACCACATGCCAAACCAGACTTCCCACTCTCCTTCACGGGCCATTTTAGAACCCATGGTGTTGATGATATAGTAGATAATAAATATCATTACCGAGATTACCACAGGCATTCCTAATCCTCCCTTACGGATAATTGCACCTAAGGGTGTCCCAATAAAAAAGAAAACTAGGCAGGCTAGAGATAAGGTTATTTTTTCATGTAGAGCCATCTGGTGACGTCTTATGTCAAGATCAGTATTTGAAATTTCGAACTTCTTAAAGCTCCACTCACTTGAAAGTGACTCAGCTTCTCTCTTGGCTAAATTGAGTACATTCTGCTTCTTTTTTAGTGTTGATGTAGCTAAAACACTATCGGCATTAATCGAAGTGATTTGGGAGTTAGCTAGTTTTAAAGAGTCTGAGGAGCTTCGGTAACTATCTATTTTTTTGAATGCCCTATCTATGGCAAAATCGTAGTTTGAAGTTCCTACACTGTCATTGACATATCTCATAGAGTCAATAGAGAGCTGCAATGAATTAATATTTTTAGCACTTGCTTGTTTATCAAGAATACCTCCATCAGCCATATTGAAGTTTGTATCAAACTCAATGAGTGCGTGTTTCTCGCTAAAACTCTCTCGGCGATAGGGGATGTTTTTACTGTTAACACCTGGTTGTTTTATATTTTCGAACAACTCGCCATTATAGAGATGTAGGTATAGGTGTTTTTTGTCTGCTGTTAATGCTAGTCTACCTGTGTCTGCTACAATAATACGTGCATTATCAAAGCCCTCAGAGAATTGATAAATTGTTACATCGTGTAGGAGTCCTGTTTCTCTGTTTTTTGATTTTACATAGATGTTATAACCATCTATTTCGTTGTAAAACAGGCCTTCAGGAATCTCAAGTTCAGGAGATTTCTGTCGTATAGAAATTAGTAGTGTTCCTAGTTTTTGGTAGGCAATAGGGCCTATGTTGTTTTGGAATACAAAAGAGGTTCCACAAAGTAGTAGGGCTAATATGATTAGGGGCCTAATAATTTTGAACAATGATATCCCTGCAGCCTTCATTGCTAAAAGCTCAAACCGCTCTCCAAAATTACCAAATGTAATTAAAGAAGCTAGCAAAATGGCTAGGGGTAGAGACACCGGTATTAAAGTCAGTGCAGCATAGAAGAAAAACTCTGCCAAAACACTAACCTCCAATCCTTTTCCTACTAAATCATCAATAAATCTCCAGATGAACTGCATCATGAAGATAAACAGACAAATAAAGAATGTAGCGACAAATAATAGCCCGTAGCTTTTTAAGACAAACCTATCTAGTTTTTTTATTTTCAGCATCCTAAAATATAATCGTATGCAATTAGCTCCACAAAATTACGACAAAAAAAGGAGCATGAAAAGATAATCTATTATAATTAAATTTACTAGAAGCCTTTTAGTCGTCTGAGTGTCTCTATCTGTTTGTTCCATAGTTCCTCGTGATCGTCGATTTCATCGTCATCAGCAAAATCTTTAATCTCTAGAACATAGTCGTTTGTAAGCTCGCTTTTATGCATTCTTAATTCAAAATACTCTTTTGGGTGTGTGCTATCAGCCCATTTGAAGCGGATATATGAATAGGTACGAAACCCTACAATCTCTGCTTGCTTTACTTCTTCATCGTTTTCACCCCAATAGAATGTTACAATTTTATCATTTGAATCTACGTGATCGGCAAACCACCCTTCTAAACCTGAGGGCGTGCTGATCGCATCCCAAATAATATCTTTGGAGGTGGCATCTAATATGTATTCTAAGTTTATTTTTATTCTTGACATAGTATTCTTCAGTTGTGTTTCTATGTGCCAAGATAAGTACTTTTATCCAAAAAAAAGTGAAGTAAAATAAATATGTTTATGCCTGAAACAGCAATAAATAGTCGTGTGTAAATATTTTGTCAAAAAAGTTGCTGTATTTTTTGCAGAAATAAATTAAACGCTTATATTTGCACTCGCAATCACGAAATGATGGTGATGGCGGGATAGCTCAGATGGTTACAGCGCATGATTCATAATCATGAGGTCCCGAGTTCAATTCTCGGTCCCGCTACTTTAAGAGGGAAGTTTTTCAATGCGAAAACTTCCCTCTTTTTCTGTTATTTAATTCTCTTACAAGCTCTTGTGTTTTGCACTTGGTATGCTTGTTTTTAATAATTAAGTAATCAGAGATTCGCTTATATCAAACGATTAGGTTGTTTGGTTACTCCCACTTACTGGGGGGACCAAAACCACCTAGTCATTTTTTATTTACAGCTGCTAGGTCAGTCAAATTATTACTTATAATATAATGAATGATTTAAATGTTAATCCCGCTAAGTCGCGTACGGCAATGGGGATTTTATTAGCTCTTAGTTTTGCCCATTTCTCAAATGATGTATTTCAGTCTATAGTTCCGTCTATTTTCCCAATGCTGGAAAATAGCTTATCTCTTAATTTAGCTGAAATTGGTATTATTGCTTTGGTTTATCAGATATTCTCATCAATATTCCAGCCTATTGTAGGTGTCATTTTTGATAAAAAGCCTAGACCTTACTATTTGCCTATTGGGATGATGTTTACACTTGTAGGATTGGCTATATTGGCTTTTTCTCCAAATTATATTTCAGTATTGATTTCGGTAGCCTTAATTGGTACTGGTTCGTCCATTATTCATCCTGAGGCTTCTCGGTTAACACATTTAGCCTCTGGTGGTCGTCACGGTTTAGCACAATCCATATTTCAGGTGGGTGGTAATCTAGGAGGATCTTTAGGACCTTTGCTAGCCGCTTTAATAATTACTCCTTATGGACAAGAGTATATCGTCCTATTTTCTTTCTTGGCTCTGATTGTAATTGTACTTCTTAGCCCGATTTATAAGTGGTATGGTAAGAAGCTTAAGGAGGTTAAGGAAAAGAAGGTTGTGCTTGAACATATTAAGCCCAATCCTCTTAATCGTCAGAAGACTACTTTCGCGATTGTTGTATTATTAATATTGCTCTTCTCTAAATATGTGTATATGGCGAGTTTGACCAACTATTATACATTTTTCCTTATTGATAAATTTGGTGTAACAACACAAGAGTCGCAGATGTATTTATTCCTATTCTTATTCTCTGTTGCACTTGGTACCTTAATTGGTGGACCTATTGGAGATAGAATTGGCCGTAAATATGTGATTTGGGTCTCAATTTTAGGAGCTGCTCCTTTTGCTCTCTTTATGCCTCATGTTGGTCTAATGGGAACCTGTATTTTAACAACGATTGTAGGTGTGGTTTTGGCATCAGCCTTTTCTGCGATTTTAGTATATGCTCAGGAGCTTCTTCCTTCTAAGTTAGGACTTGTTTCGGGCATGTTCTTCGGATTTGCTTTTGGTATTGCAGGAATTTCTGCCGCTTTACTTGGTTGGGTTGCTGATTCTCATGGAATACAGTTTGTCTATGATATGTGTGCTTACATGCCTTTGCTAGGTATTGTAGCTTTATTCCTACCGAATGTTAAAATTAAACACAACTAAAGATTTAGTTCAGATTAAATATTTTAGAGGGCTACTTACATGTAAATCATGTTAAGTAGCCTTTTTTCTTTATTTTAGCCCACTGAAATAACTCTTGATTTAATCTCATGCTTATGAATGGTTCTGCGTTTGATAATTTGTTTAGGATTCGCCCGGCTTGTCCTATTGATATGTCACAGATTTTAGAGGTCTTTAATCTTGCTCGAGAGCAGATGTATCAATCGGGTAATAGATCGCAATGGTCTGTAGATTATCCATCCGAGCAGCAATTACTGAAAGATATTGCTGAGGGATATCTATATCTTTGCTTTTCGAATAATGAGCTTTGTGCAGTGTTTGCCCTCATCTTTGGTGAAGATCCAACCTATCGAGTCATTTATGAGGGAGAGTGGTTAAACGATGCACCTTACGCTACACTTCATAGAGTAGCTGGTAGTGGTCGGGTTAAAGGGATAGGTCGTTTTATCTTAGATTGGTGTTTGGAGCGTTCTCAAAATCTGAGAGTAGATACACATGCCGATAATGGAGTAATGCTTCACCTTTTGCAAAGCATGGGTTTCAGGTATTGTGGAATAATCTATGTTGCCAATGGTACAGCTAGGTTGGCTTTTCAGAAGAGTCTATAAAAGAATTGGCCCACTCTTTATTAGAAGAATGGACCAACTCTCTGCAAATTATGATGTTTAAAAAAGTTTTATCCTGCAATCAAGGAACCCATGATTTTAGGTAAGAAATAGACCATAAGCCCAGCCACGGCGATATACATCAGGGCAAAAGGAATAGCTTTCTTCATGATAGCACCCTCTTGACCTTGTAGCCCACATGATGAAGTTGCTACTGCAATACTTTGAGGAGATATAATTTTACCCCCTGTAGCTCCTGCTGTATTGGCTGCTGCAAGCCAGCTTGGATCAGCTCCTGTAGCGTGTGCAACTGAAGCTTGAAGTTTACCAAACAGAATGTTTGAAGAAGTATCACTACCTGTAAGGAATGTACCCAAACATCCTACTGTAGGTGCGAATAGTGGATATAATGAACCTGTTAGATAGGCTAGAGCTAGACCAAGTATAGCTATCATACCCGAAAAATCCATCACCGAAGATAAAGCTATTAATGAACAAACAGTAATAACTGTTTTATATTGTAGTTTGATTACACGTCCGAGTAGTTTGAAGAGAGAACCCAGTGTTGCTCCTTGTATTAGTCCTCCCAACATTGAACCTAAGAATAATAGTACACCGGTATCAACCAACCAATAAATTGAGATGCTACGAGCCATAATTCCTTGGGTGTTTGCATCGAAAATATCGAAAGTCCAAGTCGTGCTAATTATCTCTTTTAGTGGCTCCTTGAATGGAAGAATAGGGCTAGTGAGAATAACAAAGAGTAAGATTAGTCCATAAAGGCTCCAAGCCTTCAATGCTTGGCTGGTACTAATTTGTTCTTTCTTTTTATTATTCTCTTTATCTTTCTTGCTCTCTACTATTTTAGCATAAATCATGATTGTAATAATCGATGCAATACTACCCAAAATAGCTGGAGTCTCAGGTCCCATGTAGCGAGCTGCTATATATTGAACCGCTAGTGATACTCCCCCTACAATTACACTCAGTAGTATATGTTTGGGTACAGATTTCATCCGTGAATCTGTCATGAATAATAAGATAAAAGGAATGATGAACATCAGTGGTGAGAGTTGCCATACGATTTGTGTACTTAATGTTTGTATGTTTTCAACTCCAGCTTGTTGACCAAGTACAATAACAGGAATACCTACAGCACCAAAACCAGTAGCCACACTGTTGGCTATCAGGCTGACAACTGCCGAGAATATGGGTTGAAAACCCAAACTAATAAGGATTGCTGCAGGAATTGCTACAGCAGTACCAAAACCTGCCATACCCTCAAGCAAACCCCCAAAACCCCAAGTTAGTAGGAGTACTTGAACGCATTTGTCTGATGATATAGAGGTGAATTGGCTCTTTATAATTTCCATTTTCTTCGTGAGCACCAAAACTTGGTAACTGAAAATGGCCATGATGATAATAATAAGAATAGGAAATATAGCTTTAAGTATGCCATACCACACAGATAAGCCTGTGTCAACTAAAGGAAAGTTAAACCCAGCTATTGCAATAATAACTGTAGCAAGGAGGGTGATTGCTGCACTTTTGTCGCCAGAAACTTTCATGACCCCCAATAGGATGATAAGTAAAACTACGGGAATAACCGCAAGAGAGACATCAAGCCAATTAAAGCTTCCCATTACGTCTTCTACTGCATTTAATAAAATAGTGTTCATCGTATTAGATTTAGATGTGATTATTTAGAATAGAATAAGGTTACTCTTTTATGATGCAAATAGGCGATTCTATAATAGAACCTAAGGTTGTTCTTAGGTTGAAATAAAGTGATCGTCGTTCTTAATTGTTTACATAATAGTTTCCAATATACCAATTTTGATTTAATTCCAACTCTAAAACTATTTTTTTATTAGATAAATATGAACAATAATAACTACTGATTGTTATTTCTAGTAGAAACTATTTATAATCAAGAATAATGAAGATACTTATTATTGGAGGAGTCGCTGGTGGTGCTACTACAGCTGCTCGAATTAGAAGAGAGAATGAGGATGTTGAAATCATTCTACTTGAAAAAGGGAAATACATTTCTTATGCCAATTGTGGCTTACCCTACTATTTAGGAGGTGTTATTTCCGATAGAGATCGGTTGTTTGTTCAAACCCCTGAATCTTTTGGGGCACGTTTTAATATTGATGTACGTGTCGAAAACGAGGTAATCAGTATCGATAAAGATAAAAAAGAGTTGACCCTGCGTAAAGCTGATGGTAGCACTTATGTTGAGTCTTACGATAAACTTCTTATTTCTACAGGAGCTGTTCCTGTTAAACCTCCTTTGCCTGGAATAGAGAGTGAAGGCATTTTTACGTTACGCAACGTTGACGATACCGATCATATCAAAGCATTCATGGACTCTAAGAAGGTAAAGAATGCAGTGGTTATTGGTGCGGGTTTTATCGGTCTTGAGATGGCCGAGAATTTGCACGAATATGGTGCCGAAATTTCGATTGTTGAAATGGGTGATCAAGTGATGGCTCCACTAGATTTTACAATGGCTTCTCTGGTTCACCAAGAATTGATTGATAAGGGTGTGAATCTCTATCTAAAAGAGGCGGTAACTTCTTTCGAAAAACTGGAAGATGGTTTGATTGTACATTTCAAGAGCGGTAAGAAACTTAAAACCGATCTTGTTATTCTCTCCATTGGTGTGCGTCCGCTCACTGACCTAGCCGTTGCTGCAGGGCTCGAAATAGGTGAGGCTCGTGGTATCAAAGTCAATGAGCACTTACAAACTTCTGATAAAGATATTTATGCCATTGGTGATGTTATTGAGTTCCCACACCCCATTTCTGGAAAACCTTGGTTAAACTATTTGGCAGGGCCTGCTAACCGTCAAGGAAGGTTGGTTGCTGATAATATCTTAGGCGAATCACGCGTTTATGAAGGTTCAATCGGAACGAGTATAGCCAAAGTCTTTGATTTGACTGTGGCCTCAACAGGGTTGCCAGCCAAACGTTTGAAACAAGAAGGAATGGAGTTTCGATCAGTTATTACACATGGTAGTTCTCACGCCGGCTACTATCCTGGTGCCTTGCCCCTAACCATCAAAATAACCTTTAATCCTAAGAATGGACGCCTTTATGGTGCTCAAGTTGTTGGCTTTGATGGGGTAGATAAGCGTATTGATCAGTTAGCTCTGCTTGTGAAAAGAGGAGGGACGATTCACGATTTAATGGAGATTGAGCATGCTTATGCTCCACCCTTTTCGTCTGCCAAAGACCCTATAGCTATTGCTGGCTATACAGCTGAAAATATTATGCTGGGCAAGCTTAAAACTGTAAGTTGGAGAGATTTGGTCAACTTAGACCCGGCGAAAGTCCAGCTTATTGATGTGCGTACCCAGGCTGAATGTGGTGCAAGCTGTTTAGCTGGATCAACTAACATTCCACTTGACGAATTACGTAGCCGTTTGGATGAGGTATCAAAAGATAAAACTGTTTATCTGACTTGTGCAGTAGGGCTAAGGGGATACTTGGCTTATCGCATCTTGGCGGGACATGGTTTTACTAATATATTTAGTTTGAATGGTGGAACTAAAATGTTCAATGCTGCAACACTAGACACAACGCCCATAAATAAACAGGCGAATGCGCCCAAATCAAATAACGAAACACAGCCCTTGGCTACTCAAAATATGAAAACGATTAAAGTTGATGCTTGTGGCTTACAATGCCCTGGCCCTATCATGAAATTAAAACAGTCTGTTGACTCGATGAATCCGGGAGAGACGATCGAAATTACTTCAACTGATGCAGCGTTTGGCCGTGATGCCGAGGCTTGGTGTGGTTCTACGGGCAATGAGTTTTTAAGTAAGAGTTCTGAGAAAGGGATTCATACAATTCTTATTAAAAAGAATGACCCTCAAGATGTAAATACTGCTAATGCTGTATCTTTGCCACGTGGTAAAACTTTTATCATGTTTAGTGATGACTTGGATAAGGCTGTAGCCACATTTATTTTAGCCAACGGTGCGGCAGCTACAGGTCAACCAGTAACGATATTCTTTACTTTCTGGGGGCTTAATGTGATTAAGCGCGCCAAAAAGCCAAGAGTAAAGAAAGACTTTATGAGCAAGATGTTTAGCATGATGATGCCATCAAACTCGAAGTACCTTAAACTTTCACAAATGAATATGGGTGGAATGGGACGTCGAATGATGCGCTATGTTATGAAACAAAAGAATGTAGATTCTGTTGAGTCTTTACGTCGCCAAGCATTAATGAGTGGGGTCGAGTTTATAGCTTGTCAAATGTCTATGGATGTTATGGGCGTTACCGCTGAAGAGTTGATACCCGAAGTTTCATTGGGTGGTGTAGCTACTTATATGGAACGTGCAGATAAAGCAAACGGTAATTTATTCATTTAAATGTAAGTTAGTATGAAGACAATTTGTGTCATGAGAGATTTGTATAAGGCCTTAGCTCAATTTGAGGTAGGATTTGAAAAAGTTTATGGTGTAAGCCTTAACGAAGCTATGGTACTCTGCTCTCTAAATGAAGCTCAAGATAAGATGACCTCTAGCGCCATTGCTGAGCGAACAGAAATGAGCCCGTCTCATACCTCTAAGGTCATTAGCAATATAGAAGATAAGGCTTATATTATGCGGAGTCTTGGAAAAGAAGATAAGCGATTGATGTTTTTTGAGCTTACCCCTAAAGGGCAAGAGTTAGTCGATCAGTTTGTCTTGGATAAAGTTGAAATTCCTCCAATGATTAAACCGTTATTTGAATCTTAAATAAAGCAAGAAAGGTCTCCACAAATTGATGTTGGAGACCTTTCTTCTTTATTTGTATTTCTGTATATTATTCTTAATAAGCCACAAAGACTAAGAAGTTTCCATTGGCTTGAATCTTGACAGTTTCATTTCGTGTACAGTTGAGTGTGCCTTGCCACCAGCTCGTGAAATCTCGAATGGGGTATTCAAGGTCTTCAGTTCTTAAGTCGGTGGCTCCAAAATTAAAGATTGAGAGCTGTGATTTTAGGGGTATAGTTGCCTCGAACTCATTTTGACACGGATAAAACACCCCATGGTCTGTAATCATCTTGACTTTGCACAGTTTCATATAGTCGAGTAGCAAGCTAATATTACCCAGCGTGTGATCTTCTCTTTTGCCCGTTGCTCCTAGAATTGTGATGTCGTCAAAGCCCTGACTACTTAGGTAAGTCACAGTTTTGGTCAAATCATTGGTCTCTTGATCAGCAATTAGGTGCAATCTATCTTTATACTTTTGCTTGTAAGCAGAATTTATTGAATCTCCATCACCTACTATAATGTCGGGGATTATTCCTTGTTCAATCACTTGGTCTGCACCGCCATCGCAACAAGCAATGTAGTTGGATTTAGTAATCCACTCCAAGGTCCTTTGGTCTGTTGGAAAGCTTCCGTTAGCGATAACTACGGCTGATTTATTCTTCTCCATTAAGCATCATTTTTTTCCAGTTGTAATAGCCCAAAACAGCAATCACTGTATATAAAGCATATAATCCTGCAGTCAGATATAAGTCCTTATAGATATAAAGACCAGCACTGACGACATCTACTACAATCCAAGTGAGCCATTGTTCAAGGTATTTCTTAGCCAGCATCCACATTCCCACAATGCTTAGTGCTGTAGTAAAGCTGTCTAGCCAAGGCACATCACTGTTAGTGAAGGCTATGAGTATCCAAGCAATTCCTAAGAAGCAAGCCGAAAAAGTTATAAACAGGGCAAGATAAAGCCTTTTAGGTGTAATGGTGATAGGGCGTGTAGCTGTAGCTTCATCGGTTTTGTGGTTTTTCCAACTCAACCAGCCGTAAATGGCAGCTATCAGGAAGTATATATTAATTCCAAAGTCGGCGTAAAGACCCGCTTCATAATAGACAAAGATATAGATAGCTGGCATGATGATGCCCGCTATCCATAAATGTATACTTGCCTTGTACTCTAGCCAAAGATAGACCAGGCCTACGATTGTACCTAATAGTTCTAAGCTAAACATCAAAAAGCCATTCTTGCGTTAATCATAAAGTTGGTTCCAGCCATGGCATAAAAACGCGGATCAAAGCTTAATGTTTTGCCATCAGTGCTAATTGAGTTTTGTGCATAACCGTTGGTTTCATACTTTGTATTGAATAGGTTATATACGCTTGCTCCAAGTGTTAGTCCTTTGGTGTAGGGGATATTAAACTTATAGCTCGCGTGTAAGTGGCTTACAAGGTAGGGGTCAAGTGAATTTTCTTTCAGTCCTAAATTGTCTAAGTATTGACGAGTAGTGAACTGGCTCTGAAATGCGATATTAACTCCTAAGAAGTCGGCTGAAATAATACTGTTTCCCATAAAAGATGGTGAAAATGCTATCGGTGTATTACCCCATTGTATGGCATGTTGCTCGTAGTTTTCATCACTGAAATAGGCTTCGTAGTTCTTAATTCTATTCTTGCTCCATGTTCCATTGATATCCCATTTCAGCCAATCGGTGATTTGCACAGCTAAGGCTGTCTCTATTCCCATACGGTAGCTGTGTTTTACATTTTCCGAAATCGGTGAGCCAATTTCGTTTACTCTGCCATTCAAGACCAACTGATCTTTGTAATCCATGTAGTAGAGATTTACATTCGCACTGAATCTTTCGTTAGCGTAGTTATAACCTAGTTCGTAGTCGAAAAGCTTTTCCGAATCGGGTTGCTTAGAAAACAAGGCATCGGTGTAATTCCCTCTCGATGGCTCTTTTTGAGCAATGGAGAACGAAGCATATGCTTGGTGGTATGGGTTAATCTGCCAAGATAGTCCTACTTTAGGATTGAAGAAATTAAATTTCTTATCTAAGTCGAAGGCTTGCAGCCCTGCAGGATTAGCTGTCCAATCCCATTCATCATCTACACCATTTAATTTGTAGCGTATATGGCGGAATTGCGCATCTCCATAAATGCTTAATCCACCCACAATATCATAGTTGGCACGTGCATAGATGTTACCATCAGTCTTTCGTCCAATGTTATCGTAGTATTGGTGATCGGGATCTAAATCGCCAATGTAGTTTTTAATCCAGATTACCTTGCCAAAGTGGTTGTTCTTATAATAGTTCATTCCACCTCCTAGAGATGCTTGTAGCCTATCCCCTTTATAGTCGAGTGAGAATATACCACCACCAAAACCACTATCCACAAATTTACGACGAACTAGATCTTCCTTTTCTATCTCTTTTCCATTGACAATGTAGGGTTTTAGTCCATACTGAATTAGTGTGCGTTTGTTTTTGTACTCTTCGTAATGTCCGCTGCCATTTGTATAGTGAAGGCCCACATTGAGGCTCCAGTTTGGACTCAGGTATTGGTTTAACAACAGCTGGTAATTTTTCTGCGTATACAGGTCGACTTGATTTTTATAGAACCCGATAACATCTCCTGCATCATTCTTAATCTCGCCATTGGGGTTGTATCTGCGGTTCTTTTTGAGCTGCTCTTGGCTAACTCCATCCCAAGCGTGATAAGTTTTTTCTTTACCTCCAAAGGTTATGAACTTTACTGTTGTCAAGGTCCCGAAGTAACCTCCTTGCAAGAAGTACGACTTTAAATCCGATGAGGCTCTATCCCTATATCCGTCACTCTTAATATTCGAAAGTCGAGCATCGAAAGCCCATTTATCTTTGATAAGTCCTGTACCGAGTCGGAAGGTCTCTTTATGCGTATTAAATGAACCATAGCCACCCGATACTTCGGCGTATTTGTGTGGAGATGAAGCTTGAGTTCTCATATTAATTGTCCCTCCAAAGGCACCTGCTCCGTTGGTAGATGTTCCAGCACCACGCTGCACCTGGATATCTTCGAGTGAAGAGACTAAGTCGGGGGTATTCACCCAATAGAGCTCATGGCTTTCAGCATCGTTCATTGGGATACCGTTGGTGGTTACGTTGATACGTGTGGCATCGGTTCCTCTGATTCTGATTTTGGTGTATCCTATACCCGCACCTGCGTCCGAAGTTGTCAAGATAGATGGGCTGGTACTAAGAAGAAAGGGAATGTCTTTGCCCGTGTTCTGCTTTAGAAGTTCCTCTTTGGAGATATCCGTAAAAGCAACGGGGGTTTTCTTGTTGGCACGTGTTGAGACAATTTCAACCTCTTCGAGGTTATAAACACGCAGACTGTCTTTTACATTTGTTTGTGCAAATGCAGTAGCACCGGTCAGTAGACCCATGCATAAAAGAGTTTTTGTTTTCATAATTTCTAAACTATTACACAGAGGAAAAGGGGAGTGTTCCTCTTATAAATTCCTACGCCAGCATTATCTGGATCAGGTTTTGGGTATGATCTCAGCCCGTTAATTTGGGGCACCCCTTTTTTTGAAATCGCTCAAAAGTATATCAATTAACTCTTTTATGCAAATTTATAACAGTTAATACGCTTAGTTTAGCACCGTATTAGTGTAGAGCTGGCTAGTTTCCAAGGAGGATTTAGCTTGACTAATTAGTCAGATAACTTGTTTTTATATTAATAGTTGTAAACATGTTTGAGGTTTTTATGTTGTAATTAGAGAAAGTGCATAATCTTCTTTTATTTTACAGAAAAACTATTTGGCTTATGTTTATACAAAACTTACTAGATGCGACAGATGCAATCGCTGATGCCGCAAATACCGTAACAAGTGCTGTTGGGGTTGACTCTCCATCTATGTTATGGGATAAGGTGATTAATTTCTTAATCCAGGGAGGCGAAAAGATCTTAATTGCTATTCTGATTTTAGTGATTGGAAAGTTCTTAATTAATTTCATCAAGCGTATAGCACGTAAATTTTTAATGTCTCGTGAGGTCGATCCAGGTGTTAAGACTTTCTTGATGAGTTTGTTGAATATTCTACTAATTACACTCTTAATTGTATCAGTAGTGAGTGCTCTAGGGGTTAATACTACCTCATTCGCTGCGTTATTGGCCTCTGCGGGTGTGGCTATTGGTATGGCTCTCTCGGGCAACTTACAGAACTTTGCAGGTGGTGTGATTATTTTACTTTTCAAACCTTATCGTGTTGGAGACTATATTGATTGTCAAAGTGTAAGTGGAACGGTTAAGGAGATTCAAATCTTCCATACGGTAATTAATACTCCTGATAATAAGCAGATTTTCATACCTAATGGATCACTCAGTAGTGGGGTAATTACAAATGTAAACTGTTTGGATCGCCGTCGTGTTGAATGGATATTTGGTGTCGAGTATGGCTCAGACTATTTAGCCGTACAAGAAGCTATCCTATTTGTAATCAATCAAGATGAACGCGTTCTTTCCGATGTTGAGCCTTTTGTTGCTTTGCATCAATTGGCCGACAGTAGTGTCAACTTTGTAGTACGTGTATGGGTAAGTACTCCTGATTATTGGGGTGTTTACTTCGAAGTCAACAAAAAGATTTACGAGGAATTTAATAAGAGAGGCATTGGTTTCCCTTTCCCTCAGCTTACCATTCACAAGGCTGATTCATAAATTGAATTCGTTATTTTTAAATACAGAGAGGCTTATTTTGCTCGAGTAAAATAAGCCTCTCTTTTTGTTTCTCTTGAGTATTTCGAGTATCTTTTTGTCTATCTTTGATAAGTACAAAGCGTTAATATTGAATCTATAGTTATGAAGATATTTATAAAGAACATGGTTTGTCCCCGTTGTATAATGGTTGTAGAGTCTACTCTAGTAAAATTGAGTATACCTTTTGTGACTATTGACTTGGGGGAAGTAACTCTTGAGCAGCCTCTATCTTCTGAACTTAGATCTCAACTTGAAACAGAGTTGCAAAAGATCGGCTTTCAGCTTATCGATGAAAAGAAAGATCGGTTAGTCGAACAGGTAAAAGTATTGCTTGTAAAGCTAATCTATGATAATGTAGAACTTAAAGTTAATCTTTCGGACTACTTGAGTGATAAGCTCAGTATGGACTATACCTATATAAGTAATCAGTTCTCCGAAATGGAGAAGACTACTATAGAGAAATATTTTATTGCTCAGAAGATTGAGCGCGTAAAGGAGTTGTTACGCTACGATGAAATGAGCCTGAGTGAAATAGCCTTCCAACTTAATTATTCTAGTGTTGCCCATCTCAGTGGGCAGTTTAAGCGAGTTACAGGTCTTACACCTTCGCAATTTAAACAAAAAGGAGATTTACAACGTCGTCCCATCGATCAAGTGTAAATGATGTAAACCTATCCGTAAATTGTATAACTAAACTGAACTCTTTACCCCCTATCTTTGTACTAAAGAAATAAGATACAATAGATTATGGCTAAGGTAAAAGAAAATTTCCCTGTTTTGGATATGACTTGCTCTGCATGTGCGATTCATGTCGAGAAAGCCTTGAAAGGGCAAAAAGGAGTTGTAAACGCAGGAGTAAACTTTGCAACGAACTCGGCTTATGTTGAGTTTGATGCTGATCAGGTTACCCCCGAAATATTACAAGGAGTAGTTAAAAATGCAGGTTACGGACTTATAATTGAGAAATCCGAGCAAAATGATGATGCGCTTGAAGAGCGAAAAGCAAAACAGTTTAAGAAGCTAAAGAATAAGACTATTTGGTCGGTTATTCTGGCTACCCCAGTGGCAATCATTGGTATGTTCTATATGGATATGCCTTATGGTAACTACATTATGTGGGCATTAACTACTGTTGTTCTTTTCGGTTTGGGTAGTGATTTTTTCCTTAATGCTTGGCGACAAGCAAAACAGCGCACTTCAAATATGGACACCCTTGTTGCACTTAGTACAGGTGTAGCTTATATCTTCAGTGTGTTCAATACATTGTATCCTTCATTTTGGACAGATCGTGGGTTAGAACCTCATGTTTACTTCGAAGCTGCTGCAGTTATTATTGCCTTCATATTAATAGGGAAGCTTTTGGAAGAAAAAGCAAAGGGTAATACTTCAACGGCCATTAAAAAGCTCATGGGGCTTCAGCCTAAAACTGTTGTTCGCTTAAGCGCAACTGGTGATCACGAAGTAGTCTCTATTGATCAAGTTCAGGTAGATGATATTCTTATAGTTAAGCCAGGAGAGAAAATAGCAGTAGATGGTGTAGTAGTTCAAGGCAACTCTTTTATAGATGAGAGTATGTTGAGCGGTGAACCCATCCCAGTAGAGAAGAAAAAGGGTGATAAAGTCTTTGCGGGTACTATCAATCAAAAGGGTAGTTTCCAGTTTGAAGCTAAGAAAGTAGGAGCTAATACCGTGCTGTCTCAAATCATAGCTATGGTTCAGGATGCACAAGGTAGCAAGGCTCCTGTACAGAAGCTTGTAGACAAGATTGCGGGCATATTTATCCCTATTGTTATCGGGATCTCAATCTTAGCCTTTATTGTTTGGATGATTTTTGGTGGCGATGACGCCTTTACCAAAGCGATTCTTTCGTTAGTAACCGTTTTGGTTATCGCTTGTCCTTGTGCACTTGGTCTTGCCACACCTACAGCCATTATGGTTGGAATTGGTAAGGGAGCAGAAAATGGAATCCTTATTAAGGATGCAGAAAGCTTAGAGTTGGCTAAGAAAGTTAATGCTATTGTTTTAGACAAAACAGGAACAATAACCGAAGGCAAGCCAGAAGTAACAGGTGAGTTTTGGCATCAACGTGATTCGTTGTTAACTGCTATCCTAGTAGGGCTTGAAAAGCTTTCAGAGCATCCTCTTGCCGATGCAGTCGTGAAGCACTATGGAGAGGTGAAGTCGGTTGAATTAACCAATTTCCAAAGTGTTACGGGTGCTGGAGTCAAAGCTATGCATGGCGATATAACCTATTTCATAGGTAATGCCAAACTTATGCGTGACAATTCGATTAATATATCTGAGTCTATTCAAGAGCAGGCTAAGTTTTATGCCGATAGAGCACAAACAGTAATCTGGTTTGCTAGCGAAAAAGAGGCTCTTGCAGTTTTATCCATTGCCGACAAGGTGAAACCCACATCGGGGGCAGCAATTAAAGAGTTGCATCGTTTAGGTATTGAGGTTTATATGCTAACGGGTGATAATGAATCAACTGCTAAGCAAATTTCCAAAGAGTTGGGTATTGATCATTATAAAGCCGAGGTTTTACCCGACCAGAAAGAGCAATTCATTAAAGAACTTCAAGCACAAGGTAAGGTGGTTGCGATGGTAGGGGATGGTATTAACGATA
>QXGG01057205.1_pt1 | contig 16493 bp, 15 predicted proteins | sample 1982491 | NCBI WGS metagenome assembly QXGG01 (sample SAMN09924614, study PRJNA488089) | Wastewater metagenome, whole genome shotgun sequencing project. | isolation source: South African research farm wastewater | place: South Africa: Irene, Agricultural Research Council, Animal Production... | reverse complement strand
CGTCTTGTCGCTCATGATGTGCTCAGTGGTGATGGCCGCAGCCGCCCTTGGGTGCGGGTGGCGGGACCTTGGCGGGGTCGCGGGTGCCGCCGGTGCGCGCGAGGGCCTCGAGGTAGTCGTTCCACAGCGTGTCGTGGTCGCGGCCGAGCGCGTAGAGGTAGTCCCACGAGTAAAGCCCGCTGTCGTGCCCGTCCGAGAACGTGGGCTTGATCGCGTAGTTGCCGACGGGCGCAATGTCGACGATGTCGACGTCGCGCTTGCCCTGCTGCAGCGTCTCCTGTCCAGGGCCATGGCCGCGCACTTCGGCGGATGGGGAATAGACGCGCAGGAACTCGAAGGGCAGATCGAAGCGACTGCCGTCGTCGAAGGCGAGCTCGAGGCGCTTCGAGCTGCGATGCAAGGTGATTTCGGTGGGGATCGGAGTGTTTTCGTCGAGTCCGGCCATGACATCAGTCCCGCTGAAAGGGCCACAATCATACCCGAATCGCCGGATCGGCGTTCCGCACCGGAGGCCGGGGAGTGGCCGTTGGAGCTTATTGCGATTCGATGACGTGTCATCAAAGGTTCAAGGAGCTGCAATACACTCGGGCTAGTGCTAAATGGGAGCCCAGGCATGCCAGCGAACATCTTGCTAGTGGAAGACGAACCTGCGATCCAGGAATTGATCGCGGCCAACCTCGCGCGCGCGGGGCATCACGTTGTCCGCGCCTCGGATGCGGAGACCGCCCAGCGCATCGTGCGCGAGGCGCTACCCGATCTCGTGCTGCTCGACTGGATGCTGCCCGGGGCATCGGGCATCGAGTTCGCGCGTCGCCTGCGCGCAGACGAGCGTACCCGCGAGATTCCGATCATCATGCTCACCGCCCGCGGCGAGGAGCAGGACAAGGTGACGGGGCTGGAGATCGGCGCCGATGATTACGTGACCAAGCCCTTCAGTCCGCGTGAGCTGGTGGCGCGCATCAAGGCGGTGTTGCGCCGGCGTGCGCCACAGGTGACCGACGACGCGGTCGAACTCGGCGGTTTGCGCCTCGACCCGGCCACCCACCGCGTGAGTGCCGGCGAAACGGCGCTCGCGCTCGGCCCCACCGAGTTCCGGCTGCTGCATTTCCTGATGACGCACCCCGAGCGCGTGCATTCGCGCGCGCAGTTGCTCGACCAGGTGTGGGGCGACCACGTCTTTGTCGAGGAGCGCACGGTCGATGTGCACATCCGCCGCCTGCGCTGTGCGCTCGAGCCGACCGGGCACGATGCGCTGATCCAGACCGTGCGCGGCAGCGGCTACCGATTCTCGGTGCATGCTCAGCAGGCGGCGGCCGCATCCTGAGCGCCGGCATGTTCTCCCAGGCTCGGGCGTGATCAGCAGACCGCTTTCCTATGTGACGTTCGGGGTTGCCGTCCCGGCGGTCGCCATGCTCGGCCTCGCCGCGCTCGCCGGGTTTTACCGTGGCAGCGACGCGGCGTTGGGGCTGATCGCGGTGGGGTTCATCGGCGCCGCAATCATGCTTGCGCGCAACCTCCGGGTGCTGGTTGCCTGGGCGCGGCAACCGATCGGCACACCGGTGCCGCAGGGTGAAGGGCTGTGGGGCAACATTTACGCCGACATCGGCAATCGCTTCCAGCGCGAATGCGAGGTCAAGGAGCGCTTGTCTGCCGAACTCGGCCGCTTCCAGCAGGCCGCGCTCGCGATGCCCGACGGCGTGATCTACCTGGGTGAGGACGACGTCATCGAGTGGATGAATCCGATGGCCGAGCAGCATTTCGACCTCGACCGCCGCAAGGATGTGCGCACGCCCCTGCCCAACCTGATCCGCCAGCCCGAGTTCGTCACCTATCTGGCAGGTCGCAACTACGCCGAGCCGCTGGTGATGCGCTCGCTGCGCCGCCGCGACCGCACCCTGCAGGTGCAGGTCATCGCCTTTGCCGGCAACCGGCGCATGGTGCTGTCGCGCGATGTGTCCCAGCTCGAGCGTCTCGAGACCATGCGGCGTGATTTCGTCGCCAACGTGTCGCACGAGCTGCGCACCCCGCTTACCGTGGTCGGTGGTTTCCTGGAGACGCTGATCGACGGCGTGGACGACTTCTCGCGCGAGGACGTCATTCACTACCTGAAGCTGGCGGGCGAGCAGTCGACGCGCATGCAGCGCCTGATCGAGGAGTTGCTGACCTTGTCGGCCCTGGAAACCGGCGCGCCGGCGCAGGTCGATGAGGCGGTCGATGCCGTCGAACTGGTCGCGGAAGTCGTGCGTGAGACCGAGCTGCTGTCCGCCGGCCGCCACGAGGTCCGGCTCGTGCTCGAAGGCGGTGGCGCCCTGCTCGGCAGCGGCAAGGAGCTCCACAGTGCGTTCTCCAACCTCGCCAGCAACGCCGTGCGCTACACCCCCGCGGGCGGCCACATCGAGATCGGCTGGCGCACCAGCGAAGAAGGCGGCGGCGGCGAGTTCTGGGTCCAGGATGACGGCATCGGTATCGACCCGGTCCACATTCCACGTCTGACCGAGCGCTTCTACCGTGTCGATCGCGGGCGTTCGCGCGAAACCGGCGGCACCGGTCTCGGGCTGGCGATCGTCAAGCACATCCTCACCCGCCACCAGGGCGAACTGACCGTCAACAGCGAACTGGGCAAAGGTAGTCGCTTTGCAATGCGTTTCCCGCCGGTCAGGGTCAGGCGGGATTGATGGGCGCCTCGGTGTCGAAGCTGCACTGATCGAAATTGGTCCCGCGCATCAGCAGCTTGTGCAGCCTGACATGGCGCGAGGTCTCGCCTTCACGCACCTCGATGATGCGGTCGGCCTCGAACCACATCGGGGGCAGAACCAGCGAGCCGGCCGACTTCAGCGCCGGTGACGGCGGCAGCAGGAAGGCCTGGTGGAACGGTTCGCGCCGACCGGGGGCCGCCTGCGGGCGCACCGAGATGGCGCGTGGAATGCCGGGCAGGACATTGACCCCGACCTCGAGCATGCCTTCGCTGCGATACATCAGCCAGCTCAGGTCCGCGATCAGCAACTGTTCGGCGTCGAGTGGACGAATGCCGACCAGTTGGTGATGTTCGAGGCGAACGCCGTCCCCAGGGTGCTGCAGGCGGAAGCCGCCCACCGACTGGTCCAGCACCTGCCAATGCTCCGACTCGAAACCCGCTTGCGAGGCCTGCACGCGCACCGGCGAGGCCGTCTCCACGACGTGCTGAGCGCGCTCGCCGAAGGTGAGCAGCGAGATGTCGTCTTTCAACTGGCGCCGGGTTGTGCCCGTGGTGCCGGTGGTGCCGGTGGCACGGGGTTGCTGGAAGAGCTCGCCGTTGAGGGCGAAGCCGATCGCCAGCCAGTCCCCGGTGAGTTCGACCTGCCCCGCCTTCGCACGGCGGGGAAAGCGGCGCCCGGAAGCGGCCAGCCCCCAGGGGCGGTAAAGCGAAAGCAGCAGCCGCGCACTGACACTGGTCGGGCAGTCGTCGCCGAGGCCGAGCGAGGCGGGCTTCACCCCGCGCTTGAACTGCGCGAGCACGGCCTGGATCTGGATCGCCAGGTTGCTGCCGTCAAAGCGCAGCAGCGTCGGTGTACGCGGCAGCAGCCCGAGCGGGCGCAAGCTGCCGTCTCCGGCCGTATCCACCCCGTATGCGCTCGGCTTCTGGGTTTCGACGTTGTCGTCCAGGGCGCAATACGGCGCGAAGCGCTGTGCCCAGCGAATGACCCAGTTGAGTTCGCGTTCGCTGCGGCCGTACGGGTTCGCGAGATCGATCAGCAGAACGGCGACATAGGCCTCGTGCGGACTCTGCGCGCGCCAGACTTCGTTGAGGGCGTCGGCAACGCGCACGCGGGCCAGTCCGTCTCGAACCGCATCCTGATAGCTCGCGTGCACCGCGCGCCACATGCCGGGGGGCAGTTCACGATGCGCGCGGAAGTACTCCACCAGCGCCATGCCCTCGTAGGAGATGCGGCGCTGCGCGAGCAGCGCGCGCTGGTCCGCGAGCGTGCCCTCGCGCGCGTCGGCCTCGGCAATCGCCGCATAGGATCGCGCCATCGCCTGCCACAGGCCCACGACTTGTTCGAGCATGCGCTCCGCGTCCTGGCTCGGTGGCAGCGCGCGGGCGGTGTAGGCGCGAGCCATCTCGCCCTGCGCGAAGTTCAGCGTGTCGCGTGCGGCTTCGAGCACCTCGAGGTGCTGATTGGGCGCTGGCCGCGCGCCGAGCAGGCCGCGCACGATGCGCGACAGCGTCTCGTGCGTCGCCGTGAAATCGATCGGGTGCAGTTTGCGCAGCCTGTCGAGGCAGGCCGCGGGCTGGGTGTAATCCATTGGGTGCTCTATGCTCAATCCGGTCCGCCGGGGTTCAGCGCGCTGTCGATGGCGCGCGCCAGCGCAACCGGGTCGGCGGTGGGGTGGACCCGGCCTTCGCGCTGTGCGGCGCCCCAGACGGATTCGGGAAAATGACGGTCATCGTGGTAGCGCGGGATCACATGCCAATGCAGGTGCGGCACCATGTTGCCGAAGCTGGCGAGATTGATCTTGGCTGGATTCAGCAGTGCGCGCAGCGCTGCCTCGGTGGCCATCACGACCTCGAACAGATGGGCGCGGTCGGCGCGCGACAGGTCGGTCATTTCGGCCACATGTTCGCCCCAGACCACGCGGCAGAAGCCCGGGTAAGCGGGGTCATCGACGCGGATGACCCGGCAGCGGTCGTCTTCCCAGATGACGTGTTCGGGGGGCAGCGCACACAGTGGGCAATCCATGGTCGGTCTCGATCTTCAGGAAGCGTGGAAACGGCAGTTCAATCTAGCCTCTTCCATGCGCCGATGGCGAGGAACTCTTACGCACCGGAGGCCGCGCGCGGCGGAAAGTCCTGGGCCACCGTCTGCGTGTCGCCGAGCGCCACCGGCAGTCCTTCCTTGAAGGCGAGCAGGTTGCCGGGCGGGATCGCGATCCAGTGCTCGTTGTCGGTCAGTGCGGTGGTCGCGATGATCGCTACGCGATCGCTCGGCTGGGTCACGCGGTTGAAGTCGAGCGCAAGATCCTCGTCCGCCAGGTGGGCGATCGGGAACGGCGCCTGGCGGATGATGTAGGACAGGCGCGAGGAGCAGTGCGCGAACAGCCATTCGCCATCCGAGAGCAGGAAGTTGAACTCGCCCAGGCTGCCGATCTCCAGCGCCAGCGCGCGCAGCGTGGCGTGAAGATCGGCCGCAGCCGGTGTCCCCAGCGGGAAGCGCGCAGCCAGGGTGTCGAGGATGTAGCAGAACGCGCGCTCCGAGTCGGTGGTGCCGACCGGCAGGAAGCGCCCGGATAAAGGCGGGGCAAAGTGCTTGAGGTTGCCGTTGTGGGCGAAGATCCAGTAGCGCCCCCACAGCTCGCGCTGGAAAGGATGGGTGTTCTCGAGCCGCACCTCGCCCTGCGTCGCCTTGCGGATGTGGGCGATGACGTTGAGCGAGCGGATCGGGTAGTGCTTGACCAGCTCGGCGACCGGCGAGTGCGCACTCGGGGCGGGGTCTAGGAACACGCGCGCGCCCTTGCCTTCGAAGAACGCAATGCCCCAGCCGTCGCGATGATGGTCGGTGAGGCCGCCGCGGGCACGAAAGCCGGTGAAGGAAAAGCAGATGTCGGTCGGCACGTTGGCATTCATGCCCAGCAACTGACACATGGTGGCGCACTCCGTACGGAGGTAGGGGCAGTCAGTATAGCGAGGCGGGGGTGTTTGCCGTGGCGGCGCCAGCACAGATGCGGTAGCGCGTCACGGCGCGCTCGGCGCGGTCAGGTTACGGAAGCTCGCTGCACCCTGGCGATCGACCAGCCAGTCGGTGAAGCTCGCGCCCAGCCACATGCCGGTGAGCGTGACCCAGGCGGTGACCGCGAACACCGATGCGCCCGACACGCCGGCGCCCACCGCGCAGCCGCCGGCCAGCATGCCGCCGAAGCCCATCAACACCGCGCCGATGATGTAGCGCCGCATCGCGTGCCCGCCCTGGAAGCCTTCGAGCTTGAGCTCGCGGGCAAACCACGCGGCGATGAAGGAGCCGAGGAACACACCCGGGACCATGCCGAGGTCGAAGTTCAGTTGCTGGCCCGGGGGCGACAGCACCAGCATCAGCACGTCGGCCGACGGACCGGTGAACGAGAGGCTCTGCACCGGGGTCGGTTCGAACAGCAGCCCCGCCAGCCGCCAGGTGAACCACCACGCCACGCCGACCATCAGCCCGGCACCGATGCCGCCGATCCAGCCCCAGGTCTTCACCTGGTGGCGACGCGCGAACCAGATGCCGGCGGCGAGCCAGACCAGGCCGAACACCAGCCCGCTGCTGCGGCCCATGCCGGTGAGCGCGAGCAGATCGCGCGCGTTGCCGCCATCGATGGTCCACAGCCCGGCGAGCGCCTCACGCCACGGCGACAGGACGCCGTTCATCGAGGCCTGCGCGGTGACGGCGAAGATCAGCCCCGAGAGCAGCGCGCGCAGGTTGCCGTTGGCCGCCAGCACCAGCAGCCGGCTCGAACAGCCGCGTGCCAGCACCATGCCGATGCCGAACAGCAGTCCACCGATGGCTGCGCCGGACACGCTGCCCTGGCTGGCGAGCTGGCGCACGTTGCTGGTGTCGAACTGACCGGCGAGCAGCAGCGACTGGGTGAGGATGATGGCTGCAGCGAAGGCGAGCAGCCAGACTGCGAGCTTGGGTCCGAACTGCGCACGCGCTACCTCGACGACGGCAGCGCGCAGGCAGAACTGCGAGCGCTGGGCGAAGAAGCCGAAGGCGGCACCGATCAACAGTCCGCCCAGCGCAAGACCGCGATCTTCTCCCAGCCATTCGACGAATTGGGCGATCGTCTCCACGCGCTCCTCCTGTGCCCGGACGTGCGTCCGGTCTGGTCATCATTCAACAATATAAGAATGTGACCAACTACAAAAGGAGAACGAGGCGTTGAGGATCGAGGTTGTGGGAGCAACTGTCTGTGGGCTTGCCCGCGAATGTCGCCAGATCAAGCGCCCCTTTCGCGGCCAAGGCCGCTCCCACGGGCGCTGAGGCCGTCGCAGGTCCTCGTGGGAGACTCGCCCGCGAACCGGGTGCCTCCGGTAGGCGCATGTGCGGGCGCGCATGTTCCCAGGGCGACCCGGCTCGGGGGCGGCGACGCCCGTGCTTACGGTCCCGCGCGCCGGGCTTGTCCCCGGCAACGACTCAGGCGCCGAGCTTTTTCTTCAGCAGCTCGTTGACCTGCGCCGGGCTGGCCTTGCCCTTGCTCGCCTTCATGACCTGGCCGACCAGGGCGTTGAAGGCCTTGTCCTTGCCGGCGCGGAACTCGTCCACCGACTTCTGGTTGGCGGCGAGCACCTCGTCGATCATGGCCTCGATCGCGCCGGTGTCCGTCACCTGCTTGAGGCCCTGTCTTTCGATGACTTCGTCGGCCGTCGCCCCCTCGCCGTTCCACAGCGCCTCGAACACCTTCTTGCCGATGGCGTTGGAGATCGTGTTGTCGGCGATGCGCGCGACCAGCCCGGCGAGCTGAGCGGGCGACACCGGCGAGGCGGCGACGTCGAGCTCGGCCTTGTTGAGGCGCGCGGCGAGGTCGCCCATGACCCAGTTGGCGCAGAGTTTTGGCAACTGAGTCGCCTGCGCGGCACCGGCGGCCGACACCGTGGCCTGGTAGAAGTCGGCGACCTCCTTGGACGCGGTGAGCGTGGTGGCGTCGTAGGCCGACAGGCCCCAGGCGTCCATGAAGCGCGCCTTCATCGCCCCCGGCAGCTCGGGCATCCCGGCCTGCACGCGCGCCTTCCACTCTTCGGAAATCATCAGCGGCAGCAGGTCGGGGTCGGGGAAGTAGCGGTAGTCGTGGGCGTCTTCCTTGCTGCGCATCATGCGCGTCTCGCCCGTGTCGGGGTCGAACAGCACGGTGGCCTGCTGGATGCGACCGCCGTCTTCCAGGGTGTCGATCTGCCACTGCACCTCGTAGTCGATCGCCTGCTGCAGGAAGCGGAAGGAGTTGAGGTTCTTGATCTCGCGCCGGGTGCCGAACTCGGTCGCGCCCTTCTTGCGCACCGACACGTTGGCGTCGCAGCGGAACGAGCCCTCCTGCATGTTGCCGTCGCAGATGTCGATCCAGCGCACCAGCGCGTGCAGCGTGCGGGCGTAGGCCACGGCCTCGGCGGAGGAGCGCATGTCGGGCTCGGAGACGATCTCGAGCAGCGGCGTGCCGGCGCGGTTGAGGTCGATGCCGGTCATGCCGTGGAAGTCCTCGTGCAGGCTCTTGCCCGCGTCTTCCTCGAGGTGGGCGCGGGTCAGGCGCACGGTCTTCTCGTAGGCCTGCTCACCGTCGCCGACGCGGATCGTGATCTCGCCGCCCACCACCACCGGCAGGTCCATCTGGCTGATCTGGTAGCCCTTGGGGAGGTCGGGGTAGAAGTAGTTCTTGCGCGCGAACACGCTCTTTTCGGCCACATGGGCGCCGATCGCCAGGCCGAAGCGGACGGCGCGCTCGACGGCGCCGCGGTTGAGCACCGGCAGCACGCCGGGGAGCGCGATGTCCACCGCGCTCGCCTGGCGGTTGGGCTCGGCACCGAAGGCGGTGCTGGCGCCGGAAAAGATCTTGCTGGCGGTGTTGAGCTGGGCGTGGACTTCCAGCCCGATGACGACTTCCCAATCGGATCGGCTCATGGTGTGTTCTCGTGTCGCGTGTGGCCGTGCGCTCAGTGGCACTGGCCGTTGGTCCGATCGACGATGATCGGCCACAGGTAATCGGAGGCGCCGCGGGTGCAGCGGCTGGCGCAGTTGGCGAAGCCGACGGTGACCGCCTTGCCCTGCTCGAAGATGTCCACCGTGCAGCCGTCGGGCGCGCGCAACTGCACGCTCGGCTTCTCGCGCGTCTGCGTGAACGGGCCGTGGAAGCTGCAGCTGCCGCGGCGCGGGATGTCGACGTCGGCGTTGAAGGCCTTCACCTTCGACTGCACCACGTCGAGCGTGATGCGCGTGGTGTAGCCGGCCTCGTCGCGGAAGCGGCAATCGGTGCGCACGTCGAGCGGACGCCACGGCATCGGGCGCAGGCGCTTGCCGGCCGAGCTCGGGCTGGCGAGCACCTCGTCGCTGACCGGGGCGTCGGAGGGCGGCAGCACCGGCAGGGCGCAGGCGGACAGCAGCGCCGCGGCGGCGAGCGCGCCGAGCCTGCCCGCAAGGGACTGCGTCCGGCCTGCCTTATCTAAGCGCATGCGACTCACGCGGCGCATGCCGGCCGGCGGGCGTGCCAGTCGGTGGCCTGCTGGAAGCGGTGCGCGGCGTTGAGCAGGCGGGACTCGGCGAAGTAGTCGCCGATCAACTGCAGACCCACCGGCAGGCCGTCGGCGCCGAAGCCGGCCGGGTGCGACAGGCCGGGCAGGCCGGCGAGGTTCACCGCGATGGTATAGATGTCGGACAGGTACATCTGCACCGGATCGTCGGCCTTCTCGCCGAGCGCCCAGGCGGTGGTCGGCGTGGTCGGGCCGGCGATGAGGTCGCAGTGCTGCAGCGCGGCCTGGAAGTCCTGCGCGATCAGGCGGCGCAGGCGCTGGGCCTGCAGGTAGTAGGCGTCGTAGTAGCCATGCGACAGCACGTAGGTGCCGACCATGATGCGGCGCTTGACCTCGGCGCCGAAGCCCTCGGCGCGGCTCTTCGCGTACATGTCGGCGAGGTCGCCGTAGTCGGCGGCGCGGTGGCCGTAGCGCACGCCGTCGAAGCGACTGAGGTTGCTCGAGCACTCGGCCGGCGCGATCACGTAGTAGGCCGGAATCGCCAGCTTCGCGTTGGGCAGCGAGACCTCGACCGTGGTGGCTCCGAGCGCGCGGTACTGCGCGATCGCGGCGTCGATGGTGGCACGCACGTCGTCCGCCATGCCCTCGGCGAAGAACTCGCGCGGCAGGCCGATGCGCAGGCCTTCGAGCGGGCGGGCGGCAGGGGTGGCTGCCGATGAGGCGGCGAGCGCGGCGGCGTAGTCCTCGGTCGGGCGCTCCAGGCTGGTCGAGTCGCGCTCGTCGAAGCCGGTCATCGCCGACAGCAGCAGCGCGCAGTCCTCGGCGCTGGCGCCGAAGGCGCCGCCTTGGTCGAGCGAGGAGGCGTAGGCGATCATGCCCCAGCGGCTGACCAGCCCGTAGGTGGGCTTGATGCCGGTGATGCCGCAATAGGACGCCGGCTGGCGCACCGAGCCGCCGGTGTCGGTACCGGTGGCGATCGGCGCCAGGCGCGCGGCCACCGCGGCCGCCGAGCCGCCGGACGAGCCGCCGGGGATGCGGTCGAGCTTCCACGGGTTCTTCACCGCGCCGTAGTGCGAGCTCTCGTTCGACGAGCCCATCGCGAACTCGTCCATATTGGCCTTGCCCAGGCTCACCACGCCCGCGGCCTTGAGCAGGCTCACCACGTGGGCGTCGTAGGGGCTGACGAAGTTGGCCAGCATCTTCGAGCCGCAGGTGGTCAGCACGCCCTCGGTGCAGAACACGTCCTTGTGCGCGAGCGGGATGCCGGTGAGCGCGCCCGCCTGGCCGGCGGCGATGCGGTCGTCTGCGGCGCGCGCGGCGGCGAGCGCGCCCTCGCGGTCCACGGTGATGAAGGCGTTGAGCTCGGGGTTGAGCGCGTCGATGCGGTCGAGGAACAGGGTCGCGAGTTCGACGGCCGAGATCTGCCGGGCGTCGAGCGCACGGCGCAGTTCCGGGAGGGAGGCGTGGATCATTTTTCGGTCGGGCAGGTTGGCGTCGCGGCACGCGAGCGGTCGCTGCGCTCGGACGCAGCGACGGAGAAGGCGGCCGAGCAGCGGATCATTCGATGACTTTCGGCACCAGGTAGAGGCCGGCTTCGGTCTGCGGCGCGACCTTCTGGAAGGCGTCGCGGCGGTCGGTCTCGGTGACGCGGTCGGCGCGCAGGCGGGTGGGGACCTCCTGCGGGTGGCTCATCGGCTCGACGCCGGTGGTGTCGACCGCCTGCATCTGCTCGATGAGCTCGAAGATGCCGTTGAGCTTGGCGCGGGTGGCGTCCAGTTCGGTGTCGGAAAGCGCGATGCGCGCGAGGCGGGCGATGTGCCCGACCTGGTCATTCGAGAGCGACATGGCGTAACAAAACCTGCTGAATCCACAAAGGTTTGTAGGTTATCATAACTGTCTTTGCCCCGCCCGGGGCTACGCCGCATGGCGGTAACGGGCGGGGTATTCGCGTTGCCGTGCGGGACTCAGGCGCGGCGGCACGCGGCTCGACTACTCCACCGGTTTCGGAAGCTTTCATGTTCGGTTTTCTGCGCTCCTATTTTTCCAACGATCTCGCGATCGACCTCGGTACGGCCAACACGCTGATCTATGTGCGCGGCAAGGGCATCGTGCTCGACGAACCCTCGGTGGTGGCGATCCGCACCGAAGGCGGCCCCAACGCCAAGCGCTCGATCCAGGCGGTCGGCCACCAGGCCAAGCAGATGCTCGGCAAGACGCCCGGCAACATCACCGCCATCCGGCCGATGAAGGACGGCGTGATCGCCGACTTCGTCGTCACCGAGCAGATGATCAAGCAGTTCATCAAGAAGGTGCACGACTCGCGCCTGCTGTCGCCCTCGCCGCGCATCATCATCTGCGTGCCCTGCGGCTCGACCCAGGTCGAGCGCCGTGCGATCCGCGACGCGGCGCTGGCGGCCGGTGCCTCGCAGGTGTTCCTGATCGAAGAACCCATGGCCGCCGCGATCGGCGCCGGCCTGCCGGTGTCGGACGCGACCGGCTCGATGGTGGTCGACATCGGCGGCGGCACCACCGAAGTGGGCGTGATCTCGCTCGGCGGCATCGTCTATTCGGGCAGCATCCGCGTCGGCGGCGACAAGTTCGACGAGGCCATCGTCAATTACATCCGCCGCAACTACGGCATGCTGATCGGCGAGACCACCGCCGAGAAGATCAAGAAGGAAATCGGCTCCGCCTTCCCCGGCTCCGAGGTGCGCGAGATGGAGGTCAAGGGCCGCAACCTGGCCGAGGGCATCCCGCGCGCCTTCACGATCTCGTCCAACGAGATCCTCGAGGCGCTCACCGAGCCGCTCAACCAGATCGTGTCCGCGGTCAAGATCGGCCTCGAGCAGACCCCGCCCGAGCTCGGTGCCGACATCGCCGATCGCGGCATGATGCTGACCGGTGGCGGCGCGCTGGTGCGCGACCTCGATCGCCTGCTGATGGAAGAGACCGGCCTGCCGGTGGTGGTGGCCGAGGAGCCGCTGACCTGCGTCGCGCGCGGCTGCGGCATGGCGCTCGACAAGATGGACAAGCTCGCCTCCATCTTCACCTCCGAGTGACGGGCTGCCCCGGCTTCGCTGCCGGGGCGCGCTGCCTTTCACCTGACGGCCCCTGGTTTTCCGGATGTCTTTCGTCGGCCATCAGCCTCCTCCGATCTTCAAGCGCGGACCGGCGCCGCTTGCGCGCCTGTTCGTGTTCGTGGCCGTCTGTCTGGCGCTGCTCGTGGCCGACCTGCGCTTCCGTTACCTGGAAGTGATGCGCAACGCGCTTTCGGTTGTCACCTACCCGCTGCAGATGGCGGCATCCACGCCGGCCGACGTGGTGCGCAACGCCTCGCGCTATTTCGGCACCCTGATCGACGTCCAGCTCGAGAACGCCGACCTGCGTCGCCACCAGCTCGGCGCCGGTGAGCGCCTGCTGCGTTTCGAGCACCTGGAGCAGGAGAACGCCCACCTGCGCGAGCTGCTGCAGATGTCGCGCCGGGTCGAGACCCGCAGCATCGCCGCCGACATCCTGTACAACGCGCCCGACCCCTTCGCGCGCAAGGTCATCCTCGACCGCGGCGCACAGCAGGGCGTGGAGCCGGGCCTGGCGGTGGTCGACGCGAACGGCGTGATCGGCCAGGTCACCCGCGTGCATCCGATCCAGGCCGAGGTCACGCTGCTGACCGACCGCAACCAGTCGATCCCGGTGAGCGTGGTGCGCAACGGCGTGCGCGGTGTGCTCTACGGCGTGGGCCGCGGCATGCTGGAGATGCGCCACGTGCTCGCCGACGTCGACATCCAGCCCGGCGACCAGCTCGTCACCTCCGGCCTGGATGGCGTCTTCGTACCCGGCCTGCCGGTGGCGACGGTGACGCGCGTGAATCGCGACGCCGATGCCTTCGCCCGCATCGATTGCGAACCGCTGGCCGCGATCGAGCGCAGCGTGCAAGTGCTGGTGGTCGGCCGCGCGGCGTATCCGCCGCCCCCACCGCCGCCCGAACCCGAGGGAGGACGCTGACGCATGCAACCGACCAATCGTTCGAGCCGCATCCTGCTGCCGGTCAAGCTGTGGTTCGTGTACCTCACGCTGTTCGCGGCGCTCGGCCTCGAGTACATCCCGTCCGGGCGCACGCCCGGGCTGCCCGACTGGGTGGCGCTGGTGCTGGCGTTCTGGTGCGTGCGCGAGCCGCTGGCGATCGGCATGGGCGTGGGCTTCGTGTTCGGGCTGCTGATGGACGTCGGCCTGGGGGCGGCGATGGGTCAGCATGCGCTCGCCTACGTCGTGCTCGCCTATCTCGCCAACAGCCTCGCGCGCCGGGTGTTGTGGTTCCCGGCCTGGCAGCAGGCGCTGCATGTGCTGCCGCTGCTGCTGCTGTCGCAGGTGTTGATGGTGCTGGTGCGCCTGCTCGCCGGTGCGGAATTCCCCGGCTGGGCGTATTTCCTGTCGAGCTTCAGCAGCGCGCTGTTGTGGATGCCGTTGTCACTGCTGCTGCTGCTGCCGCAACTGCAGCCGGTGGAGCGCGATGACAACCGCCCGATCTGAGCGCGGCGGGCGATGACCGAGTTTCGCGCGCCCGCGGTCGAACTGGCCCGCTTCCGCCTTCGCGTGGTGGTGGCGGTGGTGTTCGTGCTCGTCTGCCTGGGTCTGCTCGCGGCGCGCTTCCACTTCCTGCAGGTGCAGCGCCACGACTACTTCCTGACTCGCGCCGAAGACAACCGCATCGCGCTGCTGCCGGTCGTGCCGCACCGCGGCACCATCGTCGACCGCAAGGGTGTGGTGCTGGCGCGCAACTACGCCACCTACACCATCGAGATCACCCCCTCGCAGGTGCGCGACCTCGATGCCACGCTCGACGAGCTTGCCACCCTGGTGGCGATCGATGGCCGCGACCGGCGGCGTTTCCGCAAGCTCTTCGAGGAGAGCCGCAACTTCGAGAGCGTGCCGCTGCGCAGCCGGCTCACCGACGAGGAAGTCGCGCGCGTGGTGTCGCAGCGCTATCGCCTGCCCGGCGTGGACGTGAAGGCGCGGCTGCTGCGCGACTATCCGCAGGGCACCACCGCTTCGCACGTGATCGGCTACATCGGCCGCATCACCGAGCGCGACGTCGAGCGCATCGAGGAGGCCGGCAACGCTGCCAACTACCGCGGCACCTTGCACATGGGCAAGGCCGGGCTCGAGCAGTCGTACGAGAACGAGCTGCACGGTACGACCGGCGTCGAGCAGGTCGAGGTGAACGCCGGCGGGCGCGCGGTGCGCGCCTTGTCGCATACCCCGGCGACGTCGGGCAACGACCTCGAGCTCACGCTCGACATCGAGCTGCAGAAGGTCGCCGAGAAGGCCTTCGGCGATCGCCGCGGCGCGCTGGTGGCGATCGAGCCGTCGACCGGCGGCGTGCTCGCGCTGGCGTCGATGCCGACCTACGACCCCAACCTCTTCGTCGACGGCATCTCGACCCAGGACTGGAAGGCGCTCAGCGACTCGCCTGACCACCCGATGCTGCACCGCGCGATCTACTCCACCTATCCGCCCGGCTCCACCTTCAAGCCCTTCATGGCGCTCGCCGGGCTGGAGACCGGCAAGCGCACCGCGAAGCAGGCGATCCACGACGTCGGCTACTTCAACTTCGGCGGCCACCGCTTCATGGACGACAAGATCGGCGGCCACGGCATGGTGGATCTGCACAAGTCGATCGTGGTGTCGTGCAACACCTATTACTACCAGCTCGCCAATGATCTCGGCATCGAGGGCATCGCCGGCTTTCTGGCGCCCTTCGGCTTCGGCGAGCGCACCGGCATCGACCTGCCCGGCGAGGCCACCGGTGTGCTGCCCTCGCCGGAGTGGAAGCGCCAGCGCTTCAAGAAGCCCGAGCAGCAGCGCTGGTACGCGGGCGAGACGATCTCGGTGGGCATCGGCCAGGGCTACAACGCCTACACCCCGCTGCAGCTCGCCAATGCGCTGGCGGCGCTGGTCAACGACGGCAAGCTGTTCCGCCCGCACGTGGTCAAGTACGTGGTCGACTCGCGCACCGGCGAACGGCGCGCGATCGAGCCCGAGCCGCTGCGCGAGATTCCGCTGCGCGATGCCAACCTCAAGGCGGTGCTCGACGCGATGGTGGACGTCAACACGAGCGGCACCGGCAAGCGCGCCTTCAAGGGCGCGCCCTACCGCGTCGGCGGCAAGACCGGCACCGCGCAGGTGTTCTCGCTGCGCGGCCAGCGCTACATCGCGGGCCGCGTGCGCGAGCGCCTGCGCGACCACTCCTGGTTCGTCGCCTACGCGCCGGCAGAAAACCCGAAGATCGCGCTCGCGGTGCTGGTCGAGAACGGCGGCTTCGGCGCCCAGTCCGCCGCGCCGATCGCGCGCCAGGTGATCGACTACTACCTGCTCAACCAGCCGGTGGCCGCGCCGGCGGTGGAAGACGAAGAGGCGGCGGAGAGCGGCGACGACGAGTTCGGGGCGCAGCCCGATCCTGCGGCCGCGGGCATCGCCGTCGAGGAGGGCCGTGACACGACCGCGGCCCCGGGCAACGGCCCCCAGCCCACCCCGCAACCCGCCCCGCGCTCGCAACCGGCGGTCCCTGCCCAGCCGCCCGCCCCGCCCGCGAGGAGTGGTCGATGAACGAGAGCCGCTTCAATCCGCTCGCGCTGGTGCGCGGCTTCCTGCGCCCGATCGACCCTGCGTTGATGCTGGTGCTCGGGGTGCTGCTCGGCTACGCCCACGTGCTGATGCAGAGCGCCTCGCCCGAACGGCTCGACACGCAGATCACCCACATCGGTATCGCGCTCGCCGGCATGTGGGTGCTGGCCTGGCTCAAGCCGCAGCGCCTGTTGTCGTTCGCCGTGCCGCTGTACCTGCTCGGCGTGCTGCTGCTGGTCGCAGTCGAGCTCTTCGGCGAGGTGTCCAAGGGCGCGCAGCGCTGGCTCGACCTCGGCGTGGCGCGCATCCAGCCCTCCGAACTGATGAAGATCGCGATGCCCTTGATGCTGGCGTGGTTCTTCCAGTTGCGCGAGGGGCAGACGCGCTTTCTCGACTTCATCTTCGCCGGCGTGCTGTTGCTGGCGCCGGTGGGGCTGATCCTGATCCAGCCCGACCTCGGCACCAGCCTGCTGGTGGCGGCATCGGGCATCTACGTGATCTACTTCGCCGGCCTGTCGTGGAAGCTGATCATCCCGCTGGTGCTGGTGGTCGTGATCGGGCTGGGCTCGATCGTCGCCTTCGGCGACACCCTGTGCCAGCCCGAGGTCGACTGGCAGGTGCTGCGCGAATACCAGAAGCAGCGCGTGTGCACCCTGCTCGACCCCACCCGCGACCCGCTCGGCAAGGG
>QXGG01128747.1_pt1 | contig 16570 bp, 16 predicted proteins | sample 1982491 | NCBI WGS metagenome assembly QXGG01 (sample SAMN09924614, study PRJNA488089) | Wastewater metagenome, whole genome shotgun sequencing project. | isolation source: South African research farm wastewater | place: South Africa: Irene, Agricultural Research Council, Animal Production... | reverse complement strand
CGCCCTCGCCGATCCAGGCCGCCTGCATCCCGCAACTGCTCGCCGGCCACGACATCCTCGGCGAGGCGCAGACCGGCACCGGCAAGACCGCCGCGTTCGCGCTGCCGATGCTGGCGCGCATCGACCTCGCCGACACCCGTCCGCAGGTGCTGGTGCTCACCCCGACGCGCGAGCTTGCGATCCAGGTCGCCGAGGCTTTCGCCAAGTACGCCCACCACCTGAAGAACTTCCACGTGCTGCCGATCTACGGCGGCCAGAGCATGGTGGTGCAGCTTCGCCAGTTGTCGCGCGGCGCGCAGATCATCGTCGGCACCCCGGGCCGGGTCATGGACCACCTCGAGCGCGAGAGCCTCAAGCTCGACGCGCTCAAGGCCATCGTCCTCGACGAGGCCGACGAGATGCTGCGCATGGGCTTCATCGACGACGTCGAGTGGATCCTCGAGCACACCCCGGCCGAGCGCCAGACCGCGCTGTTCTCGGCGACGATGCCGAACGTGATCCGCAGCGTCGCCCACCGCCACCTGCGCAATCCGCAGGAAATCAAGATCCGCGCCGCCACCTCGACCGTGGCCAAGATCAGCCAGCGCTACTGGCTGGTGCGCGGCGTCGACAAGCTCGACGCGCTCACTCGCATCCTCGACGCCGAGGAGACCTTCGACGCCGCGCTCGTCTTCGTGCGCACCAAGCTCGCCACCGACGAGCTCGCCGACAAGCTCGCCGCGCGCGGCTACGCCGCCGCCGCGCTCAACGGCGACATGACCCAGGGCATGCGCGAACGGGTGATCGAGCAGTTGAAGAGCGGCGCCCTCGACATCGTCATCGCCACCGACGTCGCTGCGCGCGGCATCGACGTGCCGCGCGTGTCGCACGTGATCAACTACGACATCCCCTACGACACCGAAGCCTACGTGCACCGCATCGGCCGCACCGGCCGTGCCGGCCGCGAAGGCGTGGCGATCCTGTTCGTCGCGCCGCGCGAGACGCGCATGCTGAAGATGATCGAGCGCGCCACCCGCCAGCCGATCACGCCGATCGCACTGCCGAGCAGCGAGGAAGTCACCAACTTGCGCGTGGCGCAGTTCAAGCGCCAGGTCGTGGACGCGATCGGCAGCGAGGACCTCGGCTTCTTCATGGGCATCGTCAATGACCTCGTCGAAGAGAACGAGCTCGACATCCACGAAGTCGCCGCCGCCTTGACCCTGCTCGCCCAGCGCGAGCGCCCGCTGCAGATCGAGCAGTCCGGCCGCGGCTGGGAGATCGCCACCACCGCCTCGAGCGAAGGCCGCGCGCCACGCGCCGAACACTTCACCACCGGCGCACCGCGCGAGCGCACGCAGCGCCCCAACCGCGACGAGATCCTCGCCCGCCGCCGCGCGTTTTCGGACGGCGCGCTGGTGCGCTACCGCATCGAGGTCGGCCGCGCCCATGGCGCCAGCCCCAAGGAGATCGTCGGCGCGATCGCCAACGAGGGCGGCATCGAAGGCAAGTACATCGGCCAGATCCACCTCTTCGACGACTTCTCGACCGTGGAGCTGCCCGCCAACCTGCCCGACGACCTGCTCGGCACGCTCAAGCGCACCCGCGTGCGCCAGATGCCGCTCAACATCCGCGCGCTGAGCGCGGCCGAGGCCGCAGCCACGCCCGAGCGTCGCCGCCCGCCGCGCGACGATGCGTACCGGGCCCCCGCAGGTGAAGACCGTCCGCGCAGGCCTTTCGACCCGGACCGCAAGCCCCGCCCCGAAGGCGGCTACCCGGCCAGGGAACGCAATGCAGGCGAAGGTGCCCCGCGTCGCCCGGCGCCGCACGGCACCGACGCCCCGCGCAGGTCATTCGACAAGCCCGCGAAGCCCTACGACAGCACCCGCAAGCCCTACAAGCGTCGCGACGGCTGATCGTTCCGCGTGCGCGGCGTGATGTGCTACGCACACGCCGCGCGCGCAGTTGCCTAAAATGGGCAGCTTCTGCAATCAAACTGTAACCGATGTCCGCTCCACCCCTCCTGCCGGCGACGCCGATCTGCTTGCCGCAGGGAGCATCGACCCCTTCTGCCGGCGCGTGCAGCGAGACAATGGCGAGCACCCCCGAGGCGGGCCAGCCTTGAAGCACCTGATCCACGCCCTGCTCGCGGCCCTTGCCCTCATCACCAGCCTGGCCGCCCACGCCCAGCCGCCCGTCACGCTGGGCGTGTTCGCGCTGCGTCCCGAGCCGCTGGTCCAGGCCATGTGGCAGCCGTTCGCCGACTACCTCGGCGCCGGCCTGGGGCGTGAAGTCCGCCTGCGCGTGCTCGACGCCGCAGCCATGCACGCGGCGATCGGACGCAACGAGCTCGACCTGGTCCTCACCAACCCGACCCATCTGGTCGAACTGCGCACCCTGAGCCCGCTCTCGGGTGCGATCGCAACCCAGCTCGACCTCCAGGCCGGGCAGGCGGTGAGCCAGTTCGGCGGCGTGATCCTCGTTCGCCGCGACACCCCCGGTCTGCGCGACATCACCGATCTGCCCGGCAAGCGTGTCGCCACCACGCGCGCCAACTTCCTCGGCACCTACCCTGCCCAGGCCCGGGAGCTCAAGCTCGCCGGCGTCGATCCCGCAGCGCTGCAACTGAAGCCCATCGGCCAGGACCAGGACGGCGTGGTCGAGGCACTGCTGGACGGCACGGTGGACGCCGCCTTCGTGCGCACCGGCCTGCTCGAACAGCTCGCCCGCGAGGGCCGCGACCTGTCGATGCTGCGCGTGCTCAACCCGCAGACCACGCCCGACTACCCCTACCAGCGCTCCACCCGCCTCTATCCCGAATGGCCGCTGGTCGCGCTCGCCCACGCCGACGAGGGCGTCGTGCGCAAGGTCACCGCGCTCGTGCTGGCGCTGCCCGAGGATCACCCCGCCGCCCGCGCCGCGCGCATCGCGGGCTTCACCATCCCGGCCGACTACGCGGTGGTCGAGCAGCTCATGCGCGAGCTGCGGCTGCCGCCCTTCGACCAGACCCCGCCGCTGACCTGGCGCGACGTGTGGGCGCAGTATCATGAGTGGATCTTCGTGCTCGCGCTCGCCGCCTGCGCGATCGTGCTGCTGCTGGCGCGGCTCGTGCAGCGCAACCTGCAGCTTGCACGCGCGGCGGTGGTCGAGCGCCGGCTGGCCGAGCAGATCGACCTCGAGCGTCATCACCTGCGCAACGTCGTCGAGGCCAGCCAGGCCGGAAGCTGGGAATGGAACGTCGCCACCGACGAATGGACCATCGACCGGCGCTGGGCGGCCATGCTCGGCCACGAGGAAGGCTCGACACCGGGACAGCGCCGCGCGGACTGGCGCGACCTGGTGCATCCGGATGACCTCGGCGAAGTCGACGCGGCGCTGGCACGGCTGCTCGACGGCACATCATCGTGCTTCGAGCACGACCTGCGCCTGCGCCACCGCGACGGGCACTGGATCTGGGTTCACGACCGCGCAATCGTCATCCGCCGCGCAGCGGACGGCGGCGCGCTGCTGCTCAAGGGCGCGCAGATCGACGTCAGCCGCCGCAAGTCGGCCGAAGAGGCGCTCCACCTCGCCGCCAGCGTGTTCTCGTCGAGTTACGAGGCGATCATCATCACCGACGCCGACAACCGCATCGTCGACGTCAACCCTGCCTTCACCCGCATCACCGGCTACAGCCGCGAGGAGAGCATCGGGCGCGACCCGAGCCTGCTCAGCTCGGGCCGGCAGAGCGCCGCCTTCTACCGCGCGCTGTGGGAAACCCTCGAGCAAAAGGACTACTGGCAGGGCGAACTGTGGAACCGCCGCAAGGACGGCAGCGAGTTCGCCGAGGTGCTGTCGATCAGCCGCGTTCGCGACCGCGATGGCAGGCTGCTGCACCACGTGGCCACCTTCTCGGACATCAGCCGGCTCAAGCGCCAGGAAGAGGAACTCAACCGCATCGCCTATTTCGACCCGCTCACCGGCGCCCCCAACCGCCGCCTGCTCGACGACCGCCTGCGCCAGGCGATCGCCCACGCCCACCGCACCGGCAAGCCGCTGGCGGTGTGCGTGATCGACCTCGACGGCTTCAAGCCGGTCAACGATCGCCATGGGCACAAGGCCGGCGACGACATGCTCATCGGCATCGTCGATCGGCTCAACGCCATCCTGCGTGCGAGCGACACCGTCGCCCGCCTGGGGGGTGATGAGTTCGTGCTGCTGCTGGAGGACGCCGAGGGCACAGCGGTGCTCGAGCGCGTGCTGGAGGCGATCCGCGAGCCGCTTCGGATCGGCCACGAGCACGTCAGCGTATCGGCGAGCATCGGCGTCACCCGCTTCCCCGAGGACAACGCCGATCCGGAGACCTTGCTGCGCCACGCCGACCAGGCGATGTATCGCGCCAAGCAGCGCGGCCGCAACTGCATCCAGTACTTCGACACCAGCGTCGAGGAGGAGCAGCGTCTGCGCAAGCTGCGCCACGACCGGATCGGCGAGGCCCTGCGCAAGCGCGAGTTCGTGCTGCACTTCCAGCCCCAGGTGAACATGCGCAGCGGCCGCGTGGTCGGCATGGAGGCGCTGATCCGCTGGCAGCATCCCGAGCAGGGCCTGCTGCCGCCCGCGCGCTTCCTGCCCGACATCGCCGGCACCGAGCTCGAGACCGCGCTCGACCAGTGGGTGATCGACGCCGCGCTCGCGCAACTGGTCGAGTGCCGCGCCCACGGACTGGACATCGGCGTGAGCGTCAATGTCGGCGCGCGCCTGCTGCTCATGCCCGGCTTCGTCGGCAGCATCCGCAGCGCGCTCGCGCGCCACCCGGGCATCCCGGCCGACAGGCTCGAACTCGAGATCCTCGAATCCGCGGCGCTGGACGACATCGTTCTGGCCACCGAGGTGCTGCACGCCTGCCGCCGGCTCGGGGTCCGCATCGCGCTCGACGACTTCGGCACCGGCTACGCGTCCCTGCGCCACTACCGGCAGTTGCCGGTGGATCAGTTGAAGATCGACCGCAGCTTCGTGCTCGACATGCTCAAGGACAAGGAGGCGCACGCGATCGTCAATGCCGTCGTGCAACTGGCCCGCACCTTCGAGCGCGAGGTCATCGCCGAAGGGGTCGAAACCCCTGCGCACGCCGCCGCCCTGGTCGAACTCGGCTGCGAGCTGGGACAGGGCTTCGGCATCGCGCGCCCGATGCCGGCCTCGCATCTGATCCCTTGGTTCTCGTGGCAGGCGCAGCCCGCGCAGGGTAGTGCAAGACCCTCTGCCGATGTGCCGTCGTGCAATGTCTGACGCCCGGGCCGGATCAGGCCAGCAGACCTGCACTGAATCCTGAAACCATGAGGCTCGAGCCCTGGTCGCACGAAACCTCAGCCGGTTTCACGCGGCGCGGCTGGCACTGCTTCATCCGGAAGGGACCCAGAATCCAGCGCTGAAGCGATCTGCACGTTTCTGCTCGCGGCGTGAGGGGCGCCGCCAGCGTCCACGGCCGACGCTTCAGGACTCAGGGCCAGTCCGGCCCGAACAGCCGTTTCGGCTCAAGCGCCACCGTGTCGCGGCTGTTGCCCACCCACACATGACCGTCCTGGATCGTGAACTGCAGGCGCATCGTGCGCTCGGCCATGCGCGCGAGCGCTGCGGTGGCCTCACGGTCGAGCTCGAAGACGCGCAGGTTGTCGTGGCGCTCGAGCTTGCTGCGCGCGCCGTTCCACCACACCTCGAGCGCACGACCGTAGGCCACCACCACCACCTCGCGCGCGCGCCCGCAGGCCTTGCGCGTCCATTTGTCGTCGGGCTGGCCGACGTCGATCCAGCGCTCGATGGTGCCGGTGAGATCCTTCTGCCACAGGTCCGGCTCGTCGTCGACGCACAGGCCCTTGCCAAACGCCAGCGCCGGATCGGCGAACAGCGCGAAGGCGAGCAGGCGCACCATCATGCGCTCGTCGGTCTCGGACGGGTGCCGGGCCAGGGTGAGGCTGTAGTCGGCGTAGTGGTGCCGATCCATGTCGGCCACCTGGATCTCGGCCTTGAAGATGGTGGCCTTGAGCGCCATCAGTGGATCTGCGCCGGGCCGCGGTTGGCCTGCTGCCAGGCGACCACCGCGCGCGCCGCATGCGCCATCACCAGGTCGCGCTGAGCAGCAGGGAGTTCGCGCGCGAGTGCGCCGAACAGCGCCTGCGTCGCTTCCTGGCCCACGCCTTCGGACGCGAGTCCGTCGGCAAGACAGCGGATCTGGATGAAGGCGAGCGCATCGGCGACCAGGCGCCAGCCCGCCACCGGCATCTCGCGGGTGAGCGCAAGCAGCAGGCTGCCGAGCTGTCCGGCCAGGCGCAGAGCTTCGTCGCGGTTTTCGGTCACGATCGACGAGTGCCACAGGGCAAGATGCAGGCCGCGCCGCAGCTCGACCTTGAAATCGATGGCGTTTTCCTCGGCGGCAGCGATCGCCTCGAAGTGACGCAGGAAGCGCGCCTCGAGGGTTTCGTCGAGGCCGGTGCGCAAGGCGCCGACCAGTTCGCTCAGCCCCGGGATGGCCACCAGCCCGAAGGCCTGGCTCCACACCAGGCCCCATTGGTCCATGCCGGTCAGCAGCAACGCCAAGCGCAGCGCGTGGGCCTCGCCATCGCCGGCGCCGGCCCACTGCGACAGGTCCGAATGCAGCTCTTGCACACCCTTGTGGCGCACTTGCTCGGTTTCGGCGACGCTGAGGCGGAAGACGCGCGCGAACGCTTCCTGCGCCAGACGGGCGGCCTGACGCTGGGTGTCGGCATCGACGAGTGCGGCGAGCCGGTCGGGCGGCAGAATGGGTTCGGGTGCGTTCATCGGGTAGGCATCAGGCGATGTTGCGTGCCCACAGCGAGGTCACTGCGGGTTCGAGCGGCCGGTCGGTGCCGGCCCGGAAACCGAGCAGCATGCGGCGCAAGGCGTCGGCGTCCTCGACCGTGAAGCCGCGCTTGAAGTCGGTGAGGATCAGCCGCGAGCGCGACAGCCAGTTGCCCGGCGCGTCATCGATCGCACACCAGTGCGCATCGGCAGGGTTGGCCTCGTGCTGGGCGAGCCACAGCATCGCCTCGCGTTCGCGCAGGCCGTGCAGTTCGGCGCCGGTCTTGGGCAGCATGTGCGGGGTGGCGCCGGCGATCTGTGGGCGGACGTCCTCGGAGAACCGCGCCATCAGTTTCTGCATCGAGAACAGCATGCGCCAGTCCGAGGCGATGACGATCCGCGCTTCAGGAAATTCCCGCACCACCGCTTCGATTCGCGGCAGACAGCGGAAATCCTCGACCTCACCCCAGGGATGGGTGACGCCGTCGAAGTCCATGAAGATGTATGCGGTGCGTGTCATATTTCACTCGGCCCCGGACAAAGTCCCGAAGCGATTTTCAAAAATGCTGCAATGCGCAATATACTCGAATCCGAAGTGTTCTGACGCGTACCGGATTTCACGAGCGATACGATTTGTGTCACCCGGGCGGTGTCCAATACCAATCTGTTGCCACGCAGCAACAAACACTCCCTCCCAAAAGGAATCCAGCATGAGCCCCATCGTCAGCCTCGAAGGCAAGGTCGGTCTGATCACCGGCATCGCGAACGAGAAGTCCATCTCCACCGGCGTCGCCGAAGCCTGCGCCCAGGCCGGCGCCAAGATCATCATCACTTACCAGAACGAGAAGACCCGCGCCTTCATCGAGCCGATCATCCAGCGCCTCGGGGTCGAGGACGTCTTCCTGCTCGACGTCACCCAGCCCGAAACCATGGACGCCGCCTTCGCCGAAATCGAGTCGCGCCATGGCAAGCTCGATTTCGCGATCCACAGCATGGCCTTCGCCAAGCGCGACGACCTGCACGGCCGCGTGGTCGACACCTCGCCCGACGGCTTCGCGCTGGCGATGGACGTATCCACGCACTCCTTCGTGCGCATGGCGAAGAAGGCCGAGCCGCTGTTCGAGAAGGCTGGCGGCGGTTCGCTGATCACCATGACCTACCTCGGCTCGGAAAAGGTCATCCCCCACTATGGCGTGATGGGGCTGTGCAAGGCCGCGCTCGAGGCCGCCACGCGCTACCTGGCTGCCGAACTCGGCCAGAAGGGCATTCGTGTCAACGCCGTGTCGCCGGGCCCGCTGATGACGCGCGCCGCGTCGGGCATCGCCGGCTTCGACGGCCTGATGGCCGCCGCGGTCGAGCGTTCGCCGATGCATGCGCTGGTCACCCCCGAGGACATCGGCGCGCTGACCGCCTTCCTGGTGTCCGATGCGGGGCGTCTGATCACGGGCGGGGTGCATTTCGTCGACGCCGGCTATAACATCATGGCGTAAACAGCAGCGGAGGCGTCATGTTCGATCTGACGGTGGCACGCGAGGCCATGGGGCGGCAGGCGGTCCTTCTGCCGGATCCGGTACCGTCCCATCCGTTGCTGGATGGCAAGGCGGAGATTGGCCGTGGCGAATACTCCGTCGTGATCGACAAGGGCGACGGCGAGCGGGTCTACAAGATCGTCAGCTCGCCCGCCGACTACTTCCTTTACACCGCCGAAGACCGCCCGCGCGGCGAGCACTTCCCGATCATCCATGCCGACCACGGCGTCATCGGACGCGCGTCGTCCGGCTATCCGCTGCACCTGATCGAGATGGAGCGGCTCTATCCGCTGGCCGAGAACTCCCCGGCCGAGGAAGTCGCCAAGCGCCTGATCGAGTTCTACTGGTCGGCGTGCCAGCAGTGGAGCCGCCTCGGCGCCGACATGGGGCGGATCGCGCTGTACCACATGACGGTCAATCCGCTCGCGATCAACCAGAGCCTGCAGCAGGCGCTCAAGGCGCTGTCCGACTTCGTCGAGGACTACCAGGTGCTCCCGGACATCCTCAACGCCAACAATCTGATGATGCGCAAGGACGGCACCCTCGTGTTCTCCGACCCCGTGTTCATCGCCTGATGGCTGCTGGCGCGCGCTGCGCAAGACTGTGCAGCGTACGGTCGGGGTGGGTGCGCGTATCATCGGGTCCGTCAGCGCAAGGACCTCGACAATGAGCACTTCCCACGACGACCTCCCCGCCCACGAGCATCCGCCCCTGCCGCACCCGGCGAGCGTGGGGATTCCACGCAGTGGCGACTTCGACCCCGGGGCCTTCGAGCGCGCCGTCGGCGACTTGCTGCGCGCCTGCGGCATCGCGCCGGACAACGCCCACACCAGCCGCACGGCGCAGCGCGTGCGCGAGCTCTGGCAGCGCCGGCTGCTGGGCGGCTACGAGCTCGATCCGGCCGACGTGCTGGGCGACGGCTTCGAGGATCCGCGGCGCGACATGGTCGTGGTGCGCGGCATCGCCGTGCACGGCGTGTGCCCGCATCACCTCGTACCCTTTCGCGGCGTGGCCCATGTCGCCTATCTGCCCGGCGGACGCCTGCACGGCTTTGGCCGCATCGCCCGCCTGGTCGATGTGATCGGCCATCGCTTCACCTACCAGGAATGGATGACGCGCGACATCGCCGACGCGCTGATGGCGCACGGCAGGGCCGCCGGTGCGGCCTGCGTCATCGAGGCCGAACAACTCTGCCTGCTGCTCGGCGAGGATCGGCGGGGTGACGAGCGGGTGGTGACGCAGGCCTTCGCAGGCGCGTTCGAGCAATCGGAGCAGGCCCGCAACGAGTTCCTGCGCGCCATCGAAGGCCGGAGGAGCTGAGCACTCGCGGCGCAGCGCACACGGGGCCGCAGGCAGCGCGCCCCGTTCCGCAGCTCAATGCAGGTTCACCACCACGGCGCGATGCGCCAGCCGGTGTGCGGTGACGTCCACCAGCACCACCTCACGCCCCTCGAGCACCACCGAGCCGGTGTAGCGATCGTCGCCGCTCACCGAGTATTCGAACTCGAACGCGCGCCGCAGCACGACATGCCCACGCTCGTCGCGCGCCAGGCGCAAGCCGTGGCCGACCACGGTCTCGTCGAGGAACTGCACGGCCTCGCGCAGGCAGGCACGGCGCGCGGCATCGACACCGGCCTCGCGCGCCTTGAGGCTGTCGAACCAGAACCACACCAGCGCGCCCAGCAGCACGACGACCAGCAGCTCGGCCAGCGTCATGACCGCAAGACCCGCAGGAAGCTGGGCGCGAAGGCCGCCATCAGACGATCACGGCAGCATCATGCCGCGAATGGTGAAGAACAGGATCGCCGCCATCAGCGCCGACGCCGGCACGGTGATGACCCAGGCCGCGGCGATGCGCATCAGTTGCGAACGCTTGACCAGCTCGCGCCGATAGACCTTCTTCAGATCCTTGCGCTCGCCCTTGGAAAAGTTGGCGGGATCCTCGGCCTTCTTCGAGCGCTCCTTGAGGTCCTGCAGCATGCGCCCCTTCTCTTCGACCGAAACCTTTTCGAAGCGCTGGATGAAGGCCTCGATCGCCGCCAGGTCGCCTTCCGGGTGGTGGGCCTTGATCTCGGCCACCATGCGGTCGTAGTTGCTCTTGAGGTATTCGCGCAGAAAGCCCACGCCGAACACGCCGCCCACCGCGATGTGCGTCGAGCTCACCGGCAGTCCGAGCTGGCTGGCGACGATCACGGTGATCGTCGCGGCCATCGCGATGCAGTAGGCGCGCATCTGGTCGAGCTCGGTGATCTCGGAACCGACCGTGCGGATGACCTTGGGACCGAACAGCGCCAGCCCGAGCGCGATGCCGATCGCACCGACCATCATCACCCAGGTCGGAATGGCCGCGGCCTTGTGCACCACGCCCCCGGACGTCACCACATCCACGATTGCCGCCAGCGGCCCCACCGCGTTGGCGACGTCATTGGAGCCGTGCGCGAAGCTCAACAAGGCCGCAGCGAAGATCAGCGGCACCGTGAATAGCCGGTTCACGCTCTGCTTGGTGTTGGCCACGATCCCCTGCCGCCCCGAGAGCATCCTGCGCACCAGCACGAACACCATCCCACCGACGACCAGACCGTACAGCACCGCCGCCCCGAAGCCGACCTCCCACACCTTGTTGAGTCCCTTGAGGATCAGGTAGGTGGCGAAGGTCCACGCCATCAGGCCGACCAGCACCGGTACGGTCCTGCGCGCGGCCGCAGCCATGTCCACCTGATAGGTGATGCTGCGCTTGACGAGATACAGGAAGCCCGCCGCGAACAGGCCGCCAAGCAGCGGCGAGATCACCCAGCTCGCCGCGATGCCGCCCATCGTCGACCAATCCACGATCGACGGCCCGGCCGCCGCCATGCCTGCGCCCAGCACCGCGCCGACGATCGAGTGCGTGGTCGACACCGGCGCGCCGACCGCGGTGGCGAGGTTGAGCCAGAGCGCGCCCGCAAGCAGCGCCGCGAGCATGATCCACACGAAGGTGTCCGAATCCTTGATCAGATCGGGATTGATGATGCCGCTGCGGATGGTGCCAACCACCTCGCCGCCGGCGATCAGCGCGCCCGCCGCTTCGAAGACTGCCGCGATGACGAGCGCCCCGGCCAGCGTCAATGCCTTGGAGCCGACCGCCGGACCGACGTTGTTGGCGACGTCGTTGGCGCCGATGTTCATCGCCATGTAGCCGCCGATCATGGCCGCCATCACCAGCGTCAGGCTGCCCTCGCCGGTGCCGTGGAGCGCCGAGTAGAACATGACGCCGACGAGGAATATGACACCCATGCCGAGGCGGAAGACTTCGCCCCGGCCGCTGTGCGCTGCGCGCTCGATATCGCTGATGTGCTGCAGGTCCACGATTGGGATCCGATGGGTACGAAAACCGGTATTGTTTCAGAAAAATTGCACTGGCCCAAACCGGACGTGCACTGCCGCGGAAAAAACCCGCAGCTTCATCACAGGCGGTCGTACTTCACCGCCCGTCCGCGAACCTGCTCGGCCGGGTAGCGCCCGGCGTTGATCGCGATCTTGCGGCGCGCGGCCTCGGCCAGGTCGATGTCGAGCACATCACCCAGACGCACCAGATAGAGCAGCACATCGGCCATCTCGAGTGCCACTTCTTCACGCACCGGCGCCGGCAGCGACGCGGACTCCTCGGCCGTCAGCCACTGGAAGTGCTCGATCAGCTCGCCCGCCTCGCCCGACAGCGCCATCGCCAGGTTCTTGGGGGTGTGAAAGCGCTCCCACGCACGCTCGGCCGCGAACCGGCGCATTGCATCGCGCAATTCGGTCAGCGCATCGATGGCAAGCGGATCGGGCGGCATCGGTGCGGTACTCATTCGATGTGGTGCTCGAGGTCGAAGCCTGCGCCCTCGTCGAGCGCGAGGCGTTCGGCAAGCCAGGGCAGCGTGGGCTCCAGGCGCTGCGGCAGCACCCAGGGCGGATTGATCACGTACAGCCCGCTGCCGAACATGCCGAAACCGTCGCGCGGCGGCTTGCGCACCGCCAGCCGCACGTCGAGCCAGCTCTCGGCGCCGAGCTCGGCAAGGCGCGCCGGCAGCGCGCGCGCCTCGGGGCGCGCGAGCATCGGATACCACACCGCGAAGGTGCCGGTGGGAAAGCGGCGCATGGCGTCACGCACCGTGTCGACGACGCGGCGGTAGTCTTCCTTGACCTCGTAGGGCGGATCGATCAGCACCACGGCACGGCGCGAGGGCGGCGGCAGCAGGCCCTTGAGCGCGGTGAAACCATCGCTGCGGCGCACCTGCACGCGCTCCTGCTCGCTCTCGAAGGTGCGCTGCAGGGAATCGAAATCGGCCGGATGCAGTTCGAACAGGCGCAGCCGGTCCTGTGCGCGCGCGCGAGTCATCGCCAGGGCCGGCGAGCCGGGATAGAACAACAGCCGGCCATGCGGGTTGAACTGGCCGACAGCGGCGAGGTAGTTCGCCACCGCCGGCGGCAGGTCATCGCGTCCCCACAGCCGCCCGATGCCATCGACGGACTCGGCCGTCTTGTCGGCCTGCTCGCTGTCGAGCGCATAACACCCCCCGCCCGCATGCGTGTCGACGTAGTACCAGGGCTTGTCCTTGCGATTGAAGTAGTCGAGCAGTTCGAGCAGTACGAGGTGCTTGAGAACGTCGGCGTGATTGCCGGCGTGGAAGGCGTGACGGTAGCTGAGCATGTGGGTTTTCCGATGTCGGCCGGCATCCTAGCACCCCCCGTCGTGGCGCAAAACCCTTGGCGGATCAGCAACATTGCACATCGCGCGAGAGTTTTCATGCTGCACTGCAGTTGCTATGATGCGCGCCCCGACTGCCGCGAGCCTCCGGCGAGCGACATCCAATAGCGAGAACAACTATGAGCATCTATGCCCTTGGCGACCGTCGCCCGAGTTTCGGCGAAGGAAGCTGGATCGCGCACAACGCGACGATCGTCGGATCGGTGCACGCCGGGCGCAACGTCAGCGTCTGGTACAACGTGGTGATGCGCGGCGACAACGACCCGATCACCATCGGCGACGACACCAACATCCAGGACGGCTCGGTGCTGCACAACGACGACGGCGTGCCGCTGGTGATCGGCAGCCGGGTCACCATCGGCCACATGGCGATGCTGCACGGCTGCACCATCGGCGACGGCAGCCTGATCGGCATCAACGCGGTGATCCTGAACAAGGCCGTGATCGGCAAGGAATGCATCATCGGCGCCAACGCGCTGATCCCGGAAGGCAAGGTGATCCCGGAGCGCTCGCTGGTCGTCGGCTCGCCCGGTCGCGTCATCCGCACGCTGACCGACAACGAGATCGAGCACCTCAAGTGGAACGCCCAGCACTACGTCGATAACGCCCGCCTGTACGAACAGGAGCTGTGCGCGCTGGAGCCCTCGAGCGTCATCGGCGCGAAGGAGGCCTGATGCGCCGCGCCCTTGCCCTGCTATCCGCCGCGGTACTGCTCGCCGTGGCACCGCTGCACGCAGCCGACCCAACTGCACCCGCGCAGGCGACCACGATCGAACTGTCGGCCGAGGCGAGCCAGGCTGCTGCGAATGACCTCGTCACCGCCGTGCTCTATGCCGAGCGCAACGGCCCCAACCCGGCCGCGGTCGCGCGTGAGGTCAATCGCGACATCGCCGCCGCACTCGAGATCGCGCGCGCACGTGCGGACATCAAGGTGCAATCGGGCAACACGTCGACGTGGCCGGTCTACGCGCAGGACGGCAAGGGCCGCATCACCGCCTGGCGCATGCGCTCCGAGATCCAGCTCGAAAGCCGGAATCCGGCCGCCATGTCCGAGCTCGTCGGCGAACTGCAGGCGAGCCTGGCGCTGGCCCACATCGCGATGCAGCCCGCACCGGAGACGCGCCGCAAGGCCGTCGACGAGGCGACGGTCGGCGCCCTGCGCGCCTTCGAGCAGCGTGCGGCGCTGATTGCCGGCGCGCTCGGCAAGAAGCATCGCATCGCCCATCTGGCCGTCGGCGACAGCGGTTTCCAGCCGCCGATGCCGCGCATGCGCGCCGCAGCGATGTCCGCGGAAGTGGCCTCGGCACCGCTCGAGGGCGGAGAGAGCCAGGTCTCCGTCCATGTCAGCGGGCGCATCGAGCTCGTCGACTGAATCGCCCGGGCGGCGCGCGTCCGATTCCGGGCCGCGCCGCGCCGCCAGAAGTCTTTGACCGCCTGCATGCGAGGGGCGCGCGAGCCCTTCACCTCGTTTCGAGAAAGTGGCCGCAAATATCTGATTCAGCGACGAACCTTGCACGACGCGATACGGTGGGATAGGCTGGCGCAAATATTTTCCGCCTTCCCTCGACAGATCGCTCATTCGTGCCATGAACACCCTGGACTGGTCGCATCTTCGCCCGCTCCGCGCTGCTCCGCCGCGGAGCCCTCGCGCAATGGCCTTGTTCGCCGCAATTGCCGCAGCGGCGCTTCTCGCCGGCTGCAGCACGACGCCGCCTGTCGCCACGACCTCGGCGCCGGCACGCGTGGTCGCCCCCAGCGGCAATTACTTCGCGCTCGACGGTGAGCACCAGACGCAGGAGATGGTGCTGTTCGCGCTCGGTCTGCTCGACACCGGCTATCGCTTCGGCGGCCGTAATCCGGACGCGGGCCTCGACTGCAGCGGCATGGTGGCCTACATCGTCGAGAACATCAGCACCCGCCGGCTGCCGCACAACGCCGCGCAGATCGCCGACCGCACCCGCCCGATCGACGTCAGCGAGCTGCGCCCGGGCGATCTGGTGTTTTTCAACACGATGAAGCGCCGCCACTCGCACATGGGCATCTACATCGGCGATGGCCGTTTCGTGCATGCACCGAACAGCCGCGGAAGGGTGCGCGTGGAGCGGCTCGACAACCGTTATTTCGCCCAGCGCATCGATGGTGCGCGCACGCTGCTCGCCCAAAATTGAGGGCGCAGCGCGCGGCCCGAGCACGGGCGGCTTGGAACGGCCTGGCCAGTTGATCGGCGCATCCGGTCGCTGACGCATCCGGTCGCCGACAACTCAGCGACGCGGAATCTGGACGTAGATCTCGTCGGGCTTGGTGAGGCCGAGTTCGAAGCGCGCGCGCTCCTCGATCGCCTCGTTGCCCGATTTGAGGTCATTGACCTCGGCCTCGAGGCTGGCATTGCGCTGCTCGAGGCGAAGGTTCTCCTCGCGCTGCGCCTGCAACAGGCGATCGACCTCCCAGACGCGGAGCCACCCGCCCTTGCCGAGCCAGAGCGGGTACTGCAGCACGATCACAAGTGCGATCAAGATCAGAATCGGCCAGCGCATCGGAAAGAAAGAAGCTCACTTTTTGGTGGCAGCAAACCGGGCCGAAACGTTTTCGTTTTCGCAGGACGCGGTTTGCGGGCGAGCCCGCTCCCGCACGGCGCATGGACCGGAGCGGTGAGGATCACAGGGGTGCTGGGCACAGGGTCGCGGGGCGCATGGCTCACAAAAAGGCCGGCGGGGTTGGCCGCCGGCCTTCCTGATCAGCCCGCGCTTCAGCGCAGGTTGTAGAACGCGCGCTTGCCCGGGTAGAAGGCGGTGTCGCCCAGATCTTCCTCGATGCGCAGCAACTGGTTGTACTTCGAGATGCGATCCGAGCGGCTGAGCGAGCCGGTCTTGATCTGCATCGCCCGCAGGCCGACGGCGATGTCGGCGATGGTCGAGTCGTCGGTCTCGCCCGAGCGGTGCGAGATCACCGCGGTGTAGCCGGCGAGCTTGGCCATCTCGACGGCGGCGAAGGTCTCGGTCAGCGTGCCGATCTGGTTGATCTTGATCAGGATCGAGTTGGCCACGCCCTGCTCGATGCCCTGCGCGAGGATGTTGGTGTTGGTGACGAAGAGGTCGTCGCCCACCAGCTGCACGCGCTTGCCCAGGCGATCGGTGAGGATCTTCCAGCCCTCCCAGTCGCCCTCGGCCATCGCGTCCTCGATCGAGACGATCGGGAACTTGTCGCACAGGGTCTCAAGGTAGTCGGTGAAGCCTTCGGCGGAGAGCGACAGGCCCTCGCCCTTGAGTTCGTACTTGCCGTCCTTGTAGAACTCGCTGGCGGCGCAGTCGAGCGCCAGCAGCACGTCCTGGCCGGGCACGTAGCCGGCAGCGACGATGGCTTCCTGGATCAGGTTGAGCGCTTCCTCGGTGCCCGAGACGTTGGGGGCGAAGCCGCCCTCGTCGCCGACCGTGGTCGGGTAGCCCTTGGCGTCGACGATCTTCTTCAGGTGGTGGAAGATCTCGGCGCCGCAGCGCAGGGCCTCGCGGAAGCTGGTCATGCTCACCGGCATGATCATGCATTCCTGGAT
>QXGG01232271.1_pt1 | contig 16607 bp, 20 predicted proteins | sample 1982491 | NCBI WGS metagenome assembly QXGG01 (sample SAMN09924614, study PRJNA488089) | Wastewater metagenome, whole genome shotgun sequencing project. | isolation source: South African research farm wastewater | place: South Africa: Irene, Agricultural Research Council, Animal Production... | reverse complement strand
CCTGCTGAACCGCCTGCTGAACCGCCTGCTGAACCACCTGCTGAACCGCCTGCTGAACCGCCTGCTGAACCGCCTGCTGAACCGCCTGCTAAAGTAACAGTAAGCGATGCACGTGTTAAGAAGATACATCATAGTTTGTCACCTGCTCGAAAACAGCAATTTAGAGCTCGGCATAGTATAACAAAAATTAAGCCAAATATATTTGGTGCATGCTCGGGAGGGTTTTAATGAATTGGAATGAAGTGCCTAAGGGCAAACTGCAAGAACTTATTTCACAAGTTATACAAGCAGCATCTTCAAGAGATTTTGAAGACGATGATGAGCGTACAGATTTTTTACTTAACAGTTATACTTTTCCAGTGCCAGATAGCAACAACGATGACGACTGGGACACATTCTATGAAGATGAAACATCACCATTTCATCAGTATAATAATGCTGTCTGGAATGCTTTACATGGTACTGATACTAGTACATCTGACGTTAATGATGATGGCGATGACGACCTCACCGTAACAGATACTAACAATGACAGTAAATATGATACTGCCATTATAGACGCTGATTCAAAAGCAGAAGAAAAAGAGGCTGTTAAAGCTGCAAAAGAAGAACTCGGCCTTAATAACAATGATAAAACATCTATAGGTAAAACTAAAGGTGAATTATCTGACTCTGAGACATTATCAGATGCTAGGAAAAAGAGAATTACTAAAATGAGCAGTTCTTGGGGCCAGACAGATACACAGAAAGAAATTGAAAAAGCCCAAAAGCATAAAAGTGATTGCACTTGTGCTTTATGCAAAAAGTATCATTTGAATGGCTACTCTGCAAATGGCATTGGAACTATTTCAGATATGCGACAAAAAAATGTTCTATCAGCATTAATAGATAGAAGATTTTAGGAAGTACCTGCTAAACAGCAGACTTTATATATTTTAATGCACAGTTATATGGAGGCATAATATGGCTATTACACAGGACCAGTTGGAGGCGCTCAGTAAGCAGGTATTTATTACTGACTACTTACTTAATGGTCTTTTCCCTTGTCAGTCTGACATTGTTAGACTTATTCGTAGCAAAAAGCGCAATTGGGCATTCAATGACAAATTTGAGTATCGTATGCTTCTTGCTAATACAAATTCAGGTGGCTCTTTGAACTCACAGGTTTTCAAAGAGTCTGTCGGACTTCGTCGTGAAGGTGAACTTGAATATGGCACTTATCATGCTACATATGGCACAGTCACTGATGGCTTTGACGTTGACATGATGCTTAATCTTGAGACTAAAGAAAAGAAAGCTGCATTTGAAACAGACTATGCAGTATGCATGCATTCATTACGTAATAATGTAGCAGCACTTTTCAAGAACTTTGCTATTCATGGTCGCTTTGGTGTTGTTCATCAGATTCGTGCTTCAATTGAAGCCCCTACAACAGGCGCTTCAAAGAACCCTGTTGCTAATGTGCATACACCTAATTTGGGTACCCCATTCACAATTAAAACGCCTATTAATGTATTTAATAGCAACTTTAAGAGTGGAAAGATGCTTATTAAAACAAAGACTGCTGCTCCTTGGGGTATTGCAGATGTAAGTGAACTTTATCTTGTTCTTGATAATCAGCCTGGAATTCTTTCATTGCTCCCTATTGGTACAACAGTATCTGCTTGGGAAGATGGACAGTTCCTTGAAGTTGCACAGAACCGTGAAATTGTTGGCATGCCTGCTGATACATTTAGCAACTGGCGAGAGGGAGCAATCACTGTTGCTTCAGGTCCTTTCCAAGGTGTTTATGACCAGTTCACTGGCACAGGTACTTATACAAATGGTACAAATGCTATTACAGGTGCTATGGAAGGTCTTGCTGACCTCTTCCCATGGTACTCAGACCCTAATGACATGGACACTCGCCTTGGTCTTGACTTGCCATTCCGTGGGCAGTTAAACCGCTTGAGATATTCTACTGAGCAGGCTGGTGGATATATTCTTCAGGAAGAAGGTGAGCATATCATTGATGCAATTATGCGTGGTGCGTTCTTGACTAAAGCGACTGTTCCTTATGCTGATATTGGCATTTGGATGAACCCTGTTACCCGTATTGCCCTTGGATATGAAGAGGGCAACTCTGTTCAAGTGCTTCGTGACAACTTTGTTGAAGGTGCAATTGTATATCAGCGTGGTGTTAAGACAACAGATTATCAAATTGGTAATCAGGTTGTTAAAGAGGTTGTTGAAGACCTTAACATGCCAACTGATGTTATTATCATTGGTCCTAAGAATGATATGGCTTATAACTGCTGGGATAACGCAACAGCTGATATTGATAACTATATACATGAAACTTGGGGCAATTCTACACCTCCAAAGATTGAAGATTTAACAATTCCAAATGAGCTTATTGCTACGATGGACCTTTCGCAGCGTATTACATTTGGTGCGCCAACTTTACGTGATGGCCGACTTGCTTCATTTAGCAATGGTAATAATATTCGTCATCCAAAGAATGTTATACCTGTTGCAATGCATGAAATGGGAGCACTCTTTACAGAGTACCCATATACATACACAGTTGTTAAACTCCGTAACCCAATTACGGACCTTGCAACATCTTAAGGTAGGTTAAACTATGCCTGTAGGTCCTTCGCCATTTTCATCTGATTTTTCAGACTGGTACAAAAAGAAACGTCACTCAGCAAATAAGAAAGAGTTGAAAGGCTTACAGGCTGGTTATCCTACTAGGCAGCTTAAAAGTAGCTTGACAGGTGACGTCTATCTGTTACCAAGACAGGACTATGAAGAACTTGTCAAGTATTTTGGAGAACATCATTCTGAACTTTCAGAAGGGTATAACAACGGCAAAAAGTTATACAGAACAATACAAACCCCTGCTGATTATATTGATTATGCTTTTGAAAAAAAGAGCCAACAAAAGCAGTTAATAACTCAAGAATGCCAAGGTGGGCATATTAAAGCACTTACATACAATGCTTTGTACATGCTACTTATGGTTGAGTTTACTAATCGTGGCGACGTTTGTGTATTCTTTAATTTACCTGCTAATATAGCAAGTACACTCTTGTATCTTGCTAAGAATAATACAATGGCACCTGCTGATAAAAATGGAAGAGAGCGTCATGCTGTGGGTGTAGAGTTCTGGAATTTAGTGCGTGTACGGGGTAGTGTTCACAATACTAGATTCCCTTTTCAGTATACAAAAGACTTCAGAACAGGTGAGCCATTCGGGCGCCGTGAGGGATATGGCCCTGATGGTGGAGTGTCAAAATGGGTTTATAACAAAGACCCTATACCTGATACTCGTTATAAAAATAAAGATGACGTAAATGCTAAATTACGTACAACACCATTACGAGTTAAGCGTGAAGATTTTGAAAAACAGTCAAGCATGCTTGAAGATGAAGCTAGACAAAATGCATACACTGGTGAAAATGACTTTGAGCCACTTACTGAAGATGATTTAGCTTTTTACTTTGATAAGGGCGATTATAATAGAGACCTTACTAGAGTAAACGGTTCAGACCGTAAAAAGTTACAAAGAATATATGACAAGTATATGGCAGAAGATTATGATGACCCAGACGAAATTGGTGATATGCTACGTAAAGCAGGAGCGCTAATATAAGGAGTGAATTATGCGGAAAGGACGAAATATTTTGAATAACATGATGCTTGGTACATTACGTAAAAATCAAATTTATCAAGCAATTATTACTGATTTGGCTATTACAGATAACATTAGCCACGAAGATGCTGAAATGCTACTTGGGTATAAGATTCCTAGTTATCTGAAAACACCAGATGGCCGTTACGTATCTGATGATGATACATCTGATGATGATACATCTGATGATGATACATCTGATGATGATACATCTGATGATGATACATCTGATGATGACACATCTGATGAGGATAATTAAAATTAGGAGGCCTAGATGAGTGCATTTACACAATTTAATGGGCCACAGAGTTCATCTGGGCCCTCGACCAAAGATATAACTGCTTTTATTGAGGCATATAACAATCTGTCTACTAAGCTAGCAGCACATATTGAAGCAGTAGCACCCACAGATACTACTGTACATGGTATTGCTAACTATGTTTCAGGCATTAAAGCGCAGCTTGAAACACTTATTGGTACTAAAGCAGAAGTAACAGCTTTGAATGCTGTAAGAGATACTGCAAATGCTGCTGCTACACAAGCTGCCCTTAATGAAGCAGTAGCAAATATTACTAGCCTAATTACAGACACAGATAGTATTAATACTGCTCTTACAGAAAAAGCAGATAAAGCAACTACAACGGCTATTCAAGATGATATTAACTCTCTTACTAAATCACTTAAAAACTTAAAAGAAGCATGGACAGAACATTCAGCACATATTACAGATACAACTACAAAGCTTGCATTTGACTGTGCTATTGAGTCGGCTACTTATATCATCGGTAAAATTAAAGTGTTCAAGATTATTGATTTTACTAAATGGTCGCATTTTTCAGCTCCATTTGCAGGTACTGGTGGAATATCTGATACTTCAACAAATGGTGCATTTATTTTGGGTTGTCTATCACTTGATTGGGAAGACGACCCAAATGCGCCTGCTGAAGGGTATGCCCATAAAGCAGCACGTGCTTACATAAAGTATGTTAATTCAAACCCTTTTGATGCTATATGTGATATGGTAGTATCTAAAACAGATGACGGCTACATTGGCTCACTTACTGTACATCTTGCTAAAAAAGCAGGTACTTGGGCTGACCTTGCATTTCATCTGCTCCTTGGAACAAATAGTAAGCACACTGAGTGTGTATATCTTGCTGTATCTGCTTCTGGTTTATCATCAGCAAGTGGCGACTATCCAAATACTAATTTCCGTGCTTGTGGCGAAAACTTTTTACCAGTAGGCGAAGATGGATATGTAACCCCTTCTGGAATGCTTGAAGGTATTACATCAGTTACTATTGGAACAAATGCAAGTAGCATCACAGGTATTGACAACTTAAGGCTTAACCAGCTTTGGTCTCCTAATTACTTTGATGGTGATGGTTATAGTCTTATTCGTGTTGTAAGTAAAATTGACCCTGATGATGAAACTACATACCGTCAAGTATTTATTGGTGACGCAAATCATGATGAACTTACGTTTATTAAACGTCCTTCAATGATTATTGAAAATGATGCAGGCGAACAAAAGCAAGCATACTTTGTCACAGCACAAGATATTATTAATGTTACAATGCCTGTAGGTGCTGTTATTCGTTGGCCATTTGTAAATGAAGATGGTAGCTTGAGAAATATACCTACTGGCTTTCTTGCTTGTAATGGCGCGCAAGTTTCAAACGCTGACTATCCAGAACTTTGTGAGTTGCTTGGCTATAATGCATCTGGTATATCAACACTACCAATAGAAGACCATGCAATAATTAAAGCAGTATTCTTTGATATTATTGATAAAACAGCACAGCCTAACTATGATGAACTTGTTGAGTTCTCTATGCTTAATAAGAAGCTTAATAAAGAAATCACACGGGCTACATCTGCTGAGTCTGGCCTTTCAGTGCGTATCACTACAAATGCTGATACTATTAAAGCTGAAGTTACTCGTGCTACAGCAGCTGAACAGACAAACACTGATACTATTAAAGCTGAAGTTACTCGTGCTACAGCAGCTGAACAGACACTCATGGCAGGCCTTACAACAGGCCTTGCATCAGCTAATAGTAATATTGCTGCTAATGCTGATGCAATTGAAGCTGAGGTTACTCGTGCTACAGCAGCTGAAACGGTTAATGCTAATGCAATTGAAGCTGAGGTTACTCGTGCTACAGCAGCTGAAACGGTTAATGCTAATGCAATTGAAGCTGAGGTTACTCGTGCTACAGCAGCTGAAACGACTAATGCTAATGCAATTGCTAATGAAACTTCTCGTGCAATTGCTGCTGAAACAACTCTTAATACACGTGTTGACCATTACGAAGTTATGGAAGACAGGCTACAAGCAAATATTGATGCTGAGGCAACAAGAGCCAAAACAGCAGAAACACAGTTACAGACTAACGTTGAAGCTGAAACTACTCGTGCTACTACTGCTGAGCAGACTAATGCTGATGCAATTGAAGCTGAGGTTACTCGTGCTACTACTGCTGAGCAGACTAATGCTGATGCAATTGAAGCTGAGGTTACTCGTGCTACTACTGCTGAGCAGACTAATACTGATGCAATTGAAGCTGAGGTTACTCGTGCTACTACTGCTGAACAAGCAAACGCTACTACAATTGCTAATGAAACAACAAGAGCTAAAGCAGCAGAAACAGCTGAAGCAGAGGCAAGGTCTACTCAGGATGCAACAATCACACGTTCTGTTGCTGAAGAAACACAGCGTGCTACTACAGCTGAACATAATTTGTCTGACCGCATAGACCAACTACATTCTAATGATTAATAATTAAGGAGTAAATTATGCTTAGTATGATGGAAATAAATCAAATGCTTAAGAATAATTTTCAACAGCAACTCCAGGAAATAAAAAATCTTCCTGAAGACCTTGCTGTTGGATATAAGAATTGGGCGCGTGGCCTTGTAAAGGCTGCATCACAACAAATACAAGCTGAAGCAAATCCTGTCTCTGAACAGGGCACAGTAGAAGCATCTATGTAAAGGAGTAGAACATGTATAAACTATTAAATGGTATAGCTTTTTACTCAGCAGAAGAAATAGATGAACAATTTAGTAATGAAGGTGCTGTTACTGAGCGTGAGCGTGCTGAAGCAGCAGAAGCACAGTTACAGACTAATATTGAAACTGAAACAACACGTGCTACAACAGCAGAGCAGACAAATGCTACAACAATTGCTAATGAAACAACAAGAGCTGAGACAGCTGAACAAGTGCTTGATTCTCGTATGACTAATTTAGAAACTAGCCTTAATCAGACAAATGAAAATCTTGCATCTGAGGTTACTCGTGCTACAACAGCAGAGCAGACAAATGCGGATGCTATCAGTGCTGAAGCAACAAGAGCTACGACAGCAGAGCAGACAAATGCGGATGCTATCAGTGCTGAAGCCCTTCGTGCTCAGGAAACAGAACGTAATATTAATAATGCATTGCTTTCAGAATCAGAGCGCGCACAAAGAGTAGAAAGTCAAACAGACACAGCATTAAGCACTGAAGTTACTCGTGCTACTGCTGCTGAACAGGCTAATGCTGATGCTATTGAAGCTGAAGTTACTCGTGCTACTGCTGCTGAACAGGCTAATGCTGATGCTATTGAAGCTGAAGTTACTCGTGCTACTGCTGCTGAACAGGCTCTTGACCAAAAGGTTGCTGATGAAGAATTGCGTGCATCAACAGCTGAAGCTACTCTGACCACAAGTATCACAGGGCTTTCTACTCGTATAACAAAACTAAATACAGAAGTAGATACAAATGGTAGCCATCAAATTATGACATTTAATGCTGATACAGATTTGCCTACTATTAACTTTGATAGTGCTACTCAACTTAAAATATATAACGGCCAACTTGCTTTTGTTAAAGGCACACAAGCATGGTATAAAGCTACAACTACAGATACTGAAGGTAATGCTGTTACATGGACAGAATACATAATGCCAACTACTGCTACTACAGATAATTTGAATGATTACCCATATGTAGTTAACCCTAAGCCAGGTCAATTTCGCTGGTTACGATTTGACACTAATAATAAAAATGGGCTTATTATTCAGAAAGGTGTTACAATTAACTTGTCATACTTTGGTGTTGATAAATTATTACGTATTACTAAAGATACACCTTTTGATATGGGTAATGACCTTTCAGTAGGCACTAATTATAATGCTATACTAACATACACAGAAGTAGACGGGCTTCAACTTACTGCTAAAACTATTGCTGATACAGGGCCATCAGATGTTGTAATTGGTTGGTTTAGTACCCTTTGTGGTGATGTTGGCAATACTTATTGTCGTGTAAGGTTTCCAAATTCTATGCCAGTTACTGCAGGTGTAACAAAATATCTTATACAAAAATATGATAAAAATACAGACCCTGATTTTTATGCATTTTATAATAAGACAGTTATTTCAGATAAGTATGATTTTAATGGTGCCAAAGATATTTATGTAGGAATGCAGTATACTACTGCAGATGTTGAGCACCCACTTAATGGGTATGAAGCAGGCAACATTTTACCAGAGTCCATCTGGTGTGACACATGGCATCCTGCAGCATTACGCCCTACAACAGATAGACCAGATAGTATGGTTTATTGTGCTAACTCAGGTACTGCTATTGATGTTTATTTGCAATCTGGCACTGGGACTCAAACAAAAAGCGCATATATTGGAGCAATTATAACACAGCGGGTTCCTAAACTGCATATTATGGATATGGCTGCTGTTGGAAAGAAATTACTTTCTAGTTATGAGTTTTCATGCGCGGCGATAGGCTCAAATGAGTGTACTATACTTAAGGGCACATTTGACAATACTACGAATAGTGGAGACCATAGGGATACTGCAAATCGTCATATGCTAAGTGCAATTGGCTGTGAAGATATGTGCGGGCTTGTATGGCAATATCTTGATGAAATTGGGCCTGCCAGCAATCCCTACCCCATTACAGAGCCAGACCCAGACCCTTGGTATACTGCAGATGAAGATGGCCAATTTGGTGGTGACATGCACCTACCTTATATGCTAACTGCTGGTGGTTCTACTACTTCTAAGGGACATAGTGGCTCTTTTTCTAGGGCTACTCTATTTGTATATGACTCTCAAGAACCAGATGTTAGTGCGCGGGGCTCAAGTTATGTTATTCGTGGTAGGTCATAGATATAATATATATATATATTAAAGGAGGAAATAACATGCTAGTTTATATAAGGAATGGAAATGTTTTTGTAACAAAAAGCAGAGAACAGGCAAAAGCTATGTATGGCTTTGGGCTTAGCCAAGTACCTAATGCAGAACTTTCTGATACAGAATGGAAAAAATGCTCAGGTATTGTACGGCTTGTAAATGATGAGCTTGTATATGGCTACACAGAAAAAGAACTTAAGCAACAAAAAAATGCTAAAGCACGTTCTGAAATTAGAACACTTATACAAAAGCTTAAAGCAACAGACTACATTGCTATTAAGCTAGCTGAAGGTACTGCTACAACAGAAGAATACGCTGATAAAATTACTAAACGTCAAGAATGGCGAAATAGAATAAATGAGCTACAGGAGGAGCTTCAAGATGTGGGAAGCAATTAGTAACATCTTAACTTCAAGTAATGCTTTACAGACAATGATTATTCTGCTTATTCTTGTTTTAATATTAATCATGATGATTAAAACAGGAATGCTAAGAGTAAAAACTACTCATGTGCATATAGGTATGTCTGAGTCGGATAAAGAACGTACAATAATACGTGAACAAACTGATTGGGTGCATACCTATCTTTTAGGCCTTGAAGGCAAGATACACCAAATAGCACCTGAATTAAAACATGACAGATTCTTTACTAAATATGTGCTTGAATTATGCTTTGATGAGATTGTTAAATGGATAACATTTAATCATATCGAAGATAGTGATAGATATATACAAGTAAAGCAAGACAAAATATGCTCTTTAATTTATGCCCAGAACGTAGATAAAATATTTCAAACTAAAGAGTTTAATGAGCGTATACGTCATTGGGTAAAAGAAGTAATTTGTAAACTTATTGAAATACGTAAATTGTACCAATAGGAGGTATCATGAAATGCTTAAGAAAATATTTATTTTCTATTACACTTGTGCTTTTATCTTGTTTTGTGTCACCTTGCTTTTGTCAGGATGCTGCTCAACAAGAAATGACACTGACAGACTTATCCTCAGTCATCAGCAACAAATTGATAGACTTGAAGAAGAACTCTGCAATCGTGACAGAACAGTTGAAACAGCTGTCCGAGAGCTTAGCATTATCACAAGCAGAAGCTCAGAAATGGAAGGAACAGTCGACGAGCTTATCCAGCTCTTTGGAGAGTATCAACAACGAGTTGAACAGCTGTTATACGACTACAACCAAATACGAACAAAAGCTCAAAATACGAATGAGAATAATAACAGCGCTTCTGTGTATTTTGATTATTCGCACTATTTGTATGACTATCGGGTATATCCTATATTTCAAAAGAATCAAATTACCACGTTGGCTAGATATTCTTCTTTAAGTGAGGTAAAAATGAAACCAAGTGAACTATATAAAAAAATACAAGCAACAACTTATACTAAATCAGGTGATGATGTTGACTGGGCAATTGAAGTAAACGGGCAGGAGCAGACTATTTACTTGCTCTTTGCCCCTAGTAATAACAAGCGTGACTGGACTAATAATTTCAGTTTTCCTGTTAAATTGTACAAAAGGCAGCAGTCTAAAATACGCTGTGCTATTGGCTGGCGTAACGCTTGGAAAAGCTGCAATGACGAAATTATGTCTGCTTTACTTAACTATTATACTTCTAAGCAGTATAAAGATTATAAGCTGATTATAACTGGCTGGGGTTACGGTGGAGCAATAAGCTTACTTGCTGCTGAAGATTGGGCTTGGCGTACAGGGTATAAACCTGAAGTAATAACATTTGGTGCTCCTAAACCTTTCTGGGGTAGCACGTCAAGAAAGTATCTGCTACACGTTCTTGGTGAAGTAAAAGAGTATTGTCATAAAAGTGATATTACTACTTACTGCCCACCTTTTATAGGTTATAAGCATGTTAAAAAAGAGTCAATCGGAAAGTTTAACTTATTCAGACTATTTGACCCATATACTTGGCACTGCTGCTATGGAGATGAGGGCTGGTATGAAGCTAATTAAAAAATTTATTCCTGAGGGCACAAAATGTGATACTAAGATGAAATTTGCTGAAGGGCTACCAAGTGTTATTACTATACACTGGATTGGCCCTTACCCTGACCAAACACCTGATAACGTTCGTGACTGGTGGATAAAGTCAAATGGTGAAGCAAGCGCCCATTTTATTGTGAAAGAAGACGAGGTCATGCAATGCTGGCCTCTTGATAAGATTGCTTGGCATGCTGGATGTGGAGCAGGTAATAAAAGCAGTATCGGTATTGAAGTTATCCCTTGTAATATTCAAGGGCGCTTTAGCGAGAAAACTATTAGCACACTTAAAGAGCTAATTAATACTTTACCAAGGCTTCCACTTATAAGACACTATGATTGGACAGGTAAAAAGTGCCCTAAGTTCTATGTTGATAGTAATGAATGGCATGAACTACTTGTTAAGTTAGATAGACCAAACGGAAATTAAAAAAATAAAACCCTAAGCATATTTTAACACTTAGGGTTTTATTTTATATTAGTCTATTGGATGCTTTTCATAAAACTGGTCGAACGTTTCTGTGATAATTGGGTAATTTTTCCTAAACCATTCTTGCACAGCAGTAGCCCACTTATGCATGTTCTCTGAATCGCCATATCCACATCTACGCCTAAACATATATTGCCATTGTCGCATATTTGTAGTAATAATTAATTCTGTTGCTAGTGCATTTGGTAAAATATCTCGCGCTCTATGAGGGGGTATTTGTTGCTTATTAACTTCAAGCAAATATGCTGCTTCAATATCTTTATATAATAATTTTTCTGTTTCAGTAACATCAGGCTGATTAATTATCAAAAGTTCATTATACTTTTGATATATCGTGCTGCTTTGTTGAAATGCGCAATGCCTGTGTCTTACTAAAGCATGGCTTGTACCACGGTCAACAAGATTACTTAACGTAAATGTTACATGCTCCCATGGGCTATGATGACCACGTCTAATACATGAAATAGCACGCTGAATACACTTTTCTTCGTTCATGCTTGAAGCATAACAAATACCCGCAATAGTACCTACATGGATAAGCAGCTCATGCTCTGTAGGTAATTTCAAATCTAATGACCTAATTGTAATGTCTACAAATTTCATATACTTATCCTCTTATCCTCTTATATTCTTATATTCTTCCTGAGTCACCAAAACCATTAGAGTCACGCTCATTCTTTTCATGACCCCAACTAACAACATCATAAGTAGGCTCAAGCATGATTTGGCATATGCATTCGCCTTTCTCAAGAGTAACCGGCTCATCAGTCACATTATGTACTGGGGCCTGAACACTTTTACCTGAAAAATCTTGGTCAATTATTGAAGCAGGTTGCATAAGTCCACGTTTAACAAGCAACGATGAACGTGGATACATCTTTATACAATAGCCTTTAGGAATGTCAAAACCAATACATAAATCAATAACTACTGTTTTATGTGGTGGTATTGTTACTGCTTCAGGCATAGCACAGTCTGCTGCTGCTGCGACTTCTGTTTTATACACAGGTCTTATTCCTTTTGGAATAACTTTCTTTCTACCAGACTCTAATACCTGTACATCACCAAAAAGATATACATCGCACTCTCTTTGATTTTTTTTCATTTAGTGTGTCTCCTTATAATCTTTTTTGAAAAATGCAGTGTCAAAATTGCCTTTCTGCATTTCCGCAAAAATATCTCCTGACCAATAACCCCAATTAGGGCCAAGCTCACAAGCTGCTTTCATAGGTACTTTTAGTACATCATGGAAAGACATGTCCATGATACGTTTTAATTCAACACAAGCTTCTGTTCCTATCTTATTAAACGGTACAGACACAACGTTTTCATCATGAACTGTAAGATGCATTTTAAGTATATCAAATACACCAGCGTCCCAAGCAGTAAGTAAAGCAAACTTCAGAATATCTGCTGCTGAACCTTGAATAAGCTTGTTAAGCATCTTATATATGAAATCGTTTATTTTACCTGTAGCAGGGTCATATTGAGGCTTTGGCTTATGCTGATAACGTCCACCAATTGTCATAACATAACCTTGCATCTTTGCAATGTTCTCAATAACTTTCATTGTGTCTCGAATAACAGGTAATCTTTTATGATAGTCGTTATACACCATTTTAGTATACGTTTCAATATCTGTATCATGCTCTGCAGCTAACTTTTCAAATAGCACATAATTTTTTAGCATTGCTGTCTGCCAGCCCATCCCATAAATTACACCATAATTAAAAGTTTTAACTACGGAACGTGTCTTAATACCTGTAGCCTGCATAGCAACAGTATGAAAATCAACTCCTGCATTTGCTTGCCCTCTAAACCATTCAGCTTGAGGCCCTTGTGCATAATGACCAAGCAGCAGATACTCAATCTGTGAGTAGTCAAGAGCAGCCATCATACAGCCTTCTTCTGGTATAAAAAGAGCGCGCATATCTTGACCATAGGAATGTCCTACTGGCTTATCACGTGCTGGAATTTGTTGTAAATTAGGTTTGCTACATGCAAAGCGCCCTGTAACAGTACCGCCATCTTCACGTTTATTTGGTGAAAAAGTACAGTGTATACGCCCATCAGAAAGTATCGCATTAGCCATACCACCATACATATAAGTATCAAGTAGCTTCTTATACCCTTTAGCTTCTACGATTAAAGGAATCATTGGATAATGCATAAGGCGTGCCATTGAGTCTGCTCCCCAAGACTCTGCGCCTGTCTTAGTAAGTGTAGGTGAATGAATACCCATCTCATTAAGACGCTTACCCAGCTGTTTAGAAGAAGCAATCATTTCAAGTGTAATACCATAAGTATCTTTTAGAACTTTTTCTTTACTATCAAGGTCTGCTTGAATAGTGTCAGTAAGCTTTGACATTGCTTGTCTGTCAATACGCACACCTCGTTTTTTCATTTGAATAACTAATGGCGTAAGACGAACGTCAACTATATATGCATCATAAACTTTCTGTATTTTTGCTTCTTGAGCAAAGTAAAGATTATATGTTGCTTTACAATCTTGTAAGTTATAAGCAATCATTTGTTCCCTGAACTCTTTCCAAGTATTCCACAAGAATAATGAATGAGCCCATAAGCTATCTGTTTTCTTTATTTTATGCCCAAGAACTTTACTAGTATAAATAACTTGCTCTTTATGCTGTTCATACCAAGCTTCTATTGTGTCTGTTTTATTTTTACCTTGTATCTTAAAGTATTTACAGCATGAATCCAAATCAAGGTCAGCATACTCATTTATATAAGTCATACGTGTCATAGTGTCATGACACAAGCCTTTAACATTCATGTCATAGCCACAAGTCAACCAAGCAAGGTCATATATGCCGTTATGAAAAATTTTATCAACATTTTCATCAGACATAAACTCTTCAAGCTCAGACCACCCCGGAGTAAACGGTATATATGCTTTTGCTTTTTCACCGTCATAAGTGCCCACACAAAGAATACAAGAATCGTCGTCATCTGGAGAGTCTGAATTTCTACATGAGCCATCGCCATGTGTTTTAAGATTAGGGTCAAATGTTTCAATATCAACAGCTAATAGTCTCATGTTTACTCCGGGTTATACATATTTGGGTGTAACATAACTTCAAGATTTTCATGTGCTTTTTTTGTACAAAGCATTAAATTATCAATATTATTGTTCATACGATTTCCATCAATATGATGTACGTACATACTATCAGGAATTTTATCAGGGTCAATGCCTATAGCGTCAGCCATTACTTTTCTATAGTATTCTATATAACGACCATTGTGCCATATGCGTTCTGAATCATGCCCGTCAGAAATAGGCTCTTTACCTTTTCTATGAGGACCTTTACCTTCAATAGCATCAATAATATTTTTATTCATAGCTTTAAGCCTCCTATAAATAAAATGTTATCTGCTCTACCAGGACTCGAACCTGAACGCTCAGCACCAAAACTGATATGCTACCGTTACATTATAGAGCAATACTAGCTGTTACGTACAACTAGCGAAACGGCTTAAAGTCTAAAAGACTACTCCTTCGTTGTCTGCTTCTTCGTTGTCTGCTTCTTCAAGTATAAACGAAGCTACAGACTGCCCTTGTGATGACTGCTTTGAGCCAAGCAACTGAATAGATAAGCAATCTACAACAAAATCTACATATTGTTTACCTTCTTTATTCTGCCATTCAGCACGTGACATTTCACCCTGGCCACCAATTAACTGACCTTTTTTAAGATAAGGAATAAGCTTTTCACCATGGTCTCCCCACTGCTGCACTTTAATATAAAGTGTCTTCTTATAGCTGCCATACCCAGTATTAACGGCAGCATTAGCAGTAAGAACCTTTTTACCTGAAGCAAGAGTTCTAATAGAAGCATCCTGTGTCAAGCGACCTGTAAAAGTAAATGAATTCAAATCAGCCATTGTTTAGCCTCTCTATAATTTAATTTATTGCTTTTGAAGTATTATGTACTACAGCCCAATCGTCACTTAGCATATCACTTTGACTTGCAAGCCAACCTACTTGGTCACCAAGTGTGCCATGAAAAACAAGAGCAGCTGAATGACTTGTTTTATGTTCAGCTTTGTTATGCCCTGTGCTATCATCATACTCAAAGTGAGTAGCAACAGTAATATACTGCTTTTTGCCGTTCCAACCTAAACGAGCAATCTTTGCACCAAAATGACGTGCAAGATATAAAGCTTCCGAAAACGATAAATTACCACTTTCATGATAAGCTTCTTCAAAAACATCTTTAGGCGACCAGCTTTCGTAACTATCACTATATCTTACAAGATAACCTTCATCAGCAGGATTTTCATTTTCAGGAATCTGCCAGCCACGGTATTTATTATAGTCTCCACGTGTCATAGGCTCTGCCTGTATAGCTTTAATTCCAGTATAAAATTTCATAGTTATGCCCCCTGTGCATTCTTTAATTGTTCTTTAGCTTCTTCTATAGACATAAATACCAGACCATCAATCCACCCCCAAACCTTTTTCTTCAACAAGTTTGTGCCTTTTTTCTTGCATATCAGGAAATTATCCCATACAACATCGTGTTCATCTGCACAAGTGGCATAAATGTAATTCTTTTCTAAGTATAACATTTTCTTTTTCAAGCCCTTTAATATGCTTTTCAGAATTGTGTTTCCAGTATACCACGTGCTTGAATGCATTAGCAAGATGCCCAAGTATTCCTATATTAGCTGTGCAACGCTTTTTATAAAAAGAAGCCCAGTTAAATGCTGCACACTCAATAAACTTATCTAATAGCATATGTTACTACTCCTTATTTTTTTCACGGTCAAAATGCATCAAAAACATAAGATTACAAGCAGCATGTGCAAGATGTGACATGCCCGATTCAGAGTCTATTTTTTCACCTTCACGCCAAGCATTAATATGTCTACGTAGTGCAGCGTAATAACGATTGCTGGCATCTTCAACATGCTGCCATGAATCTGGCGCATACTTATCTGCTCCCATAGTAAGAACACATGCCACATCTTCTTCAAACTCAGGCTCAATTAAATCAAAGCGTGCTTTACCATAGTCATACTTTAAGCCAATTTCTTTTTCTTTTTCTTTAGCAGGTTTTACTTGCTTTTGATACGGTGTCATCATTATTGTCTCCTAAAATATAATAGCATTCCAAGTAACTTGGAACGCTATTAGTTTAATAACTATCTGTAGCTATTTATTATTTTCTTCAGGCTCATCTAAAGGGCCCTGTGTAATTG
>QXGG01101236.1_pt1 | contig 16608 bp, 16 predicted proteins | sample 1982491 | NCBI WGS metagenome assembly QXGG01 (sample SAMN09924614, study PRJNA488089) | Wastewater metagenome, whole genome shotgun sequencing project. | isolation source: South African research farm wastewater | place: South Africa: Irene, Agricultural Research Council, Animal Production... | reverse complement strand
GCTCTGGGCCCTCTCGCACTCGTGATGGGGGAAGATCAAGTCGGATCCGCCGCCGTGCAAATCGATCGTCTCGCCCAATTCCCTCAATGCAAGAGCCGAGCACTCGATGTGCCAGCCCGGTCGACCGGCTCCCCAGACGGCGTCCCACGATGGCTCATCATCTGCTGATGGCTGCCACAGAACGAAATCGAGCGGGTGCCGTTTGTTCGGATTGTCGACGTCACCACCGCGCTCTCGCGCAAAGGCCACCATCTGCTCGTGCGAATAATGGCTGACGGATCCGAAACCATCGAACTTCTCGACGTCGAAATAGACCGACCCAGCCGATTCGTAGGCGAAACCTCGCTCGAGGACCATTCCGATGAATCCGCGGATGTCCGAAATCGCCGATGATGCACGCGGTGACGAGAAAGTCGGAAGAGCATTCAACGCTGCCATGTCCCGGTCGAAGCGCGCTTCTTCTCCGGCTGCAAGATCGAGGTAATGCACACCCAGTTCCCGAGCTTTGGCAAAGAGCGGATCGTCGACATCGGTGACGTTGCGCACACAGCGAACTTCGTGTCCGAGATCGATCAGTCTGCGTTGCAGGACGTCATATGCCAGGAAGGTGGCCGCGTGCCCGATATGCGTCGCATCGTACGGCGTGATGCCACACGTGTACATCTTGACGAGCGGACCCGGTTCGAACGGCACCACTTCTCGGCGCGCTGTGTCGTAGAGCTTCATCATTTCGAGTTGGAGGACTTGATCCCTGTCAGTTTCGGGGCAACACGCGTCTTGTAGCGAACGTTCAACTGCAGGAGCACCGCTGTGAAGGCCTCGATCGCCGTTGCATTCGACAATTGCCCTGCGTCGAGCGGGCGGCATCCGGGAATCTTCGACACGATGTCGGAGACTTCCACCAGGGCACTCTCGTCATCTGAACAAATCAACACATCGGAGTCGATCGGCGAGCCGAGATGTCCGAGTTCTTTGGCAGGCAAGTGATGGAAGGCCGCAACCACTCGGCATTCGGGGACTGCTGCTTGGACGTGTGCCGCAACGCTGCCTCTCGGCGGGAGCAAAGGCTGGAATTCGCCGGCGACGCGCACGAGTGCATTGGCCATGCTGATCACGATCTTGCCTTTCAGTGCAGCTGCGTTCTCCTGAACCGTCGAAGCAGCCGAATCCCACGGTGTGGCGATCACGGTCACGTCGCACTGAGCGGCGGCTGCATTGTCACCGGAGCTGATCATCTTCGACAGTTCGGGAAACTTCGCGAGTTCGACCTCGACCACCTCAGCGGCTCGCTCTGCCGAGCGAGACCCGATCACGATCTCGTATCCCACAGAGGCGAGCCGTAGGCCGAGAGCTGTCCCGGCTGGGCCTGTGCCGCCGAGAATTCCGATACGCATGTCTCCAGACTGACACATGGGAGCCTTCTTCAGCCCATTCACCAGACGGCCTCCCCGACGGATCGCGCCACGCCTCCCCCACCTCGTGCGCCCCACTAGTTTGACCGTATGGGACTGCTCGATGGGAAGAAGATCGTGGTCACGGGAGTTCTCACGGACGCCTCCTTGGCTTTCGGCGTTGCGCGCCTGTGCATCGATGAAGGCGCCGAGATCGTTCTCACCGGCGCAGGACGGGCCTTGTCCCTCACTCGGCGCACGGCTCGCAAGCTGGGTGAGGAGATCGAGGTTCTGGAGTTGGACGTCACCGTCGACGATCACGTCGAGCCAGTTCGGTCGCGGATTGCAGACAAGTGGGGACGCATCGACGGAGTCGTGCATTCGATCGGCTTCGCGCCGGAAAATTGCCTGGGCGACGACTTCCTCATCGCTGGATGGAACGACGTTGCGACCGCCATGCAGATCAGCGCGTATTCGTACAAGCACCTTGCCGACATCTTCCTGCCGCTGATGGATCGTGGCGGATCCTTCGTCGGACTCGATTTCGACAACACGGTCGCATGGCCTGCCTACAACTGGATGGGTGTCGCAAAGTCCGCTCTCGAAAGCATCAATCGGTATCTGGCCAAAGAAATCGGCCCGCGCGGAATCCGCTCCAACCTCGTGGCAGCAGGACCGATCAAAACTATGGCAGCCAAGTCGATTCCGGGCTTCAAGAAGTTCGAGGATGTCTGGAACGACAGAGCTCCACTCGGCTGGGATGTCACCGATGCCGAGCCTGTCGCACGTGCCGTTGTCGTTCTCCTGTCGGATTGGTTTCCAGCAACGACCGGATCGATGATCCATGTCGACGGCGGATATCACGCAACAGGAGCGTAACTGCGGCTGTCCGGATCGTGGATCAGCTCTTCACCGCTGGTGACAACAACTGTCGAGACAGGTTCCGAAACGATCTTCGAAACAATCGCTGCAACAACTTACGGCAGAGATCATTATCGTGAAGCGAAGCGAACGGGCGAAAGGATCCATCGATGACACCCAACAGGACAAAGACCTCTGGCCTTGTCGCCGCAGCATCAGCAGCCTCGATTCTGCTGATGGCGTGTGGCGGTTCCGATTCCTCTTCCGAGTCGCCAGCAGAACCCGCTGCTGAACAGACCCAAGACACGATCGATTTTGGCTCAGCCGACGAGATCGCCCAGGCTTCAGGACTTCCCGAGGCCTGCATCGAACTGTCCCTGGCGATCTCGGCTGCCACTGCCGGCATGGTGCCGGGCTCAGAATTCGACATCGAATCTCTCGATCGGAGCTTCGACGCCATCAAGGGAGAGGCCCCCGAAGAACTGCGCAACGACATCGAGATCGTGAAGAAGGGATTGTCGAGGTATCTGACCGTCCTCTCCGAGTACGGAAACGATGTCACACAAATGATGAACGACCCAGAGGCGATGCAACGCTTCGCCGAGGCATTCGACGACGAGTTCTCACAAGCCTCGGAGCGATTCAGTCAGTGGATGGAGTCGGTCTGCACCCAGTGATCCGACTGGGTGATCTGACTGGGTGATCGAACCTGATGACAGCTTCGATCAGAGACCGCTTCGCTCCAGAATGTGAATGCCGCACGCCGAGCCGAGCCCGATGACGTGCGCCAAACCGACCTTGGCGCCTTCGATCTGTCGGTCACCCGCCTCATTGCGCAGGTGATGGCAGACCTCCCAGATATTGGCGATCCCTGTCGCCGCAATCGGATGGCCTTTCGACTGCAGACCTCCGGACACGTTGACCGGCTTCTTGCCGTCGCGCCACGGGGCTCCGCTCAAGAAGAAGTCGACGGCACCGCCTTCGGGACACAGCATCAAGTTGTCGTAGTGAACGAGCTCGGCCGTCGCAAAGCAGTCGTGCAATTCCACGAGGTCGAGATCCTCGGGAGTCACACCCGCTTGTTCGTACGCAATCTTCGCGGCATTGCGAGTCAGCGTGTTGACGTCGGGCAGAACCTGACACGATTCCTGGTACGGATCAGTCGTGAGCACAGATGCAGACACCTTGATGGCTCGACGTTGCTGTTCCTTGGACAGCGTCCGCAGAACTTCTCCCGAGACGACGACAGCGGCTGCGGCTCCGTCACAGTTGGCTGAGCACATCGGCCGAGTGTTCGGATACGCGATCATCATGTCGTTCATGATTTCATCGAGTGTGAAACGCTTCTGATACGCGGCCAGCGGGTTGAGCACCGAATGAGCATGATTCTTCTCGGAGATCTTTGCGAACAATTCGAACGACACACCGCCGTACTTGTGCCCGTATTCCATTCCGACCTGAGCGAACGTTCCTGGCATCGTGTCTGTGCCGATACGGCCGTCAGTCGGAGCGACGCTCCCGAATCGACCCTTGGGCTCCCACTTGTTGCCATCCTTCTTCGCCGATCCGCCCCCACCGAGCAGGCCGGCCCCGGCGAGCTTTTCAGCTCCCACGGCAAGACCCATTCGAACTTCACCGGATTTGACCGCCATGATCGCCGTGCGCAGAGCCGTCGCACCGGTGGCACAGGCGTTCGCCACGTTGTACACGGGGATACCGGTCTGGCCGATCTGCTTCTGGAGCATCTGTCCGAATCCCGAACTTGCGCCCATCAAGTTGCCCGCTGCGAGAACGCCGATGTCCTTCATCGTCACACCCGCGTCGGCCAAGGCTGCCATCGCCGCCTCTGCGCCGAGATCGACAATGTCCTTGTCGGCATGCTTGCCGAACTTCGTCATCGCGATTCCGAGAATCCAAATGTCGTCATGTGCCATGGTTGTCTCCTGCCTTGCTGTTCATCATTCTTTCAGTGTGACGCAGTCACGGTAGTGCTTGTCGCTTGTCCCAAAATCGAATCAGCCGAGGTCGGCGGACTCGAGAAGGGGTTGACGGCGATGCGGATCACTTCACCGGTTCGAAACCGAAGCCGATCGCCTCGACTCCGTCGTCGTCGGTGCCGAGACTGTACGTCGCGAGTTTCAACTCCATTCCCAACGTCACGTGATCTGGCGTCGGCTCCACGTTGATGACATTGGCCCGCACACTGGTTCCTCCGCAGTCGACGATTCCGGCGACGAAGGGAACCGGCACTCCCGGGGCGGCGAAAGCAACGATCGTGAACGCCTTGAGAATTCCCTCGGTCGCAATCGGGGACTTCTTGAACGATGTGCCGAAGCACTGGGCGCAGGCGTTCCGACGATCGAAGAAACGCGCTCCACAAGACGTGCACTCATTGGCCACGAGATGGGGGCTGTCCCCCAACTGCAGATACTCGACATGGGGAACTTGCACGACCATCTCTGACCTCGTTTCAAGAACTGTACGTTGCCACCCTAAACCCGGTGGCACTCCATCGAAAATTGAATCAGGGCTCCATCCCCTGATTCCACGACCCGATGTGCAGGATCTCGCGGAGAGGACGCCGAGCCTTGGTCCTGGGTGAGCCGGTCGGGACGTCGGAATCGGCTCGATATCCGAGAGCGATCGCACCGATGCAGTGCGCCGAAGCCGGCACACCCAAGTCCGAGTAATAGCTTCCTTGATCACCGTGAACTCCGAAGAAGAGAGCACCCCATCCGTTCTCCTCGGCCACCAACAACAGATTCTCGGCGACCATGGCCGCATCCACGATCCAGTAGGGCGTGTCCCAGCGATCGATCGAATCGAAGCCGAGCGACTTCTTGTCCTCGCGTGAATAGCGCTCCACGTACTCCTGCGCATCGCCGAACACAAGGACCACATGAGGCGCCTCGAGCACGCCGGGTGCGCGAGTGGAGAACCAGCCACCTGCCCGAGACCGTTCCCAGAAGGAAGCGACGTCGCTGCCGGTGAGAACGAGAAGGTGTACTCCCTGCGAGAACCCTGCCGACGGGGCGCGCAATGCCAACTCGGCCGCACGCATCACCTCGACGAGATTCGGACCGCCGTCGAACGACCGCGTCATCCGCCTGCTGAGCAGAATGCGCGCAAGCCCTCTGCTTCGGCCCCCTGCTTCGAACGATGCCGTTCGGTCGTTCAATGTGCGCCGAGTTTGAGCAGGTCCTCTGCCATTGTCCATCCGTGGACGATGAGAGAACCGCCGGACGCATCATCGACTTCGGCGAAAAGTGCCGCGATATCCGGCTTGACTTTTTCCGGCTTCAGAGTTTCGTGATCCAAGAAACCCGAGCGACCTTTCTTCGTCACCACGAACGATTTCTCGTCGTACTGCGCATCGACTCCGAAGCGACGCGCCAGCCGACGGCCCCACGCTCGCTCTTCCCCGACTGCGCGGTGCCCTGGTCGCGGAATCAATTCTGAGAGAGACTTGAACGCTTCGAGAGCCCCAGGTGTGACGAACCTGCTCCCGACAACGACGTCTTCGTCGGGGAAAGCCATCAGCGCGCGGTGATAGGCCTCCGACATCAGACCCCTGAGCACTTGATCGCGTTTCGACGACCGTCGAACACTGAGAATTCCGAGAAGAACACAGGGCGTTCCACCGATTCTCTCGAGCGTCGAGAAGGTGAATCCGTGAAGCTTGCCCGCATCTCGAGCCAGCGTGCACAGAACCCAGTCTTCCTTGGCTCGATTCAGTAGATCCAAGTCGAAGGACCCGCCCATCGCCGCCATCTCTTCGAGTTCTTCCTCGGTGACTGCGGAGCAATCCTTCGTCTCGACGTCAATTGCCATATTCGGATGTCTTCTCCCCTACGCGGACATCTACGGGACCGTTTGCGACCCTCGGGTCGTGATATCTGGCTTCCCTATTGTGCCACTTCGGACCCCCGCCGAACGAAACGCTCGTATTCCCTAGCGAATGACGCCGGAACCGAAGGCAACTCGCAACGAAGGAATCACTCGATCCACGTCGACGTTGAAATCGTCGCCGAGGCGCAGCACCTTCGAATCTCCGACGTGCAGATATACCTGTGCCGACCCGGGGTATTCGATGAGGATGTTCTTCAATCGCGTCACTTTGTCCGGATCGAGAGCCACGGCCGGGAAGTTCAGTCGAAGTTCCGGTTCGGCATTGCTGAGAACGACAGGTGTCACTTCGAGAACCGACATGTTCAGCCGCTCGTCGTTGCGATTCACACGGCAGCGGACGGCAACGATGGCATCGTCGAGAAGCTTGTGATTGTGCTGCTGCAGGGTGCGCGAGAACACCGTCAACTCGACTCCCCCATGCAGATCCTCCAACTGGATGACAGCCATCGGATCGCCCTTCTTGGTCATCTTTCTTTCCACCTTCGACAAAATGCCCGCAAAAGTGACGTTGGCACCAGTGTCGAGAGCGTCGATGTCGGCTGTTGTCGATGTGGCCAGTCTGCGCAGAGAGGATTCGTAACCGCGCAGCGGATGGTCGCTCAAGTAGAGCCCGAGAACTTCCTTTTCCATCTTCAACTTGAAGGACTTGTCGTATTCGTTCGTCGGAATGGGAATGTCGAGCGAAGCCGATTCGAAATCCGACGTCGCATCGGATTGCGCCGAATCGAACAATGTCATCACCCCGAGTTCGGCACGCGATCGGCGATCGATCGAGTCGTTGATGACCGATTCGAAAACCGTCATGAGGCCGAGACGGCTGTGACCGAGCGAATCGAAGGCTCCCGCTTTGATGAAGGACTCGATGGCCTTCTTGTTGAGACAGTCCTGGGGAACCCGCATCGCGAAGTCGTGGAACGACGCGAACGGCCCTCTTTCACGCCTCTCTTCGACGATTCTCGAACAGATCGCGCCACCGACTCCCTTGATGGCCGACAGGCCGAAGTGGATCACGTTGTTCTCGACATCGGGCGTGAAATCGACATCGGACACATTGATGTTCGGCTGTCGCAGATCGATGCCGTGCTTGCCGGCATCAGCGAGATAACCAGCCGCTTTTTCGAGATTGTCCTTCACGCTCGTCAAGAGAGCCGCGAAATACTCGACGGGATAATTGGCCTTCAAAAAGGCAGTCTGATAGCAGATGTAGCCGTAGCCGAACGAATGGCTCTTGTTGAATGCGTAGTCGGCGAAATTCTCGATGATGTCGAACAGCTGCTTGCCGAGGTCTCGTCCGTATCCGGACGACTCGCATCCGTCCTCGAACTTCGATCTCTCCTTCTCCATCAACTCGCGCACTTTTTTGCCACAGGCCTTACGCAGGTTGTCTGCTTCGGCCAACGAGTAGCCAGCGAATCGCTGGGCAACGCGCATCACGCTCTCTTGATAGATCATCAAGCCGTACGTGTCGCCAAGGACGGCCTCGGCGTCCGGATGGAAGTACGCGACTTTTTGTCGGCCGTTCTTTCGATCTGCGAAGTCGTAGTGCATATTGACGCCCATCGGACCAGGACGGTAGAGAGCGATGACAGCCGAGACGTCCTCAAACGACGACGGCGCCATCGCCCGCAGTAGCTGCTGCATCGGAGGGGATTCCAGCTGAAACACACCGATCGTGTCGCCACGAGAGAGCAGTTCGAATGTCTTGGCGTCGTCGAAGGGAATCGCATCCACGTCGAAGCCCGGATTGCTCAACGAGCGAATCAGATTCTGTGCATCCGTGATCACGTCGAGGTTGCGCAAACCGAGGAAATCCATCTTCAGCAGACCGAGATCCTCGACACCGTGCATTTCGTACTGCGTCGTCACCGGGGCATCTTCGAGAGGCTTTCCTGCTTCGGGCTTCCTCTGCAGAGGCAGATACTCGGTCAGGGGTTCCTTCGAGATCACGACGGCTGCGGCATGAATACCAGTCGATCTCTTCAGACCCTCGAGTCCCTTTGCGACATTGACGACCTGGCGCATGTCGTCCTGAGTCTCGTAAAGCTCCCTCAGTTCCTGGGCACCTCGATAGCCGTCGATGTATTTCGGATGCTGTTCGAGGCAGTACTTGAGCGGAGTGTCACGACCCATGACCAGAGGTGGCATCGCCTTGGCCAACTTGTCGCCGACTGCATAGGGAAACCCGAGAACACGCGCTGCGTCGCGCACTGCGTTCCGAGCCTTGATTGTGCCGAAAGTGATGATCTGCGCGACGTGCTCACGACCGTAAACATCAGTGACGTACTTGATCATCTCGTCTCTGTAGCGAGAGTCGAAGTCCATGTCGATGTCGGGCATCGAGATTCGACTCGGATTCAAGAAGCGTTCGAACAGCAAGTCGAAGCGAATGGGATCGATCTCGGTGATTCCGAGGCAATACGCAACTGCGCACCCTGCCGCTGACCCTCGACCCGGACCGACACGGATTCCTCGATCCTTGGCGTAGCGGATGAGATCCCAAACGATCAAAAAATACGAGGCGAAACCCATGTCGCAGATCACTTTGATCTCGTACTCGAGCCTCTCGATCACCTCGGGAGCAAGAGGCGTTCCCCAGCGTCGTTCGGCCCCTTCACGAGCCAGATACTTCAGATAGGCCGCATCGTCGGCGAACCCTTCCGGAATCCGAAAAGTCGGGAGCTTCGGCTTTCCGAACTCGATCGTCAGATCCGCTCGTTCGGCGATCCACAGGGTGTTGTCGCAGGCTTCCGGAACGTCCCGGAACAGACTGCGCATCTCGTCAGCAGTCTTCAAATAGTGCTCGGTCCCCTCGAAGCGAAATCGCTTCGGATCGCTCATCATCGAGTTCGTCTGGACGCACAACAGCGCATCGTGCGCCTCATGGTCGTGTCGGTGGACGTAATGCGAATCGTTCGTTGCGAGAAGCGGCGCTCCGATTTCCTTGGCCAAGCGGAGCAGTTGCGGGTTCGTCCGATGCTGATCAGCAAGACCATGATCCTGCAATTCGACGAACAAGTTGTCGCGTCCGAAGATGTCCTGAAGCCGAGCTGCCTTCGTCTTCGCGTCCTGGTAATCGCCCTTCATCAACGCCTGTAGAACGTGACCTCCGAGACAACCCGTTGTCGCGATCAAACCCTCGTGGTGGCGTTCGAGCAACTCCCAATCCATGCGCGGCTGGTAGTAGTAACCCTCGAGAAACGCGAGGCTCGACAACTTGATGAGATTCTTGTAGCCAGCGTCGCTCTCGGCCAGAAGAGTCATGTGGTAATAGAGCTTGCGACCGCCTTCGGTATCGCCGCCGGAATCGTCCATCTGACCGCGCCGGTTCGGACGCTCGAACCGCGTCTCGTATGCAAGGTACGCCTCGGTTCCGATGATCGGCTTGACACCTTGGTTCTTGCACTCGCGATAGAAATCCAGGACTCCGTACATGTTGCCGTGATCGGTCATTCCCAACGCGGGCTGTCCGTCCGCAACCGCTTTTGCGACGAGTTCGTCGAGTTTTGCCGCGCCATCGAGCATCGAATACTCGGTGTGAACGTGGAGATGGGTGAACGAGCTACTCATGTATTTCTCGAACAGCGAATCAGAGGTACGTTCCCGGACGACCCGGTCCGCCGGACGTGTCACCGGGCTGATTGCCGATTTGTCGCATCTGATCGAACTGCTGACGCGCCGCCATCTGTTGGGCGAACAGCGTTGCTTGTATGCCGTGGAAAAGTCCTTCGAGCCAGCCAACCAGTTGAGCCTGCGCGACTCGCAGTTCCGATTCGCTGGGCACCTCGTCTGAGAACGGGAGCGCCAACATACGCAGCTCTTCCTGGAGATCAGGAGATAGAGCTTCGGCCAATTCGACGATGGACCTCTCGTAGATCTCCGCCAGTCTCTCCCGGCTCCCTATGTCGAGTTGGGAACCGCGCACCTCGTCGAGCAACTGCTTGACCATGGAGCCGATACGCATCACCTTGCCCGGCTCAGTCACGGCTTCGACCAGATTTTCTGTCGGCGGACGACTCTCGCCAGCCGCGCTCGGAACCACCGATTCCGAACCTCCGGCGATCACTTGATCAGGCACTTCGATCTTCTGCTCGTTCATGATCCCTCACTCGATCCATCATTCGACTCGTTCACAGCTCGCTCGATTCCACTCGTCGATTCCGGGCGATCGGATCGACGGACGACCATTCTTTCAGTTCTCGAACCAACATGCAGTTCTCGAACGATCTTTCAGTTCTCGAACCGACATGCAGTTCTCGAACGATCTTTCAATTCTCGAACGACCAAAATGAAGTCAGGATCGATCCACTGTCCTTGCGATGAGCGGAACGAGCATTTCAGCCGACGTCAGCGAGCCGTGGCGGCACTCGAGTGCGAAGGGGCCGGTGTCCGCCGGGTCGTCGAAGGCCACATCGGCGAACGGGACGAGAGCCACATCTCCCATTCGCCGCACGGACTCTCCAGAAGTTGTCGTCCGAGTGCCGAACCACTCCTCGTCCAGCACTTGTTCTGCACTGCGAATCCACGCAATGTCCGAGAACAGATCGCGAGCGATGTTCAAGACCTCTGATTCCCTGCCTTTGCGACTGTGCAACCAGCGAAATCTGCCTTCACCCGATTGGAACTCCACGAGTCGCAGCAGTTCATCGGGCAACGAAACGATGCGCGGGCCGACTTCGACCTGGCCATGATCAGCCGTGACAGCCAGGGTCGTTCCGGCCGGAAGGCAGTCGAGTAGCTGTCCCACGAGCCAATCCACGGCTCGCAATTCGGACTCGTAGTACGGTCCGAAACCCCTCTCGTGCGCGATCTTGTCGAGACCGTCGTAATAGGCGTAGACAAAAGTTTCTCCTGCTTCGAACAGCGCTCGAGCCTGTTCGACGATCGATGACATCGCTCTCCAGCCAAGAGGTGTCACACCGCGCAGATGCGCGTGGGAGAAGCCTGACGATTCGAGGTCGCGGCGACTGAGTACCGGAATCGACATGCCGGCAAAGGGAGGCACCGGTTGCACCTGCTCGGGTGGAAAGGCCTTGCGAAGATCGTTGCGATCCGAGCGCCAGCTCAACGTGTTCATCACGGTGCCATCCATTGACATTCGGTAGCCGATGATTCCGTGTTCGAGCGGGGTCGCGCCTGTGGCCAGCGAGGTCAGCGCAGTGGCCGTCGTCGAAGGGGCAACCGACGTGATGGCGGATCCTCGAAGACGTGCCAGATTCGGCGCATGTTCGATGAATCTGTTCATCTGTTCGAATCCCAGACCGTCCACGAGGAGAAGAAGGATCTGATCGGCGGCGTTCAAATCGGCAGGAAACCATTGTGGACGTCGCCCAGGAGGGTGGAGAAGACATCCAGGAACGACCCCTGTCAGATTCGCTCCGAGGTAGTCCGGAAGAACCATCTTCGGGACGGCTGAGCCCACAGGCGCTCCGGCATCGGCGCCGGTATCGGGAACGATCTCCATCGGGGCATTCTTCCCCAAACACCGCCGAGTCGAGCGCTGATTTGACGCATCGCCGATTCGATCCGTCTCTGTCCAGAGCATTGTCTCTTCGGCAACGCCCTGTCGTTCTGCGGGACTGCGCCTACGATGAGGGTGTGCGAGTGTCAACTAGGGGTGATTATGCCTGTCGAGCCCTGTTGTCCTTGACCTTGCACTCAGATGACCCGGGTCCGACATCGGTGAAGGACATCGCCGAGCGAACCGCTCTGCCGCAGCCATACCTCGAGCAGATCCTGCTCGCCCTCAAGGGGGCCGGTCTCGTGAAATCCAAACGCGGAGTCGGTGGCGGATACACACTCGCTCGAGCGCCCCGTGACATCCGGCTGAGCGAGATCATCTCCGCAGTCGATGGACCGATCACACTCGGAGATTTCGGCGAACCTCATCAAGACGGTGCTTGCAACCACGAAGGACAATGCGTTCTTCTGGCGATTTGGAAACAGACTGGTGACCACATGCGCCAGCATCTCGAGGGATTCACCCTCGCCGATGTCGCGGACGCCGCCCGCGGAGACGGCCCCTGGCCCGAATCGCCTCACACCTGACCGCAAGGGTTCGCTGTCCACAAAAGATTTCAGGGGCGGTGCTGACGTCCAACGGCCGAGAGCACGCCGTTGACGTACCGCCCGGAGTCATCGGTACTGAATCTCTTCGCGAGTTCGACGGCCTCGTCGATGATCACCGCAAGCGGCACCTCTGACCGTTCGAGAATTTCGAAGACCGCCATGCGCAGAATCAGCCGGTCGATCGAAGGCATGCGCTCGATCGTCCAACCCTGTGCATGAGCAGAAATGATCGCATCGATGTCCGTCTGACGTTCGCTGACGCCGATCACGATGTCGCGAACGGCGTCATCGACTGGCACGACGAGCGACGAGAGAACCTCGGGCCCAGTGCTCGATTTCGCTTCCGCTTCGTACAGGAGCGACAGAGCACGTTCGCGTGATTGGGATCGAGGGTCGAATCGGGGTTCGATCCCCCGCCGTCTGGACATCGAATCGGCTCGTCAGACGCGCGTGATGTATTCGCCGGAGCGAGTGTCGACTTTGACGCGGTCTCCGATGTTGATGAAAAGGGGCACCTGGATCGTCTTGCCAGTTTCCAATTCGGCAGGCTTGCGGGCACCGGAGACTCGGTCACCCTGCACTCCCGGTTCGGTATTGGCGATGACGAGCTCGACCGAAGCAGGAATTTCGACGGAAACGATCTCTCCGTTGTGCAACGCGATGATCGCCACCATGGACTCGATGAGATAATCGGCCGCATCACCGAGTGCCGTCGGAGCGACTGTCATCTGATCGTACGACTCGGTGTCCATGAACACGTATTCGTCGCCGTCACGGTACAGGAACTGCATGTCCTTTTTCTCGAGGAGGGCCTGCTCGACGCGAATCCCGGCGTTGAACGTCTTTTCGAAGACGTTCCCCGTGCGCACATTGCGGAGTTTCGTCCGAACGAACGCTCCCCCTTTACCCGGCTTGACGTGCTGGAATTCGACGACTTGGAACAGACCGTTGTCCAATTCCAGCGTGATTCCGTTCTTCAGATCGTTGGTGGTGATGGCAGGCATGAGGGATCCTTGGGAAGAGATGAAAGACAGCGGTGGGCATCTTGGGTCACGACCAGAAGGTCTTCGATTCGGACACCACCGAGACCCATACGATAGAGCCCCGGTTCGACAGTGACGACATCTCCGATCTCGAGAACCGAATTCGTCGTTCGCCCGAGGAAGGGCTCTTCGTGGATGGCGAGGCCGACACCGTGGCCGGTTCCGTGTATGAACAGTTCCTCGACACCGAAGTTTTCGAAGATCTCGCGGCACACCCGATCGATTTCTCTGCATGGAACGCCTGGAGCAACCGCTTCGGCTGCCCTTGCTTGAGCATCGCGAACGATGTCGTAGAGGCGCCGCAGATCCGGATCGACATCTCCGATCAAGAACGTTCGAGTCATGTCGGAGTGATAGCCGTCCACGAGGGCTCCGACATCGATCACGACCGAATGGCCTTCTTCGATGACCGTGGTATCAGGATGATGGTGGGGTTTGGCCGAATTCACCGGACCCGCCGCCACGATCGTGTCGTACGAAGGGCCGTCTGCGCCGAGTCGTCTCATGCGATAGTCCAACTCGTCGCGCACGTCTCGCTCCGTAGGACGCTCGAGCAGCATCGGAGCCGTCTCGAGGAGTGCTCGATCGGCAACCTCGGCTGCACGGGCGATCGCTGCAATCTCGATACTGTCCTTGTGGCGGCGCACATGGTCGATCTCCGACGACATTGCGTGCAACGACGATCCGATTGCAGTTTCGAGATCGCGATAGCGCGCGACGTCGAGTGCGCGCGGCTGGAAGAAAAGGCCGACCGAAAGTGATGACCGGGTGATCACGGTCTTCACGAGATCCCCCATCTTCTGTGTGGGCGAGATTTCGAGGACTTCGAGGTCGGCTCCGATCGAACGGGCCTCGATCCGTGCTTGTTCCGTGTAACGGCCGTCCGTGATGAGGACCAGACAGTCATGTCCGACGATCAACCAACCATGCGAACCGGAAAAACCACAGAGCCAGCGAATGTCGTCGGGAGACGTGATCAACACATGGCCGGCAACACGGCCGGAAACACGGTCCCGTGAGTCCTTTGCCAGAAGTGCTCGCACCCTGTCGAGTCGACGTTTTCCGATCGCAAAATCCACATCCGGAGCCCGGACGGGCTCCATCCGTTCCTGACCAGCCTCAGCTGTCACCGCTCTCCTGAGCGTCGAGGAGCGAGACGACTGCCGACACAGCCAACTCGTAACCCAGCATTCCGAAACCGGCGATACTTCCCGTCGCCACGGGGGCAATCACGCTCGAGTGTCGCCACGGCTCGCGGGCATTGGGCTGAGAGATGTGCACCTCGATCACGGGACCCGAGAAGGTCGCAAGAGCATCATGAAGACTCCACGAATAGTGGGTCAATGCACCTGCATTGACAATGATCGCCTGATGCTCATGGCGAGCGCGATGAATCGTGTTCACGATGTCGCCTTCGGAATTCGATTGCAGGTCGGCAACAACGTGCCCAGATGCAGCGGCGATCCGGCGCACACAGTCGACGTAATCCTGAAGTGTGGCTCGACCGTAAACCTCAGGTTCACGTTCACCAAGAAGATTCAGGTTCGGACCATGAAGAAGCAGGATCGAACTCACGCCGGTGACCCTACAACGCCCACGGGTGAACGATCAGCACCTTTTTCGGATGGGCTGCAAACGAGAGGCGATCGAGGAGCACGGCCACGTCAGGTCACCAGAAACGTCGAGAGAGTCTTCTCGACCAGGGACACGTCGATGCCTTCGACGACCTCGAGGCCGTTCGAGGAGTCCAGCACGAACGTCAAACCGCGCAACGCCTTCTTGTCTCGCGCCATGGTTGCCATCAGCTCGTTTCGATCGAGACCCGCAGGGGGCCGCGTCTCCAAGCCGTACACGTCCTCGACCACATGGCGGTGGTAATCGACGCGCGATCCATCGATACGTCCCATCTCGTGTGCGAGATCTGCTGCGAATGCGAGGCCGACCGCAACGGCTTCGCCGTGGGCAAGTGAATGCCCACCGACTGTTTCGATGGCGTGGGCAAGAGTGTGTCCGTAGTTCAAGAGAGCTCGCAATCCGCCTTCGCGCTCATCACCCGACACGATGTCGGCTTTGATGCGAACACACCGGGCGATTCGCACCGGAAGGTCGAGCGCAGCCAAGTCGTCACCCGTCAAGAAGTGGTACTTGGAGATCTCACCGCGTCCGCAACGGAGCTCGCGCTCGGACAGCGTGTCGAGCGCGTCGAGATCGCAGATCACCCCACTCGGCTGCCAGAAAGCCCCGACGAGGTTCTTTCCCTGAGGCAGGTTCACGCCAGTCTTGCCGCCGATTGCCGCATCGACCATTCCGAGCAGAGTCGTCGCAACATGTACGACCCGAGTGCCTCGATGCCACACAGCCGCCGCAAATCCCGCGACATCGGTCACCAGCCCTCCTCCGACACCGACGACAAGATCGTTTCTGGTGAGACCTACAGCCGCGAAGAATTCGCACAAAGTCTCGATGGTCGACAGAGATTTGTCCGTCTCCGATCGGCCGATGTTCACACGTCGAATCGACCATTGTCCGAGCGACGCCAGATGCTCTTCGACACGATCGGCGATCGGAATGCCTTCTTGGGAGACCACCACGATGCGCTGCACCGCATCAGGGACGACTTCGCTCAGAGCCGACAGCGCGCCACGCCCGACGATCACATCGTAGGAACGATCCCCGAGATCGACTGAGACCGTGTGCAAGTCGTTCTCGCGTTTGTTGATGTCACGGTTCACGTCACGGTTCATGATGTCGCTTTCGATTCGAGAACTGCCACCATGCGATCGACCACTTCATCGAAAGCCAACCCTGCAGACGCAACAATGTCGGTTGCAGCTTCCGAATACAGCATCTCTCGCTCAGCGTTCAGTCTTCGGAGATTCTCGGAGAGATCTCCGTCGAGGAGGGGTCGGTGTCCCTTCGACGTCCTCGCTCGGGGTTCGAGTCGCTTTTCGAGATCCTCGATGGTTGCTGTCATCCAGACAACGGCTCTCGCACTCTTCAACATCTCGCGATTTCTTTCCGCAACGACGACTCCCCCTCCTGTTGCAAGGATTGCCGGCTCATGTCCATCCAGACATGTTCGCAGCGTCTCGGTCTCCAGGTTGCGGAAGTGATCCTCGCCTCGGGTCGCAAAAATCTCACGTATGGGCATTCCAGCACGTTTTTCGATCAAGGCGTCGAGATCGAGAAACTTCCAACCCATCTTCTTTGCGACCCGGCGACCGACGGTGCTCTTGCCGACTCCGGGGAGCCCGACGATCACGACGGTCGACGACACAGGTGCGACAACTGCGGATGCGTCCTCCGTCTCCACAGCAGGTTCCCTCACAGATGTGTCG
>QXGG01231223.1_pt1 | contig 16611 bp, 15 predicted proteins | sample 1982491 | NCBI WGS metagenome assembly QXGG01 (sample SAMN09924614, study PRJNA488089) | Wastewater metagenome, whole genome shotgun sequencing project. | isolation source: South African research farm wastewater | place: South Africa: Irene, Agricultural Research Council, Animal Production... | reverse complement strand
GCGGCCATCTGCGGGCTCATCGCGCCGAAGGCGAGCAGGTCGGCGTCGGTCAGCACCTTGCGCCCGAACTTGCGGATGCTCAGCGCCGGGCCCTTGATGGCGAGCGGCGGGATGATGGCGTTGACGCGCGAGCCGTCCTTGAGGCGGGCGTCGACCATCGGCGAGGACTCGTCGATGCGCCGCCCGATCGGGGTGACGATGCGCTCGATGACGCCGAGCACCGCGCGGTCGCTGGTGAAGCTGCCGGGGTGGCGCTCGAGGCGGCCGCGGCGCTCGATGTAGATCTCGTCGTGGCGGTTGACCATGATCTCGGTGATCGAGTCGTCCGCGAGCAGGGCCTCGAGCGGGCCGAGGCCGACCGCCTCGTCGAGCACGTCGCGGCGCAGGCTGTCGCGGTCGATGGACTCGGGCAGCGCGGTTTCCTGGCCGATGAGCTCGATCAGCAGGGACTCGGTCTCGGCGCGCAACTCGGCGTCGCTCATGCGCACCAGGTCGCGCCGGCGCAGATCGATGGCGTCGAGCAGGGCCTCGTGGATGTGCTTGCGCCAGAACTGCTCGGGGGTCGGCGCGGCAGGGGCGGCGAGCGCGCGTGCGGTGTGCGCCGGGTGTGCGGGACGCGCTGCGTCGGGCGCGTGGGGAGCTTCCCCATGGTGCGCCATCTGCGCCAGCGCCGAAGGCTGCGACGCCTCGACAGCGCCGGCTTCCAGGGCGGCGACATGGGTGTTCACGGCGCCGGCAGGCGGGGTCTGGATCCTGTCCTCGATGACCAGCGTGAACGGCCCCACCACGATCTGGTCGGTGGGCGCAATCGGCCCGTGCTGCTGGATGCGTGCGCCGTTCACCGTGGTGCCGAAAAGCTGGCCCAGATCCTGGATGTAGAGCCCGGTCTTGCTGCGGTAGATGCGCGCATGTTCGCGCCCGATCTTCCAGCCGGGCAGGCGCAGGCGGCATTCGCGGCCCTTGCCGATGATCGCCGAGGTGTCGGTGATCGATTCGACGCGGGGCGCGCTCTCGGGGTGGCGGATGGTGACCTGGAACATGATGGGCAGGCTCCGCGTTCAGTTGTTCGACCAGGGATAGTCACCGTCGCGCTGGAGGGTGTCGGCCGGGACGACGCGGTCCTCGACCGGCGCGGGCAGGCCCGGCACGGCAGCCAGATCCGGCTCGGTGGCGCGCGGCACGTCGGCCATGCGCTGTTGGGCGCGCAGCAGGGTTTCGGCCTGCTCGAGGGTGTGCTTGTCCACCGCGTGCGGCGTGACGAAGACGACCAGTTCGGTCTCGTTGTTCTGGAAGCGGCGCGAGCGGAACAGGGCGCCCAGCACCGGGATGTCGCCGAGGAAGGGCACCTTGTCGATGGCGGCGTTGACGTCGCGCGTCAGCAGCCCGCTCAGCACGATGGTGCCGCCCTGCATCACGTTGAATTCGGTCTCGGTCTTGCGCGTGCGCAGCGCCGGGCCGGCGTCGCCCATCACGGACAGGTCGAGGTCGCTGACCTCGCTCATGATGCGGGCGCGGATCACGCCGTTGTCGTCCACCCGCGGTGTGATCTCGAGCCGGATGCCGTAGGGCTTGAACTGGATGGTGGTGCCGTTGATGTTGCTGACGCTGTAGGGAAACTCGCCGCCGGCCAGAAAGCTGGCCTCGGCGCCGTTGCGGGCGGACAGCACCGGCTGGGCGAGGATGGAGGCCGAGCCGTTCTGCTCCATCAGGCGTAACTGCGCATTGAGCCCGGTGTTGATCGCCGAAAGTACGTTCAGGCTCGACGGCAACGGCACCGGCCCGCCGCTGCCGTCGGGGTTGATGATCGGCGGCGCGTTCTCGCTGCCGGCGCGCAGGTCGATCTGCAGCGGTGCATTGCCGCGCCGGCCGGGCATCCAGATGCCGCCGACGGCCGCGCCGCCGGTGGCGTTCCAGGCCAGCCCGACCTCGCGCAGCATGTTGATCGGGAACTCCACGATCTGCACATCCATGACGATCATCTTTTCCCAGCCGACCGGGTTGGTGAAGTTGATGATCTGCGGGTAGCGTTTTGCGAGCTCTTCGATGCGCGCCTGGTCGCGGTTGCTGAGGCTGTCGCCCTCGACCACGACCTTGTCGCCGATCACCGAACTGCGTGCGTTGGGGATGTTGGCGAGGAAGGCGGCGATCTCGCGGTTGACGCGCGGGGTCTCGGCGGGGACGACGTTGACCTTGACCCTGCGGTTGCGGCCGTTGGCCGTCCAGATGTGCAGCGAGGACACGCCGACGTCGTTGGCGATGAGCAGGATCTCGCGGTCGTCGAGCACCGCGGCCGACAGCACCTTGCCGTTACCCACCGCCAGGCGGCCGGCGTTGGGTTCGGCGAGGACACGGGTTTCGCCCTGGAACATGGTGAGCTCGGGCATGGCGGCGGCGAGGGTGGCGGGCGCGAAGCACAGCGCGAGGAGGGGAAGCAGGGTTCGGGGCAGGCGGCGCATCGGTTCGGTGGGGATGAGGAGAAGAGGGCTCGGGAAGGGCTGGGAGATGGCTATCGGATTGCCGGGCTGGGCGTGCCGGTCGTCTTGGCGACGGATTCCTGTGGCGGCGGGCGTTTGCGGGTGCGGACTCTTGCGGGGCGGGCTCTTGTGGCAGCGCGAGCTTGTTGGGCGTGGGAGCGGGATCTGGTCGGAGGGGGCTTGCCCGCGAATGGCCGTTCATCGGGCGCTGAATTCGCGGGCAGTCCCGCCCCCACGGGCCGAGGATTCCGGATCAGTCTTCGGGCGCCTCGGCACGCGAGCTCATCTGCAGCCCGCTGGTGATCGGGCCGCCGCCGTAGATCACCGGCACCGAGCTGATGCCCTTGCCGTCGCCGGCCGGCAGGCCGAGCAGCGTGCGGGCGTCGGTGATGGCACCGGACACGGCGGCGAGGTCGCCGGGCGCGCGCAACAGCGCGGTGACGCGGCCGACCTCGCGGGCGGCGATCACGCGCTTGGCGTCCTCGGGCGAGGTATCGAGCGTGATGGTGGTGTAGCTGCGGGCCTGGCCTTGCGCATCGCGCGCTTCCGGGTCGGCGTGGCTGCCGGTGGCGAGCACGGCCACGTTCTGCAAGAGCGTGAAGGTGAAGTTGCGTGTCTCGTTGCGCGCCGAGACCACGATGTCGATTCGATCGCCCGGCTCGACCATGCCCGACAGCGAGCTGATCTCATCCACCGGCACCGTCACCGCGCGCTGGCCCGATTGCAGGCGGGCCGAGAAGGTGGGCGCGCGCCGCCCCTCGAGCTGCGCCCACAGGATCGGCTCGCCGGCCGCGGCGGGGTAGGCGAGCGCGAGGCTCTCGGCGCGGCTGTACTGGTCGGGCGTGATCGCGCCGGAATGCGCCCAGGTGCGCGGGATCTCGCGCACGGCCACGGAATCCGCCGTGATCGACGCGCCCGCCGGCAGGCTGGCCTTGGCGACGACGATCTGCACGGTGTCTATCTCGTTTGCGCGCGCGTCGATCTCGGCCATGCGCTCGGACAGATAGTTGCTCGCGGCGTAGGCGGCCAGCCCGCCCAGGGCGAGCGCGACGGCGAGGACGACCCAGTTCTTGCGGCTGCTGCGCAGGGTGGGCGGGCTGGCGGGGTTGGGCGTGTTCGTGACCATCTTGGGTGCTTACAAAGGGAGGGAGATGAAGCCGCTCTGGCGGTCGAAGGCGGTGCGCACGGCGGCGAGCAGGGTGTCGATGACCGAGCCCTCGCCGCTCAGCCCGAAGCCGATCAGCAGCGCCAGCACCAGCAGGGCGGCGAGGTATTCGGCGAGCGCCTGCCCGCGCGTGACGCTGCGGCGGCGGTGGGTCATGGCTGCCTCGAGCGCAGGGTGAGCACGGCGCTGGTGGTGCCGTCGCGCCGCACGAGGACGAGTTGCGCCTCGCCCGCGGCGCCGCTGAAGGCCTGCGCGAGCGCGTCGTCGCGGTCGGCGAGCGGCGGGCCGTCGGGGCGCAGGCCGCGCGCCGCGAGGCTCGCGGACAGCCGGTCGAGGTTGGTGCGCAGGCTGTGCAGGTTGATGAGGACGAGCTGGCGCGAGGCGAGGCCGCCGTCGATCGACTCCATGTCCGAGAGCAGCTCGGAGCCCGCCGGCAGGGTGAGCCCGGCTGGCCGGCCGACGGCCTCGCGCGCGGCGCCGCTGTCGGCGACCGAGCTCAGCACCTCGCTGCGCCCGTCGGGCAGCGGCGCGATGCTGACCGTGATGAAGAAATCGCCGCGTGCCTGCGTCAGCACCTGCGTGTCGCCGGTCTGCGCGTGCGCGACCGGGGTGCCGAGCGCGCCACGGTAGTGGGCGGTCGCGGCCTCGGTCGGGAGCGTGGTGATCACCCGCGTGAGGCGCATCGGCACGCCGTTCAGGCGCACGCGCTCGCCGATGGATTCGACCTGGGCGTCGTGCGGATGGGCGAGCAGCGGCCACGCGCCCGCGAGGGCGGCGGATGGCGCGACTGCGACGAACAGCACGCACAGCGCAAACAACGCGACCGCAAGGGCTTGCCTGGACCGCTTAGCGGACTGCATGGCGCCCCGCGGGGCCCAGGCCCGGATCGAGCGCGGCCTGAAGGGGATCAGCGAGACGGCGCATACCCGGGGAAGTGTCGGCTTCATCGGAGGCGATCCGCAGGAACAATGTCGGGTTCGACGCGCCCGATCTCGGGGAGCCTGGCGCCCTCGAGTACGGGCGGAATGAGCTTCAAGGGCGAAGCGGCGAGCTCGAGCAGGCCGAACGGGAAGGGGCTGTCGAGGCCCCAGCGCTCGCGCCGCAGCGCGCCGCGCACCGCCGCCGGCCCTGAGGCCGACCACGGATCGACCAGCACCGTGGTGTGGCGCTCGATCGACAGCCCGAGCGCATCGAAAGGCGCCACACCGGCCACGTCGGCCACGTTCACGCGCACCGAGCCGGTGTACAGGTTGTTGGTGTCCAGCCCCATGCCGGCCGCGAACACCGCGCCCGTCGGCTGCGTCAGCTCGGCGCGCCGACTGGCGGCGCCGACGTTGGCGGTGAACGACGGCAGCAGCGCATCGCCACGGTGATCGGTCCACAAGGGGTTGCGATGCGCGGCAAAGTCGCCCGCCACGTCTCCGCTCTTGACCGGCGCGGTGCTGGCGCTGAAGAAGCGCCGTCGTACCTCGTCCGCCAGTTGCGCGTCGGATTTCCAGGACTGCAGGCTGCTGCCGTGGCGCACCGTGCCCTCGAAAGCCACATAACGGCTCGCGCTCGCGGCGGTCTGCGCGATGTCGAGCTGCTTGCCCAGCAGCGGCAAGATCAGGAACAGCGGCAGCAGCACCACGGCCAGCACCAGGAATTCGACGGTGGATTGGCCGCGCATGCGGCGCGCGGGCGGACGCCGCCGCAGTGTTGCCGCGCGCACGCCTGCGTCCCTGGCAGCACGCGAAGCCCGAGCGCCGTCGATATGGCGCGCACAGGGCCGGGATAGAGCGAACGGATGCTGGAGATGGCGACTCATGGGAGCTGTGCTCCGCCCTGGCGCAGTTGGGCCTGGGCACGCGCTGCGGCAGACACCGGGGCGAGGCGCGCCTGCCAGTACGGGTTGAAGAGGCTGCCGAGCTCGGTGCGCCCGGCATGGACGGTGTTGCCGGCGTCCGGGCGTTCGAAGAACACCTCCACGCTCGAGATGGCCGCGCTGACCCCGCCCACCATCGCGCCATCGAAGAGCTGCAGCCGCCCGGTCGGCTTGACGCTGCTCGATCCGCCCGAAAAGCGCTGCGCCGCGCTGGACTTGGTGACGCGGATGGTGAGCCGGGTGGCGGGTTCGTCCATCGCCAGCGCACGGTCCGACAGTTCGCGAAAGGTGGGGATGGCACCGCCGCCAATGGTGGTGGCCGAGGGGTCGAAGCCGTTGGCGATGCCGTCGGATGATTCGGCGCGCGCGCTGGCGCGCGGGTTGGTGCTGCGCGAACCGCCGTAGCTGTAGGCGCCATCGGCCAGCTCGGCTTCGGAGGCGGCGGAGCCGTAGCCCACCGGCCGCTCGCTGCGCCGGCAGCGCCAGCGGCGCACGCGGTGGTGGTGCGCCGAGAGCGTGTCCATCGACTTCCAGCCATCGACCAGGTCGATCAGCTCGGTGCTGCCGCGCTTGCGCAGCTCGATGCCGTGGCACAGCAGGACGACCCCGAAGTTCCAGTTGCGGCTGCGCAGGAAGGCCTCGCGGCTGTCATTGACCAGCGTGCCCATGCGGCGCCGGTCGTCACGCGTGGCGTAGGCGCGGGTGAAGCCGATGAAGTCGTCGCCGATCGGCAGCGGGTCGACGACGACTTGCGGGTCGTTGTCCCGGGCGACACGCTGCATCAGCGCGAGGCGGCTGGCCGCGGCCACTGCGTCGCCCGGCCCGTGCATGAGCTGCTGCGACAGCGCCAGCGCCTGGATTGCGGCGTCGTGGCGCGTGACCGCGACGGCCAGGGCCGGCGTGAGCGTCTCCATCGCGGACTCGAAGTAGTCCATGGCTTCGGCGAGTGCGGCACCGACACCGGGGATGAGGTAGAGATAGGGGCGAATGGTCTGCGCCGAGGTGCCCATGTACTTGGCCCACGACGCCAGCCCCACCGCCTGCCCGATCGCGATCTGGTTGGCGATGATGGCGCGGTTGGTGTAGGCGTCGTAGTTGAGCATGCGGGCCTCGAACACGCCGGCGCTGTAGGCGACCGCGTCGGCGGTGTTGGTGAGGCGCAGCTTTTCCTGCACGAGCTGGCCGCCGTTGAACATGAAGAAGAGGGTGGCCGCGACCGCGAGCAGCAGCAGGGTCGCCAGCGGCAGGACCTGCCCCCGCTGGCGGCGTCGATGGTGGGTGCGCATTGCCCGTGCTCTCTGCGTGCTGCGCTCGAAGACGGGCGCTGCCCGGCCGGTGCGTGCTTACTTGCCGACCTGGTTCACGTAGGTGTCGAGGGTGTGCTTCTGGTTGCCGACGGTCCCGGCCTTGTCGGACGCGGTCTGTGCCGCGGACTTGGCTGCGGTGCCGTCCTTGCCGGACAGTTCCTGCGCGATGGCGGCAGTCTGGTTGCGCACCGTCTGGCCGAAGTACTGATACACCGCGATCGCGGCGACCGCGATCATGGCGACGATGATGATGTACTCGGTCATGCCCTGACCGCGCTGGGTGTGGTGCCGGGTGCCGTGCTGTGCGAGTGCTGACATGATCGTGCCGTCCGTGGATGAAGTGGCATGATGATGTCAAATGAGAAATGCATAGTCAATATGCAATTTGCGTTTTGGTGCGCTGTGGGAGCGGGCTTGCCCGCGAAGGGCGCTTGCTCTGGCGACTTCGCGGGCAAGCCCGCTCCCGCAGCCCGCTCCCACGGACCGTTGCGTCCACTGGCACGCGCGCGATGCCGGCAACGAAAAAGCCCGCTGCAGGTTCGCTGCAGCGGGCTTCGGGGTGGGGTGGCGCCGAGAAAGAGGCGATCAGCGCGCGATCGGCTTGTAGCGGATGCGCTTGGGCTTGGCACCTTCCTCGCCCAGGCGCTTACGCTTGTCTTCCTCGTATTCCTGATAGTTGCCCTCGAAGAAGAACCACTGCGAATCGCCCTCGGCCGCGAGGATGTGGGTGCAGATGCGGTCGAGGAACCAGCGGTCGTGCGAGATCACCAGCGCGCAGCCGGCGAATTCCAGCAGCGCGTCTTCGAGCGCGCGCAGGGTCTCGACGTCGAGGTCGTTGGACGGTTCGTCGAGCAGCAGTACGTTGCCGCCCTGGATCAGGGTCTTGGCCAGGTGCAGGCGCCCGCGCTCGCCGCCGGACAGGTTGCCGACGATCTTCTGCTGGTCGCCGCCCTTGAAGTTGAAGCGGCCGATGTAGGCGCGGCTGGGCATCTCGAAGCGGCCGACGGTGAGGATGTCGGCACCCTCCGAGATCGCTTCGAACACCGTCTTGTCGTTGGCCAGGCCCTCGCGGGTCTGGTCGACCGCGGCGATCTTCACCGTGGCGCCGATCTCGACCGTACCGGAATCCGGCTTGTCGCGGCCCTCGATCATCTTGAACAGCGTCGATTTACCCGCGCCGTTGGGGCCGATGATGCCGACGATGGCGCCCGGCGGGATGGCGAAGCTGACGTTGTCCATCAGCAGCTTGTCACCGAAGGCCTTGCTGACGCCGTTGAACTCGATGACCTTGTCGCCGAGGCGCTCGCCGGGCGGGATGAAGATTTCCTGGGTCTCGTTGCGGCGCTGGTATTCGACGCTCGCCATCTCCTCGTAGCGGGCCAGGCGGGCCTTGGACTTGGCCTGGCGTGCCTTGGGGTTGGAGCGCGCCCACTCGAGTTCGGTCTTCATCGCCTTCTGGTGCGCGGCTTCCTGCTTGGCTTCCTGAGCCAGGCGGTCGCCCTTCTGCTCGAGCCAGGACGAGTAGTTACCCTTCCACGGGATGCCGTGGCCGCGGTCGAGCTCGAGGATCCACTCGGCGGCGTTGTCGAGGAAGTAGCGGTCGTGGGTGACGGCGACCACGGTGCCCGGGAAGCGGGTGAGGAACTGTTCGAGCCACTCGACCGACTCGGCGTCGAGGTGGTTGGTGGGTTCGTCGAACAGCAGCATGTCGGGCTTGGAGAGCAGCAGCTTGCACAGCGCGACGCGGCGCTTCTCGCCACCGGAGAGCTTGCCGATCACGGCGTCCCAGGGCGGCAGGCGCAGCGCGTCGGCGGCGATCTCCATCTGGGTCTCGACGTCGCTGCCGGCGGTGGCCAGGATGTTCTCGTACTTCGCCTGTTCCTCGGCGAGCTTGTCGAAGTCGGCGTCGGGCTCGGCGTAGGCCGCGTATACGGCTTCGAGCTTCTGGCGTGCTTCCATGATCTCGCCGAGCGCAGCCTCGACCTCTTCCTTCACGGTCTTGGCGGGGTCGAGCTCGGGCTCCTGCGGCAGGTAGCCGATGCGCTGGCCGGCGAGCCACTGCACTTCGCCGTCGTATTCCTTATCCACGCCGGCCATGATGCGCAGCACGGTCGACTTGCCCGAGCCATTGAGGCCGAGCAGGCCGATCTTGGCACCGGGGAAGAATGAGAGGGAGATGTCCTTGATGATCTGACGCTTGGGCGGAACGATCTTGCTCACGCGCAGCATCGACATGACGTATTGGGCCACTACGGGTACCTCGTTGGCGGTGTTCGGTGGGGCGGAGAAGGGCGGAGTCTACCCGAGTGGGCAGCGCCCGGCACGCATGGAGCTTGCTTGTGCTCAGCGTCGTGCTGCCGCTCGATAGACTGCGCTGCGCTCCCGCTTGCCGACAGCGACCACCACCACGATCAGCTCTTCGTCCCGAACTTCGTACGCCAGCCGATGACCCACGCTGCGCAGCTTGATCTTGTAGCGGTCGGGGTGTCCGCTCAACTTGGCGGCCGGCACGCGGGGCGCGACCAGGCGTTCGGCGAGCTTTTTCTTGAACTGTTCGCGGATGCTTCCGTCGAGCTTGCGCCACTCGGCCAAGGCCTCGTCGACGAAGCCCAGCTCATAAGTCATCGAGGCTCACCTTGACGACCGGCTGGCCAGCGCGGGCATCGGCGAGCGCGTTCAGCTCGAGATCTTCCAGTCGTTCCATCATCTCTTCGAACACCCTTGCCGGGACGCAATAGAAGGCGGGGGCGTTGCGGTTGAGGATCGCAACCGGGAAGCCGTCCCCGGCAGCGACCGTGCCCATGGGGTTTTTCTTGAGTTCGGAGACGCTTGCGGTCGTCTCGACCAGGATCTGATGTGCCATTTCGAGCGTCCTGAAGACCTGATAAGAGTACGAAGAATAGCACTTGATGCGGAAGACGCGACTCCGTGAAGACGCCCCGGCGCCCACACTCCAGCGCCTCAGCCACGTCTGAGCCGGGACACGGATGTGGCTTAAAGCATCCCCTCGATATCCTTCACCAGGTCCTCCGGCGTGGTCGTCGGCGCGTAGCGTTCGATCCGCTCGCCGTCGCGGCTCACCAGGAACTTGGTGAAGTTCCACTTGATCGCCTCGGTGCCGAGAATCCCTTTCGCATGCTGCTTGAGGTACTTGTACAGCGGATGCGCGCCGTCGCCGTTGACCTCGATCTTGGCGAACATCGGAAAGCTCACGCCGTAGTTCTTCGTGCAGAAGGCGCCGATCTCCTCCGCGCTGCCCGGCTCCTGCGCGCCGAACTGGTTGCACGGAAAACCCATCACCACGAGGCCGCGGTCCTTGTAGGTCTGGTGCAGCTTTTCCAGGCCGGCGTAATGCGGGGTGAGCCCGCACTGGCTGGCGGTGTTGACGATCAGCAGCAGCTTGCCGGCGTATTCGCCGAGCGTGGTGGTGCCGCCGGCGAGACGGTCGACTTCGATGTCGTACAGGCTGGAACTCATGAGTTTTCTCCGGATGCGGGGCGGGCGGGGGGCAGACGTGCTTCGATCTCCGCAGCCGGCGCCGGGCGGCCGATGAGGAAGCCCTGCAACTGGTGGCAGCCCTGGGCGGTCAGGAAGTTGCGCTGCGCCTCGGTCTCCACCCCTTCGGCGATCGCCTCCAGGCCCAGGCTGTGCGCCATGCCGATGATGGCGGCGGCGATCTTGCCCTCGGTGCCTTCGGCGCTGATGTCGCTGACGAAGCTGCGGTCGATCTTGAGCGCATTGACCGGGAACTGGCGCAGGTAGTTCAGCGACGAGTAGCCGGTGCCGAAGTCGTCGATCGACAGCCGCACGCCCATCTCGCGCAGGCGGATCAGGGTGTGGATGGTGCGGTCGACGTCGCGCATCAGCATGGTCTCGGTGAGCTCGAGCTCGATCAGGCTGGGGGCGAGCCCGGCGCTGTCGATCGCACTGGCGACCCGCGACACGAAGTTCTGCTGCACCAACTGCTGGGCCGACAGGTTAACCGCGATCGGCACCACCGCCAGTCCGTCGTCCAGCCACGCGCGCTGCTGGCGGCAGGCTTCGTCCAGCACCCACTCGCCGATGGCGTTGATGAGGCCGGTTTCCTCGGCGAGCGGGATGAAGCGTCCGGGCGCCACCATGCCCAGCTCGGGGTGCTGCCAGCGCAGCAAGGCCTCGAGGCCCTGCAGTTGCCCGCTGCGGGTGCACACCTTGGGTTGATAGTGCAGCAGCAGCTCGCCGCGCTCGGTGGCGCCGCGCAACTGGTTCTCGAGCAGCAACTGCCCGAGCGAGGCGGTGTTCATCTCGGCCGAGTAGAACTCGAAGCCGTTGCGCCCGGCTTCCTTGGCGCGGTGCATGGCCGCGTCGGCGTTGCGCAGCAGGATCGACCGGGTTCCGCCGTCCTGGTCGTAGAGCGCGATGCCGATGCTGGCGGTCACGGTGATCCGGTGCTCGCCGAGCTGGCAGGGCAGGGCCACCGCATCGAGGATCCTGCGCGCCGCCGCGGACGCGTCCTGCGGGTTACCGGCGTCGGGCAGCACGAACACGAACTCGTCCCCGCTCAGGCGCGCGAGCGTGTCGGTCTCGCTGATCGCACTGCGGCAGCGTTCGGTGATCTGCAGCAGCAGGCCGTCGCCGCTCTCGTGCCCCAGCGTGTCGTTGATGGTCTTGAAGCGGTCGAGGTCGAGCAGCAGCACCGCCACACCGCGCTTGTCGCGGCGGGCCTGCAGCAGCGCCTGGTGCAGGCGGTCCTGGAGCAGGGCGCGGTTGGGCAGGTTGGTGAGCGGGTCGTGGTGCGCCAGATGCAGGATGCGCGCCTCGGCCTCCTTGCGCTCGGTGATGTCCGAGAAGATGCCGATGTAGTTGAGCACCCGGCCGTCCTCGCCACGCACCGCGGTGACCGACAGCCACTCCGGGTAGATCGAGCCGTTGCGACGGCGGTTCCAGATCTCGCCCTGCCACTGGCCGCGGCTGTTGATCGCGCTCCACATGCGGCGGTAGAAGCCTGCGTCCTGGCGACCGGAGTTGAGGATGGCCGGCGAGCGGCCGAGGACGTCCTCGGATGTGTAGCCGGTGATGCGGGTGAAGGCCGGGTTGACTGCGATCATCACCGCCTGCGCATCGGTGATCAGCATGCCTTCGCTGGAATTGGTGAACACCGTCGCGTAGCGCTGCAGTTCGCCCTCGGCATGCTTGAGGGCGATGATCTTGTCGGCCAGGTCGGTGTTCGCCTGCGACACGGCGAGGGTGGCCTTGCGCAAGCGCAGCGCGGTCAGCAGCAGATACAGGCCAAGGCTCAGCGCCACGGCCAGCAGCAGCACGCGATGTGTGTGCATGCGCGCGGTCGCCGCTTCGTAGCCGGTGGTGTAGGTGTCGACCAGCAGCTCGCCCTGGCGCGCGGTGGGCAGCGCGAGCAGTTCGCGGGCGGTGGCGTCGAGGCGCTGTTCGTGGCGTGCGCCGGCCAAGCGGGTATCGGTCGCATCGGTGGTGGTGCGCGCGCCGTGCGCGAGGCCGTGGCGCAGGGTGTCGATCAGCGCCTGCTTGCGGTCCTGCAGTTCGACGTAACGCGCGATCTGCGCCAGCACCTGCATCGTCTCGGTGCTGTCCAGGAAGGTGGGCGTGGCGCGCAGCTCGCCAACCAGCGCACGGATGCGGCCGGTGCGCGCGTCGACCTCGTCCCAGTTCGAATCCGCATCGTCCAGTCGGCGCGCGATGGCCGCGGTGTTGAGTTCGGCGTCGAACTGTCGAATCTCGCGCAGATCACGCGCATATTCCAGATGTTCGCGCGTCGTGACTGCGCCCGCCTCGATGAAGATCCAGCCGACGAAGGTCAGGCCGAGCAGCACCAGCACCAGCACGCGGATGCTGGTGGATGTTCTCAGTAACTGGGCAACAGCGGCGCGCGTCATGACGCGCGTTCAGCCGCCGGGCAGGACGATGACGGGCAGGAGAGGAGGGGGGCGGCTTGAATCACGGGCCGCGATGCTATCCGCAGTCACCCCTCCAGATTTGATCTATGTCAACAAATGCCCGATAGGACATGCGTGTTCGACGACTTACGCGCGCTCATTTCTCCACGAACGCGCGCTCGATCACGTAGTCGCCGGCCACGCCGATGCGCGGCGACATCGCGAAGCCATGCGCGTCGAGCAGGTCGCAGCAGTCCTTGTTCATGGCCTGGCTGCCGCAGATCATCACCCGGTCGTGCGCCGGATCGAGCGCCGGCAGGCCGATGTCGGCAAACAGGCGGCCGGACTCGATCACGTGGGTGATGCGGCCGGTGTTGTGGAAGGGCTCGCGGGTCACGGTGGGGTAGTAGATGAGCTGTTCGCGCACCTGCTCGCCGAAAAATTCGTTCTGCGGCAGCACGCGGGTGATGAAGTCCGTGTAGGCGAGCTCGGACACGAAGCGCACGCCATGCACCAGCACCACCTTCTCGAAACGCTCGTAGGTCTCGGGGTCCTGGATCACGCTGAGGAAAGGCGCCAGGCCGGTGCCGGTGGCGAGCAGGTAGAGGTGCTTGCCGGGGTTGAGGTCGTGCAGCACCAGCGTGCCGGTGGGCTTCTTGCTAACCACGATCGGGTCGCCCGCGCGCAGGTGCTGCAGGCGCGAGGTCAGCGGGCCGTCGGGCACCTTGATGCTGAAGAACTCGAGGTGCTCCTCGTAGTTGGGGCTGGCGATGCTGTAGGCGCGCGTCAGCGGCTTGCCTTCCACGTCCAGCCCGATCATCACGAACTGGCCGTTCTCGAAACGCAGGCCGGGGTTGCGCGTGGTGCGGAAGCTGAACAGGGAGTCGTTCCAGTGATGGACGCTGAGGACGCGTTCGGTGACGAGGTTGCTCATGGTTGGGGTCTCTGTGTGAGTCGGCCCCGGTGAAGGGCTGTTTGACGATGGAGAGATTCTAGGCAGCTTTCGTTAGCGTTAAAGTGGATAATTCTTCTAATGCTTACCTGCTGAGTCGATATGAGATTCACCCTTCGCCAGATGGAGGTCTTCGTCGAGATTGCGCGCAGCGAGAACGTGTCGCGCGCGGCCGAGGCGTTGTCGCTGTCGCAATCCGCAGCCAGCGCGGCCCTGGCCGAGCTCGAGAGCCAGTTCGACCAGCAACTCTTCGATCGCAACGGCAAGCGCCTGCGACTAAACGACCAGGGAAGCCTGCTGCTGCCGCATGCGGTGGAGCTGCTCGACCGCGCCGCCGAGATCGAAGCCCTGCTGCGCGGCGAGCGCGGGCTCGGCAGCCTGCGCGTGGGCGCGACGCTCACCATCGGCAATTACCTGCTGCCGCTGATCGTGTCGAACTTCCTGCAGGCCCACCCCGAGAGCCGGGTGCGCTTGCAGGTGCACAACACCGCGACGATCGCGAGCATGTTGCTGCACCACGAGATCGACCTCGGGCTGGTGGAGGGGCAGGTGGTGGATTCCGAGCTCGAGCTGGAGCCGTGGGTCGAGGACGAGCTCGTGGTGTTCTGCGCGCCGGGGCATCCGCTTGCGGGGCGCGGCAGCGTCGACTTTGCCGAGATTGCCGGGCAACCGTGGATCCTGCGCGAACGCGGCTCGGGCACGCGTGCCACCTTCGACGCGGCGCTACGTCACTGGCCCGGCGGCATCGTGCCCCGGCTCGAGCTCGAGCACACCGAGGCGGTCAAGCGCGCGGTGGAGAGCGGCCTGGGGCTGGGGTGTCTGTCGCGGCTGGCGCTGCGCGACGCCTTTCGCCGCGGCAGCCTGGTGGCGCTGGAGGTGCCCGAACTCGACCTGCGCCGGCGCTTCAGCTTCGTGTGGCACCGCGGCAAGTACCACAGCGCGGCGATGCGGCGCTTCCTGGAGGACTGCCGCACCTTCACGGCGGGCGCGCAGCGCAGCGACCAGATCCCGCTGCCGCCGGTGGCCTGATTTCCGCGCGCGGCTTCGTCCAGCGGTGAAATCGCGACTTGCGTCGCTCCTACAAGAACCTGCGCACCCCTCGGCGAGACATGTAGGAGCGACGCAAGTCGCGATCCCCCCCTCAGGCCGTCCCGCGGCGGCGGAAGTCGCGCAGGCGGAAGCCGAGCGCAAACAGCGTCGCAAAATACGCCAGCGCCCCCGCGCCGACCACCAGCGCCAGCCGGCCAGCGCGTTCCAGCCCGCCGATCTCGGTCCACAGCGCCGTCGGCCCGCTCGCGAACCACAGCACGCCGCCCATCACCGCCAGCGCCGCCAGCAGCTTCAGCGCAAACTTGCCCCAGCCCGCCTGCGGCACATACACCGCGCGCTTGCGCAGCCCGCGATACAGCAGCGCGGCGTTGAGGCACGACGCCAGCCCGATCGACAGCGCCAGTCCCGCATGGCGCAGCGGCAGGATGAAGGCGAGGTTCATCAACTGCGTGGCGATCAGCGTGATGATCGCGATCTTCACCGGCGTGCGGATGTCCTGGCGCGCGTAAAAGCCCGGCGCCAGCACCTTCACCAGTATCAGCCCGGTCAGGCCGACGCTGTAGGCCACCAGCGCGCTGCGCGTGTGCATGACGTCGGTCGCCGAGAACGCGCCATAGTTGAACAGCGTGGAAACCAGCGGCACCGCCAGCAGCGCCAGCCCGAGCGCGGCGGGCAGGGTCAGCATCAGGGTCAGGCGCAGGCCCCAGTCGAGCAGCGACGAGAACTCCTCCGCCTTGTCGTCGGCGTGCAGCTTGGAGAGGCTCGGCAGCAGGATCGTCCCCAGCGCCACACCCAGCAGCCCGGCGGGGAATTCCATCAGGCGGTCGGCGTAATACAGCCACGACACGCTGCCGCTCTCGAGGAAGGACGCGAAGATCGTGTTGATCAGCAGCGAGATCTGGCTCACCGACACGCCCAGGATCGCCGGCGCCATCAGCTTCATCACGCGGCGCACGCCGGGGTCGGACAGGTTGAGGTCGAAGCGCGGCAGCATGCCGATCTTCAGCAGCGGGCGAATCTGCAGCGCCAACTGAAGCGCCCCACCCAGGAACACCGCCCACGCCAGCGCCAGCACCGGCGGGTCGAAGTACGGCACGGCGAACAGCGCCATGCCGATGAAGGCGAGGTTGAGCAGCACCGGCGTGAACGCCGGGATCGCGAACCGGCTCCAGGTGTTGAGCACGCCCCCGGCCAGCGCCACCAGCGACATGAAGAAGATGTACGGAAAGGTGATGCGCGTGAGCTCGACGGTGAGCTCGAATTTGCCCGGATCGCCCGAGAAGCCCGGCGCCGATACATAAATGATCAGCGGCGCCGCCAGCGCGCCCAGCGCCGCGACTACGGCGACGACCAGCCCGAGGAGCGTCGCCACGCGATTGACCAGCGTATGCGTGGCCTCTTCACCCTGGCGATTCTTGTATTCGGCGAGGATGGGCACGAAGGCCTGCGAGAACGCGCCCTCGGCGAACATGCGGCGCAGCAGGTTGGGCAGGCGGAAGGCGACGAAGAAGGCGTCGGTCGCCATGCCGGCCCCGAACGCGCGCGCGATCACGAAGTCGCGCACGAAGCCGAGGATGCGGGACAGCAGCGTCATGCCGCTGACGGTGGCGAGGGCGCGCAGGAGGTTCATGCGGTGGGCGAGGGCGTCGGCGGACGCGCGTTCATCGGAAAGCGCGCATCATAGCGGCCCCCGGGCAGCCCGGTAAGGCGCATTCATCGCAGGCGTCTGGGTGGCTGAGCCCGAGCTGTTCGCGGGCAAGCCCGCTCCCACAGGCAAGTGCTCCCGCCGATAGTCGCTCCCGCAGACAGTTGCTCCCGCAGACAGTTGCTCCCGCAGACAGTTGCTCCCGCAGACAGTTGCTCCCGCAGACAGTTGCTCCCGCAGACAGTTGCTCCCGCAGACAGTTGCTC
>QXGG01275769.1_pt1 | contig 16616 bp, 13 predicted proteins | sample 1982491 | NCBI WGS metagenome assembly QXGG01 (sample SAMN09924614, study PRJNA488089) | Wastewater metagenome, whole genome shotgun sequencing project. | isolation source: South African research farm wastewater | place: South Africa: Irene, Agricultural Research Council, Animal Production... | reverse complement strand
TCGATGCGCTGGTACATGAGCTCGCGCCCAAGAACGCCGCGCTGCTGGCCGAGCGCGACCGCATCCAGGCCGAGGTCGATGCTTGGCAGCGCGCCCACCCCGGTCCGATCATCGACATGGCCGCCTACAAGGCCTTTCTCGCCTCGATCGGCTACCTGCTGCCGGTGCCGACCGACGCCATGGTGACGACCACCAACGTCGACGACGAGCTTGCCGTCCAGGCCGGCCCGCAGTTGGTGGTGCCGGTGATGAACGCACGCTACGCCCTCAACGCCGCCAACGCGCGCTGGGGCTCGCTGTATGACGCGCTCTATGGCACTGACGCGATCCCGCAGCAGGAGGGCGCAGAGCTCACCCGGGGCTACAACCCGGTGCGCGGCGCGAAGGTCATCGCCTTCGGCCGCAAGGTGCTCGACCAGGCCGCGCCGCTCGCCGGCGCCTCGCACACCGAAGCCACGGCCTACGCGGTCGCGGATGGCAGGCTGGTCGTCACGCTCAAGAGCGGCGCCACGGCCAGCCTGCAGCAGCCCGAGAAATTCGTCGGCTACCAGGGCGACGCCGCGGCGCCGTCGGCTGTGCTGCTCAAGAACAACGGCCTGCACATCGAAGTCCAGATCGACCGCAATGGCGCCATCGGCAAGACCGACGCCGCAGGCGTCAATGACCTGCTGATGGAGGCGGCGCTGTCGACCATCATGGACTGCGAGGACTCGGTCGCGGCGGTGGACGCCGACGACAAGGTCGTGGCTTACCGCAACTGGCTCGGCCTGATGGACGGCACCCTGGAAGACACCTTCGACAAGGACGGCAAGCCGATGACGCGCCGTCTCAACGCCGATCGCGAATACACCGGCGCCGATGGCACGCCGCTCAGGCTGCATGGCCGTGCGCTGCTCTTCGTGCGCAACGTCGGCCACCTGATGACCAACCCGGCCATCCTGTGGGGCGAGGGCAGGGAGATCCCCGAGGGCATCATGGATGCGGTGGTCACCACCCTGATCGCCAAGCGCGATCTCGAGCGTCGCGGCAACTCGCGTCGCGGCAGCATCTACATCGTCAAGCCGAAGATGCACGGCCCGGCCGAGGTGGGTTTTGCCAACGAGCTCTTCACCCGCGTCGAGCAACTGCTCGGCCTGGCGGCCAACACCGTCAAGCTCGGCATCATGGACGAGGAGCGTCGCACCAGCGTCAACCTGCGGGCCTGCATTGCCGCAGCACCGGCGCGCGTCGCCTTCATCAACACCGGCTTCCTCGACCGCACCGGCGACGAGATGCACACCGCGATGGAAGCGGGCCCGATGATGCGCAAGGGCGACATCAAGAACAGCAAGTGGATCGCCGCCTACGAACGGCGCAATGTGCTGATCGGTCTGGCCGCCGGGCTGCGCGGCCGCGCCCAGATCGGCAAGGGGATGTGGGCGATGCCCGACCTGATGGCGGCGATGCTCGAACAGAAGATCGCGCACCCGAAGGCCGGCGCCAACACCGCCTGGGTGCCTTCGCCCACCGCGGCCACCCTGCACGCGCTGCACTACCACCAGGTGAGCGTGGCCGCGGTGCAGCAGCAGATCGAGACGCTCGACCTCAATGCCGAATCCGAGGCGCTGCTCGATGATCTGCTCACCATCCCGGTGGTGGCCAGGGCCGACTGGAGCAGGGAAGTGCGTCAGCAGGAACTCGACAACAACTGCCAGGGCATCCTCGGCTACGTGGTGCGCTGGGTCGAGCAGGGTGTGGGCTGCTCCAAGGTGCCCGACATCAACAACATCGGCCTCATGGAAGATCGTGCCACGCTGCGCATCTCCAGCCAGCACATCGCCAACTGGCTGCGCCACGGCGTAGTCAGCGCCGAAGAGGTCGAGGCGACGCTGCAGCGCATGGCGGCGGTGGTCGATGCCCAGAACGCGGGCGATCCGCTTTACCGTCCGATGGCGGCGAATTTTGCCGACTCGGTCGCCTACGCGGCCGCACGCGCGCTGATCTTCGAGGGTTGCGCCCAGCCCAGCGGCTACACCGAGCCGCTGCTGCACCGCTACCGCCAGCAGTTCAAGGCGAAGTTCGGCGCCTGAGCGCTGCGCTTAAGTTTAAAAGCCGTGCCCGTGAGCGCTCATGGGCACGGCTTTTTACTGGCTGGTGCGGCGCTTCATACCGCGGTGCCGCCCATGCGTCGTCGCTGATGGCTCGCCATTCAAGCGACAAAGGCGCCGTTGGGCGCCTTTGTCGTGTGCTGCGGGTGGGCCTCCGCCCGTGTGCCGGACGTGGCCGCTCAGACCGTCACCACAGCTGCCACCAGGGGCGGTCGTCCTGCGGCCCGCCACGGAAATAGACGCTGTCGGGGAAGTTCGTCCGCATCACGCGCTCGGCATCGTCGCGGGGCTGGGTCAGGCCCATCGCGTCGTAGCTCTTGACCAGCAGGAACAGGGCTTCCTCGGTCGCCGGGGCCTGCGGGAAGTTGCTGACCGCGGTCTGTGCGCGATTGACCGCCGCCACGTACGCACCGCGGTTGTAGTAGTAGCGCGCCACGTGCACCTCGTGTGAGGCGAGCGAATTCACCAGATACTGCATGCGCGCTCGCGAGTCGTCCGCATAGCGGCTTTCGGGGAAGCGCTCGACCAGCGCGCGGAAGCTGTCGAAGGCTTCACGCGCGCCCTTGGGGTCGCGCTCGGAGAGGTCCTGGCGCGATAGTCCGGCGAGCAGGCCGAGCTCTTCGTTGAAGTTGACCAGGCCTTTCAGGTAGTACGCGTAATCGACGTTCTGGTGATTCGGGTGGAGCTTGATGAAGCGGTCCGCCGCCGCCAGCGCCAGCGCCTGTTCGCCCTGCTTGTAATAGGCGTAGGCGACCTCGAGCTGGGCCTGCTGCGCGAAGCGGCCGTAGGGGTAGCGCGCTTCGAGCTTCTCGAAGAGCTGGACCGCCCGGTCGTAGCCGCCCTCGGACATCGAGGCCTTGGCTTCGGAATAGAGCTTTTGTGCGTTCCAGCCCGCCGTCTCGTCGACCTGCTCGGGGAGCAGGCCGCAGCCGCCGACCAGCAGGGCGCAGATGAGGACGGCTTTTGCCGTTAAACTTCCGGGGGTGAACCTGGCCATCGAAGACACTCGCGTGAATGAACACGCCGATTATATCCCAGCCGCCCTCCCTGCCGATGACGCCGACGCCTGCGATGCCGTGACCATTCCGGCTGAGCTGGGCGGCTTGCGCCTTGACCAGGCGCTGGCAAGAATGTTTCCGCAGCACTCGCGCAGCCGCCTGCAGGGCTGGCTCAGGGAGGGCTACATCCGCGTCGATGGCGCTTCGCCCGATGCGCGCCGCAAGGTCTCGGGCGGCGAGTGGGTCGAGATCGATGCGCCGCCGCCGCCGGAGATGACGGCAGCCCTGCCGGAAGCGATCCCGCTCGAGGTGGTGTTCGAGGATGCCCACATACTGGTCATCAACAAGCCGGTGGGGCTGGTCGTGCACCCGGGCAGCGGCAACTGGAGCGGCACGCTGCTCAATGCGCTGCTCCACCACGACCCCGCGCTTGCCGCAGTGCCGCGCGCAGGCATCGTACATCGCCTGGACAAGGACACCAGCGGCCTGATGGTGGTGGCGAAGACGCTCACCGCCCAGACCGAGCTCGTGCGCCAGTTGCAGGCACGCAGCGTCAAGCGTCATTACTGGGCCCTGGTGCAGGGTGAGCTGGGCAGGGACGGGACCGTGGATGCGCCGATCGGCCGCCATCCCACGCAGCGCACCCGAATGGCAGTGGTGGCTAACGGCCGCCCGGCCGTCACCCACTATGCCGTCGTCGAGCGCTTTGCGCGCTGCACGCTCGTCGAGTGCAGGCTCGATACCGGGCGCACGCACCAGATCCGGGTGCACATGGCGCAGCTCGGTCATCCGCTCGTGGGGGACCAGGTCTATGGCCAGCGCCGCACCAGCGACGCTGCGCTGGACGCTTTTCCGCGCCAGGCGCTGCATGCCTTTCGCCTCGGCTTGACCCACCCCCAGAGCGGCCTCGGGATGGAATGGTCGGTGCCGATGCCGACCGACTTCAGCGCGCTGATCGACACGCTGCGCGCGCGCAAGGCTGGGGGACCGTTGTGACTCCGGGCGGCTGCATCGAGATCGCGCCGGGCCTGCTCCAGCCCGACTGGGCGCTGCCCGCCGGTGTCCGTGCGCTGCTGAGCACGCGTGCGGGCGGGCACAGCAGGGCGCCCTTTGCGTGCTTCAATCTTGGCGCGCATGTCGGCGATGATCCTGCGGCGGTTGCGGCCAATCGTGCGCGCCTGCGCACTTTTCTGCCCGCCGACCCCTTGTGGCTGAACCAGGTCCATGGTGCCGCCGTGATCGATGCCGAGCGGTGCGAGGGCGTACCCGAGGCCGATGCAGCGTTCGCGCGCAGCGCCGGGCGCGTGTGTGCGGTGCTGACGGCCGATTGCCTGCCGGTGTTGCTGTGCGATGACGAGGCGCGGGTGGTGGCGGCCGCGCATGCCGGCTGGCGGGGGCTGGCTGCGGGCATCCTTGAAAACACGGTCCGCCGCATGGGTGTCCCGCCTCAGCGCATGCGTGCATGGCTCGGCCCGGCGATCGGGCCCGCAGCGTTCGAGGTCGGCGATGAGGTGCGGACGGCCTTCGTCGCGCGCGACCCCGACGCGGCTGCGGCCTTCGCCGCGCGGCCGGCGGCAGGTAAATGGTGCGCGGATCTTTACCTGCTCGCGCGTCAGCGCCTGCACGCCGCGGGTGTCACCCGCGTGTCCGGCGGGAGCGTGTGCACCGTATCGTCGCCAGCGCATTTCTATTCTTACCGACGTGACGCTGTCACCGGCCGCTTCGCCTCGCTGATATGGCTGGACGAGAAGCGAGCGGCAACTCGGGACGCAGCGCCAACGGCAGGTGCATCCATGCCGCATCAACGCTGAAGGGCCCGCAGCTATTGATCGGCGTCCGTTTCAGCTCTATCGTTGCGGCTGAGTGCCTCTTTTTCGAGGCGTCGCCGCCGACGTGCAGGCGTGCCGAAGATCCACATGAACAATGCCAGCGGCGCAAGCCCCCAGAAGACGAAGGTCAGCACCGCAGCAAGCATCGTGTCTTCTGCAGCGGCAACGAGGATGACGACGTAGAGCCAGGCAATCGGGATCAGGTACATATAGTAATTTTAGCGCGCCATGGTGACTGCTGCGGCGTGTGTGGCGATATAGACGAGATGCAGCCTCGGCTGCCAAATATTGAGGCTCAGGAGGTTTTGATGTCGGATTCAGCGGGCAAGCAGGTGCCGCCGGGCATGGAGGCGATTGTCGCCGCCGGTCAGGCCATGGCGCAGGGTTTTTTCGATGCGCTGGCGCGCCAGCAGGCGGCCATGCTGGACAGTTCTGGCACGGCCGCGTCCAAGCTGCCCCTGCCGGAGACCGAGGTGATGGCGGCAATCCAGAAGGAGTACGCCGAGAAGCACGCCGCCCTGTGGTCTTCCATGCTCGGGCGCAAGCCGGGCGAGGCGGGCGATGTCGTCGTCCAGCCCGCGCCGGGCGACAAGCGCTTCGTTGCACCGGAGTGGTCCGAGAGCCCGGTTTACGATTACATACGTCAGGCTTACCTGCTCAACGCCGACCTGCTGCGCAAGATGGCCGATGAGATGCCGATTGCCGATGGGCGTGCCAAATCGCGCATCCAGTTCCTGACCCGGCAGTACATCGATGCGCTCGCACCGAGCAACTTTGCCGCCACCAACCCCGAGTTCATCAAGGCCGCGATCGAGACCAAGGGCGAGAGCATTGCCCGCGGCGTGCAGAACCTGATCTCCGACCTCGAGAAGGGGCGGATCTCGATGACTGACGATTCGGCCTTCGAGATCGGTCGCAATCTGGCGCTGACGCCGGGTTCGGTCGTCTTCGAGAACGAGCTGATGCAGCTCATCCAGTACGCGCCGCTGACCGAAAAGGTGGCCCAGGTGCCGCTGCTGATCGTGCCGCCCTGCATCAACAAGTTCTACATCATGGACCTGCAGCCCGAGAATTCGCTGGTCCGCTTCGTCGTCGAGCAAGGATTCACGGTGTTTCTGGTGTCGTGGAAGAATCCGCGCCCGGAGACCGGTGGGCATCACACCTGGGACGACTACCTCGAGCACGGGCCGCTTGCGGCGCTGGAGGTGGTGCGCTCGATCACACGGGTCAAGAAGCCGAACGTGCTCGGTTTTTGCGTTGGCGGCACGCTGCTGACGTCTGCACTCGCGGTCGCGCGCGCGCGTGGTGAAGAGCCGGTGGCCAGTTTGACGCTGATGACCACGCTGCTTGATTTTTCCGACGCCGGCGAGCTCGGCTGCCTGGTGGATGAAGCCAGCGTCACCGCGCGCGAGGCCGCGATCGGCAAGGGGGGCGTGCTCAAGGGTCAGGAACTGGCCAACGTGTTCTCCTTCCTGCGTGCCAACGATCTCGTCTGGCAATACGTTGTCGGCAACTACCTCAAGGGCAACAAGCCGGTCGCCTTCGATCTGCTGTACTGGAACTCCGACTCGACCAACCTGCCCGGGCCGTTCCTGACCTGGTACCTGCGCAACATGTACCTCGAGAACAACCTGCGCGTGCCGGGCAAGCTGAAGATGCTCGGCCAGAAGGTGGATCTGGGCAAGGTGGATATGCCTGCCTACCTGATGGCGGCGCGCGAGGATCACATCGTGCCGTGGAAAAGTGCCTATCTGGCGCGTAACCTGCTCGGCGGCGACACCACATTCGTCCTCGGCGCCAGCGGTCACATCGCCGGTGCGATCAACCCGGCAAGCAAGAACCGCCGCAGCTACTGGACGGCAGTGGAGCGTCCGGCCGATCCGGATGAGTGGCTCGAAGGTGCGACCGAGCACAAGGGGAGCTGGTGGCTCAACTGGGCGGATTGGCTGCGTCAGCACGCGGGCAAGGAAGTTGCCGCGCGCGGGCGCCTGGGAAGCACCAAGTACGAGCCCATCGAGCCGGCACCGGGGCGCTACGTCAAGGAGCGCGCCTGACAAGGGTTGCACATGCTTTGTTTCGCGACGGCAGTGGATCGGGCGGTGGCTGTCGTGGCGTTCAAGTACCGTCCAGCAGAAAACGACCCGATTAGGGAGAGGAGAAAACAATGGCAAGAGTTGCACTGGTGACGGGTGGCATGGGTGGTCTGGGTGAGGCGATCTGCATCAAGCTTGCAGCGCTCGGCTACAAGGTGGTCACGACGCATTCCCCGGGGAACACCAAGGCGCACGAATGGCTGCAGACCATGAACAACATGGGCTACGGCTTCAAGGCCTTTCCCTGCGATGTGGCTGATTTCGACTCGTGCAAGACCTGCGTGGAGCAGGTCACGAAGGAGGTGGGGCCGGTCGATGTGCTGGTCAACAACGCCGGCATCACCCGCGACATGACCTTCAAGAAGATGACCAAGGCCGACTGGGACGCGGTCATCAGCACCAACCTCGACTCCGCGTTCAACATGGCCAAGCAGGTCGTGGACGGCATGGTCGAGCGCAAGTGGGGTCGCGTGATCAACGTGTCGTCGGTCAATGGCCAGAAGGGGGCGTTTGGTCAGACCAACTACGCGGCCGCAAAGGCGGGCATGCACGGCTTCACCAAGGCGCTGGCGCTGGAAGTGGCGCGTAACGGCGTGACGGTCAACACGATCTCGCCGGGCTACATCGGTACCAAGATGGTGATGGCGATCCCGCAGGAGATCCTCGACTCCAAGATCCTGCCGCAGATCCCGGTGTCCCGTCTGGGCAAGCCGGAAGAGATCGCCGGTCTGGTGGCCTACCTGTCTTCGGACGAGGCCGCCTTCGTGACCGGGGCAAACATCTCGATCAACGGTGGTCAGCACATGTTCTGATCCGGCAGCCGCGGATCAGGTCGTTGCCAGCGCGCCCGGGAGGGCGCGTTTTTTATCTGCGATGCAATATTTTCTGGGGTATTGCATCGCAACAAGTTCAGTCAACAGTGGATATAATGAGCCGGTGAGGTGGCTGATGCGCCGCCGCATGTTGTGCCGAAGGAAGATGCGGGCTCGGCTGCCTGCCGATGGCTTCGGTTTCCAAAATTGCTCCAGAAGGATTTGAAGATGTCCCAGAAAATCGCTCTCGTTACCGGCGCCATGGGTGGTCTCGGCACGGCGATCTGCCAGTCCCTCGCCAAGGACGGCTTCAAGGTTGTTGCCAACTGCCTGCCGAATTTCGAGCAGAAGGACGGCTGGCTGTCCGCCCAGCGCGACCTGGGTTTTGACTTCGTGGCTGCCGAAGGCGATGTGTCCAGCTACGAGTCGTGTGCTGCGATGGTCGCCAAGATCGAGGCCGATGTCGGTCCGATCGACGTTCTGGTGAACAACGCCGGCATCACCCGCGACAAGTTCTTCCCGAAGATGGAGAAGGGCCAGTGGGACGCGGTCATCAACACCAACCTGAACAGCTTGTTCAACGTCACTCACCACGTCTCCGCCAAGATGGCTGGGCGCGGCTGGGGTCGCATCATCAACATCTCGTCGGTCAATGGCGTCAAGGGCCAGGCTGGCCAGACCAACTATTCGACCGCCAAGGCAGGCGTACTGGGCTTCACCAAGGCGCTGGCTGCCGAACTCGCCACCAAGGGTGTGACGGTCAATGCGATCGCCCCGGGCTACATCGGCACGGACATGGTCATGGCGATCCGTGAGGATATCCGCCAGGGCATCATCGACACCGTTCCGATGAAGCGCCTCGGCCGTCCCGACGAAATCGGCGACCTGTGCGCCTACCTCGCGTCCGACAAGGCGGGCTACATCACCGGCGCCACCATCAACATCAATGGTGGCCTGCACATGTGCTGATGTGGCAGTGTGCCCAGCGCGAGATTGCGAAACCCCGTCGCAGGACGGGGTTTCGTTTTCGTAGCGCGATATAATTTTCCCGTAAAGAGCGAAGACAGCGCCGCCGAGGAGATGGAGAGATGCCGGAACAGCAACGCCTGATCAAGAAATACCCGAATCGTCGCCTGTATGACACGCGCACGAGTTCGTACATCACCCTGACGGACATCAAGGAGTTGGTGCTCAACAACGAGATCTTTCAGGTCCTGGATGCGAAGACGGGCGAGGACCTGACGCGCAGCATCCTGCTCCAGATCATCCTCGAGGAAGAGGCAGGCGGTGCGCCGATGTTCACCAGCGACCTGCTGTCGCACATGATCCGTTTCTACGGCAACGCCATGCAGGGCATGATGGGCAAGTACCTCGAGAGCAACATCAAGGCCTTCACCGAGATGCAGGCCAAGCTGCAGGATCAGGCGCGTTCGATCTACGGCGAGAACAGTCCCGTCGGACAGGATCTCTGGGCCCAGTTCCTGAACTTTCAGGGACCGGCGTTGCAGAGCATGATGGGCGCCTACGTCGATCAGTCCAAGAAGATGTTCGAGCAGATGCAGAGTCAGCTCGAGAGCCAGACGCGCAACATGTTCACCGGTTTCCAGTTCCCCAACTACGTCAAACCCGAGGACGGCCATCCGCTTGCGCCTGCCGGCAAGGACGAAGGCAAGCAGTGAGCGCTTGAGCGCGGATCGTCCGCGCCGTTCCGTTCCGTTTCGACCCGACAGGTTTCCTACGCATGACCAATTTCAAGACTCCGGACCTGCCGCGCGTCGGCTTCGTTTCCCTCGGCTGCCCCAAGGCGACCGTGGACTCCGAGCACATCCTCACCCGGCTGCGGGCAGAAGGGTATGCGATTTCGGGCAGTTACGACGATGCCGACCTGGTGGTCGTCAACACCTGCGGTTTCATCGATGCCGCGGTGGAGGAGTCGCTCGACGCGATTGGCGAAGCGCTCGCCGAGAACGGCAAGGTCATCGTCACCGGCTGCCTCGGTGCCAAGGACGATGTCGTGCTGGCCGCGCACCCGCAGGTGCTGGCCGTGACCGGTCCGCACGCGACCGAGGAGGTCATGCACGCGGTGCACAAGCACCTGCCCAAGCCGCACGATCCCTTCACCGACCTGGTGCCGCCGCAGGGCATCCGCCTGACGCCGCAACACTACGCGTATCTCAAGATTTCCGAAGGCTGCAACCACCGGTGCACCTTCTGCATCATCCCTTCGATGCGCGGCGATCTCGTCAGCCGGCCGATCCACGAGGTGATGCGCGAGGCCGAGGCACTCGCCGACGCCGGGGTGAAGGAGATTCTGGTGATCTCGCAGGACACCTCGGCCTATGGCGTGGACGTCAAGTACCGAACCGGCTTCTGGGGGGGGCGTCCGGTGAAGACGCGCCTGCTCGACCTGGCGAAGGCGCTCGGTGAGCTCGGCATCTGGATCCGCATGCACTATGTGTATCCATATCCGAGTGTGGATGAACTGATCCCGCTGATGGCCGAAGGCAAGATCCTGCCTTACCTGGACGTGCCTTTCCAGCATGCGAGCCCGCGCATCCTGAAGGCGATGAAGCGCCCGGCCAACGCCGAAAACGTGCTCGAGCGCGTGCGCAAGTGGCGCAGCATCTGCCCGGAGCTCACCATCCGCTCGACCTTCATCACCGGCTTCCCCGGCGAGACGGAAGAGGATTTCGAGCTGCTGCTGAACTTCCTCGAAGAGGCTCAGCTCGACCGCGTTGGCGCCTTCGCCTATTCGCCGGTCGAGGGCGCGGCGGCCAACGAACTGCCGGGGGCGGTGCCGGACGAGGTGCGAGAAGAGCGCCGCGCGCGCCTGATGGACTTTCAGGAAGACATCTCCACCCAGCGCCTCGAGGCCAAGATCGACCGCGAGATGACGGTGTTGGTCGACGAGGTCGATGAAGAGGGCGCGCTGGCGCGTTCGCCGGGCGACGCGCCCGAGATCGACGGCCTGGTCATCATCCCCGAAGGCGAGGGCCTGGCGCCGGGCGACTTTGTGCGGGTGCGCATCACCGACTGCGATGTCCACGACCTCTACGCCGAACGCCTTGACTGAGGCTGTCGGGGTCCTGCGCCGGTCGATCCCTCGCGCATGAGTGCCGCGGCCGCGCTGGGCGCGCTGACGCTCGCGGCTGCGCGCGCAGAGGACGGCGGCGCGCCGGTGATCGGGCTTGCGCTGGGGAGCGGTGCCGCGCGCGGCTGGGCGCATCTGGGCGTGCTGATCGAACTTGCCCGCGAAGGCATCTTCCCCAAGGTCATCAGCGGGTGTTCGATCGGCGCTTTCGTCGGTGCGGCCGCGGCCTCCGGCGACCTCGACAAGCTCGTGCGCTGGGCCGAAACCCTCAAGTGGCAGGATGTCGTCTCGCTGCTCGACGTGTCGATGCGCGGCGGCCTGATCAAGGGCGCCAAGCTGATCGACTTTTTCGAGCGCAATTTCGTCGATCGGGACTTCGCCGACCTCGACCTGCGTTTTGCCTGCGTGGCCACCGAATTGTCGTCCGGCCGCGAAATCTGGCTGCACGAGGGCAGCGTCGCGTCTGCGGTGCGGGCCTCGATCGCGCTGCCCGGCCTGATGACGCCGGTGCTGCACCAGGGGCGGGTGCTGGTCGATGGCGGCCTCGTGAACCCGGTGCCGGTGTCGCTCTGTCGCGCGATGGGGGCCGATATCGTGATCGCGGTGGATCTGGGGTCGGACCTGATCGGGCGCGCGTTTCGCCGTACGGCCGTCCAGCCGGCCCCGGTCGAGGAGACCGAGGCGGGCTGGACCGAGCGTCTGCTCGCGCGCCTCGCGCTTGCGCTCGACGGCGAGCCCGCCTCGGCGCGAGCAGCACCGGCGGCCGAAACTCTGCCCTCTCTGGTGTCGGTGATCAGCTCGAGCATCAACATCATGCAGGTGCGGATCGCGCGCAGCCGCCTTGCCGGAGAGCCTGCCGACCTGCTGATCCTGCCTCGCGTCAGCCAGCTCGGCCTGATGGATTACCACCGTGCCGATGAGGCGCTCGCCGAGGGGGTGGCGGCCGTTGCCCGCGTGCGCCCCCTGTTGCGTGAGCTTCTGGGGCAGGGCGAAGCGGAGGAATGAGATGAGCGCGTTTGTCGACGGGCTGCGCAGCATCGTGGGGCCCGGCCATGTGTTGACCACCGCCGAGGACATGGCGCCCTTTCTGTGCGACTGGCGTGGCCGTTATCGGGGCAGCGCCCTGGCGGTCGTGCGGCCTGGCAACACCGGTGAGTTGTCTGCGCTGGTCCAGGCGTGCGTAGGCGCCGGGGTGCCGATGGTGCCGCAGGGCGGCAATACCGGGCTGTGCGGCGGCGCCACGCCCCTCGCTGACGGTGCCTCGATCGTGATCGCGCTGGGGCGCATGAACCGCGTCCGCGCGGTCGATGCCGACAACAACACGCTGTGCGCCGAGGCCGGCTGTACGCTCGCCGCGGTTCAGTCAGCCGCAGCCGCGGCGGGGCGGCTGTTTCCGTTGGCGCTCGCTTCCGAAGGCAGCTGCATGATCGGTGGCAACCTGTCGACCAATGCGGGCGGCGTGCAGGTGCTGCGCTACGGCAATACGCGCGAACTTGTCCTGGGTCTGGAGGTGGTGCTACCCGATGGGCGGATCTGGGATGGCCTGCGCGGCTTGCGCAAGGACAACACCGGTTACGACCTGAAGCAGCTCTTCATCGGTGCCGAGGGCACGCTGGGGATCATCTCGGCGGCGGTGCTCAAGCTCTTCCCCGCGATCCGCGCGCGGGCCACGGCCTGGGTGGCGGTCGCGGATCCGCAGGCTGCGGTACGGCTGCTCGGGCGCTTGCGTGCGCAATGTGGCGAGCGCGTCACGGCCTTCGAGCTCGTCGGCAGCACTGCGCTCGAGCTCGTCCTGCGGCACATTCCGCACATGCGAGACCCCTTGCCCGGGGTCGGGGGCTGGACCGTCCTGGTCGAGTTGTCGGATCCGTCGGCCGATGCGATGCTGGCTGCTCAGCTCGAGGCGGTGCTCGCCGTAGCGTGCGCGGAGGGTCTTGCGACCGACGCGGTCGTCGCCGCTTCGGAGACGCAGGCTGCGGCGCTCTGGGCCTTGCGCGAGAACATTTCCGAGGCGCAGCGTAGCGAGGGCATCAGCATCAAGCACGATGTGTCGGTACCGGTCAGCGCCATCCCCGAGTTTCTCGAGCGCGCAGGCCATGCAGTGTGGCAGCGCTGGCCCGATGCGCGCGTGGTGGCCTTCGGTCACATCGGTGACGGTAATTTGCACTACAACCTCTCTAGACCCGCCAGCGCCGACAATCCGGCTTTCATCGCGGGTACGCCGGAGGTCAACCGCATCGTGCACGACATCGTCGCCGAACTGGGCGGTTCGATCTCGGCGGAGCATGGGCTGGGTCAGCTCAAGCGCAACGAGATCGCACGCTACAAGTCAGCGGTCGAAATCGACCTGATGCGCAGCATCAAGCACGCGCTCGACCCGATGGGGCTGATGAATCCGGGCAAGGTCCTGCCGGGGGAGGGCGTGAGCGGGGGGTGAGGAGGGGTGACGCAGGCTGGCAAGCTGGGGCGCCGCGGGTCTTCTGCTCACGGCACGAGATTTTTGCAAAAAGGCGTTTACAAGAAAAGGTCGGCAACCTATAATGCGCGCTCTTCGGTGCAGGGGGTATAGCTCAGCTGGGAGAGCGCTTGCATGGCATGCAAGAGGTCAGCGGTTCGATCCCGCTTACCTCCACCACGCTGAAGAATGTGCAGTTTGCAGTCCCCATCGTCTAGAGGCCTAGGACACCGCCCTTTCACGGCGATAACCGGGGTTCGAATCCCCGTGGGGACGCCATACACCGCACTCCAGCTTAATGCTGGAATGCAAAGCCGACAAGAGTCGGTGCGGGTCAGTGCGGAGTGGTAGTTCAGTCGGTTAGAATACCGGCCTGTCACGCCGGGGGTCGCGGGTTCGAGTCCCGTCCACTCCGCCAGTTTTTGCTCAGGGATATCCCTGAGATGTTTCGGAGGTGACAATCCGAAATAGTTGCGGTGAGCTTAAACGGAAGCTATAATCGCCAACTCGTTGTGGGGGTATAGCTCAGCTGGGAGAGCGCTTGCATGGCATGCAAGAGGTCAGCGGTTCGATCCCGCTTACCTCCACCAAATGGTTTAAGCGGTAATTAGGTTTGTTGTCCCCATCGTCTAGAGGCCTAGGACACCGCCCTTTCACGGCGATAACCGGGGTTCGAATCCCCGTGGGGACGCCACACAACGCATTTCAGCCCAATGCTGGAATGCAAAGCCGACAAGAGTCGGTACAGGTCAGCGCGGAGTGGTAGTTCAGTCGGTTAGAATACCGGCCTGTCACGCCGGGGGTCGCGGGTTCGAGTCCCGTCCACTCCGCCACAAAAAAGCCCCTTGTCGTCTGCGAACGGCAAGGGGCTTTTCAATTTTGTCGTTTCGTTTCGATCCGGGTTTCGAGCTGGATCGGATGCCGAATGAGGGTGAAAAAACCGCGTGCCCTGTGCGGGGTCACGCGGAGCGGTGCGTAGGCGGATCCTGGGTGGTCCGCAAGCGGGCCTCAGGCAGCCAGTCGGGCCTTCATCGACTCCGAGGGCAGAAGTCCATAGGTGGACTTATATAGCTCGGAGAAGCGTCCGAGATGTGTGAATCCGTACTCCAGCGCCACTGCGGTGACGTTCGGCGCCGGGCGGGTAGGGTCGGTCAGCGTTGCATGCACATGCTCCAGCTTCTTCTGGCGGATGTACTGCTTCGGCGTCATCTTCGCGTTCTTCTCGAACAGAAGGTAGAGCGAACGCAGGCTGAGGTGCGAGTGGCGCGAAAGCTGCTCGGCGGTGATGTCCTGCTTGATATGCTCGTCGATATAGCTTGCGAGCCGCTCGAAGCACACGGAGTGCAGGCAGGGGTCCGCCATGTCCACGTTGTGCTTGAGCATGGTCATCAGCTTTGTGGCGACGACGTGGTTGTAGTGCTGCAGCATCTGCGGCGTCGCCTTGCCCGATTCGGCTTCTTCGCACAGCAGGTTCAGCAGCATGACCAGATTGCTGAGATCATCGAATCGATACGGGATCTGGTGGAACTTGATGCAGTCGCTGGCGATGAACCAGCGATGCTCCGTACAGGCCTCACGCACCATTGCCGAGGGGATCTTGACGATGAACTTCTCGCAGTCGGAGGAGTAGGTCAGATCGAGCGGTTCGTTGGGATTGATGAGCAGGAAATGACCCGCCGAGAGGTCCAGTTCTGCCTCGGGCAGGCTGTAGCGGCAAGTCCCGCGCAGGATGAACTGCGCATGGTAGATGTCTGCCAGTCCGTCGGAGAGGATACGGGCCTCGGTACCGTAGGACAGCCGGCACAGATCGACGCTACCTGCCCTGCGATGTTTGAGCGACGCGGTCGCGCTGCTGGAATGCTTCAGACGCAGGCTATGGTTGCCGACATTCCGGCCGACGTAATCGGAGACTTCGAATGGATTGACCCCCGCGAAAATAATGCTCTTGGCGTCCAGGAACTGAAGCGGCATGACTCATCCTCGCTTGGTTGGTCAGCTTGTCCTGGCGCAGAAAGGCTTGTCTCCTCCGCGGCTCAGGCGCTGTGCGTCAATGTGTGAGGCTTTTCTCTGTCCGTTGTCAGCGTGATTTCACTAACGTGTCGAGAAATTCAATAATCTCGATTTTAAGTTGTATCAGAAAGTTTGTCTATGCATTGAATCGACTGGCCGTATGTGCCTGCTAATGATACCTCTTCGCCTGGCCTCATGGCGGGCGCCGCCCGAGTGCCCACAGACGAAAAAAGGCCGCACCGCATTGCTGCGGTACGGCCAAGGGTTCGCCCGGAGGGCGATGGGGAGGGATCTGTAGGCTTCAGCCGAGATCGCCGCCGCCGACAGGGATCACCGTGCCAGTGATGTAGGCGGAGTCGTCGGAGGCAAGGAACAGGATCGGATCAGCCTGCTCGTCCAGCGTGCCATAGCGCTTCATCAGGCTGCTGTCGATGGATTGGGTGTAGATCTGCTTGTACCAGATCTTTTCCTGCTCGGACTGCTCCGCGGTGTTGCGCGGCACGATGCGCGGCGGGGCTTCGGTGGCGCCGGGTGCGGTAGCGTTCACGCGGATGCCTCGCTGCGCGGTTTCCATGGCCAGGCAGGCCGTCAGCGCATTGACACCTCCCTTGGCCGCGCCGTACGGGACCCGATTCACGCCACGGGTTGCGATCGAAGACACGTTGACGATCGAACCCTTGCCGTTCTCGAGCATGTAAGGCAGGGCGGCACGGCAGCACCACAGGGTCGGGAACAGCGAACGGCGCACCTCGGCTTCGATCTCGTTCTCGCCGTAGTGCTCGAAGGGCTTGGTCCAGATCGTGCCACCGACGTTATTCACGAGGATGTCGATGCGGCCGAATTTCTTTACCGCCTCGTCCATCACGCGCTGACAATCCGCGAGTTTCTCGAGGTCGGCGGTGAGGCTCAGTACCTCGGTCTTCTTCTTCAGCGACTCGGCAACCTCATGGACGACCTCGGAGCGATCGACGAGGACCAGCACGCCTTTTTCCTTGGCCATCTTTTCGGCAACGCGCTTGCCGATGCCCTGCGCAGCACCGGTGATGACCGCGATCTTGTTCTTGAATCGGTTCGACATGGTTGTTCCTGGCGGAGTTGAGGGGGCTCAGACGCTGGCGGCGAACTTCTCGTAGTGGAAGCTGTTGGGCTGGACCTTGCGCTCGCGCAGGTCGTGGGCGACGGCCTCGACCATGGGCGGGGGGCCGCACAGGTAGATGTCGACCTTGCCCTCGTTGAGTTGA
>QXGG01288257.1_pt1 | contig 16656 bp, 17 predicted proteins | sample 1982491 | NCBI WGS metagenome assembly QXGG01 (sample SAMN09924614, study PRJNA488089) | Wastewater metagenome, whole genome shotgun sequencing project. | isolation source: South African research farm wastewater | place: South Africa: Irene, Agricultural Research Council, Animal Production... | reverse complement strand
CCGATGTATGGGTCAAAAGTCTGGTCCGGGCGGAAGTGCCATTGCAGGGTCAGTGTTGGAGGCAGAAGATTCACTTCGCCCAAGTTCTGACTTTGAATGGCGTTAGGAGCGCCGGAACCGCTAACCTTTACGTCATGCTTGGTGCCGAGAGCCAGAATCAGTTCTGCCGCGATGTTTTTGGTGATGTAGTAGGAAATGTCGAGTTCAGGGATGACGTTATTGTCCACCTTGAGGTCGGCGCTGGGTGTCATAACATTTGCTACATTCTTGTTGACGGTTTGACCGAGCTTACTGGATTCGTTAGGGGAGACGCTAACGGCTCTAAGACGTACGACCCAGTCACCTTCTTCGGCAAAAGCGAAATTCGGCAAGAGTGCAGATGCGATCGCAACTGCCAACAGTGTTTTTTTCATTTCCCTGGCTCCTATAAAGAAAATTAACAATTGAGTTGGACGCATTTTATGGGGGCTGTTTCTGATTGCACTTGATATAAGTCAAACATGCGCGATTTAGTGCTTGAGTGTGCAAGAAAGCAACAGCAGACTGGCGCCTTCGATTGTTTCAGGTGGATTTGCATGCAAAACACGCTGTTTGGGTTGACGGAAGCAGAGCTGACCGAACTGGGCATGACCTTCGGCATCGGCGGCCTCATGCTGATGATGGTATTTATCGTCGGTCACCTGGCCTGGGAATCGAAGGCGGGCAGGTTCGGGACTTTTGTTCTGTTTCTCGGGCTGACGCTCGGCCTCGTAGGCTTTGCGGCCAAGTACATCATCAAATCGACGCTGGGTCTGGAGTGATCTCGGTCTGTTTGCCGGTCATTGATAGCGCAAGGCTTCGATCGGATTCATGCGTGCGGCCTTGCGGGCAGGATAGAAGCCGAAGAAGATGCCGACGGTGGCCGCCACGCTGAAAGCCAGAACTACGGACTGGCTGGAGATGACGATGGCGGTCTCCGACAGCTGATTGATCAGCAGTGCGCCGCTGATGCCGAACGCGAGACCGATCAGGCAGCCGACCACCGAGATCATGATGGCTTCCAACAGGAACTGGAGCAGGATGTCGTATTCGCGAGCGCCGATGGCCATGCGGATGCCGATCTCGCGTGTGCGTTCGGTGACCGACACCAGCATGATGTTCATGATGCCGATGCCGCCGACCAGCAGCGAGACCGAGGCGATCGCGCCCAGCAGCAGCGACATGGTGCGCGTGGTCTCTGCCGCGGAATTCGCCGCTGCCGTCAGGTTGCGCACGAAGAAGTCGTCCTCGGCGCCATCGCGGATGTTGTGGCGCTGACGCAGCAGGCTGTTAATGCTGTTTTCCACCAGCGTCATGATTTCCGTGCTTTCCGCCTGCACCATGACCATGCGCACGCTGCCGGCGAACTGGCTGCCGAACAACTGGCGCTGGGCGGTGGTCAGCGGCACGATGATGGTGTCGTCCTGATCGCGTCCGTCCAGGCTTTGTCCCTTGCTTTCCAGTACGCCGATGACGATGAACGGGCTCTTGTTGATGCGGATGGTCTTGCCGACCGGCGATACATCGCCGAACAGGTTGTCGACCACGGTTTTGCCGACCAGCGCCACGCGCGTGCCGGAGCGGATGTCGGAATCGGTGAAGGCGTAACCGTCCGCCAATGACCATGCGCGCACATCGAGGTATTGCGGCGTGGTGCCGATGATGCTGGTGTTCCAGTTGTTACTGCTGAAAATGATTTGTGCACTGCCGTTGACTGTCGGTGCGACGGCACTGACGCCATCGAGTTCTGCAATCGCCTCGGCGTCCTTGACTGTCAGCGAAGGCATGCTGCCGGTGGCGGCGCGGGCGCCGCCCATGCCGGGTGGGGTGGAGAGCACGATAAGCAGATTGCTGCCCATGGTGTCGATCGAGCGCTTGACCGACTCCTGCGCGCCCTGACCGATCGCCAGCATCAGTACCACGGCGCCGACCCCGATCACCATGCCCAGCATGGTAAGGAAGGTGCGCAGACGGTTGGCACCCATCGCGTGCCAGGCTTCCCCCAGCATGGCGCCGAACATCAGGCGACCTCCATGTTTTTCTCGGTGGGTTTTGCGGTAGCGCTATCACTGACGATGCGGCCGTCGAGAAAATGTACCTGTCGTTTGGCGTGTTCGGCAATGTCGGTTTCGTGGGTGACCAGCACGATGCTGATGCCTTCGCGGTTGAGTTCGTCGAACAGGCTCATGATTTCCTGGCTGGTTTTGCTGTCGAGGTTGCCTGTCGGTTCATCGGCCAGAATCAGTCTTGGTTCGTTGACCAGTGCGCGTGCGATGGCGACGCGCTGTTGCTGGCCGCCGGAGATCTGGTTGGGCAGGGAGTGCAGATATTTGCCGAGCCCGACCCGTTCCAGCAGGTGTTTGGCCCGCGCATGGCGGGTCTGCTTGTCCACGCCGGCGTAGACCAGTGGCAGGGCGACGTTGTCCAGCAGACTGGTCCGGGACAGCAGGTTGAAGCCCTGAAAGACGAAGCCGATGGTGCGGTTGCGTACCCGTGCCAGCGCGTTCTTGTCCATTCCGGCCACAGGCTGGTCATTCAGGATGTATTCGCCGCTGGTCGGCTGGTCGAGGCAGCCGAGGATGTTCATGAAGGTGGATTTGCCGGAACCGGAAGGCCCCATGATGGCGATGTAATCGCCGCGATCCATGCGCAGGTTGACCTCTTTCAGCACCGGGAAGGGGCCGAGTGCGGTTTCATACTGCTTGTGCAGGTCCTGCACCAGAATCAGCGGTGCCGGCATCAGAACATCCGGAATCGCATGGTGCGGCTGCTGCTGTTGGCCGATTGCTGCAGCGTGTCGCCGACGATGACGCGCTCTCCCGGTTGCAGGCTGTCGCTGAAGATTTCCGTGACACGGCCGTCGGTGATGCCGGTTTTGACGACAATGGCGACGGGCTTGCCGTCCTGCAATACATGTACCTTGCCTTGCCCGGGTTCTGTTGGCCGTCCGCCAGCCGGTCCGCGTGCGCTGTCGGCGTCCTCTTCTTCTTCCGGCTTGAAGCGCAGCGCGGAATTGGGAACCAGCAGCGCGTCGCCGCTGCGCTCGATCTCGATGTTGACGTAGGCGGTCATGCCCGGCAGCAGAATCTCTTCAGGATTGTCGACCGAGATGACGACATCGTAGGTCACGACGTTGGAAGTGACGGTGGGGTTGAGGCGCAGTTGCTTGACCACGCCCTGGAATTCGCGGTTGGGGAAGGCGTCGACATGGAATCTGGCGACCTGGCCCTCGCGGATGTTGCCGATATCGGCCTCGGCAAAGCTGGAGTTGATCTGCATCTTCGATAAATCCTGCGCGATGCGGATCAGTTCCGGTGTCTGGAAGCTGGCGGCCACCGTCTGGCCGACATCGACGATGCGGTCGATGACGACGCCGGCGACCGGCGAGCGGATGACCGAGTAACCGAGATTGGTCTGGTCGCGCTTCAGCTGTGCGCGGGCGCTCTCAAGCTGCGCGCGGGCCGATTTCAGCGCCTGTACCGCCTGGTCCAGCTCCTGTTTCGACACGTATTCCTGTTCGTAGAGCGAACGGATGCGCGCCTCGTTGGCGACGGCGAGGTCGACCGAGGCCTGGATGTTGCGGATATTGCCCATGGTCTGCGCGATCTGCGCGGTCAGCAGCGAGTCGTCCAGTTCGAGCAGCACCTGGCCTGCCTCGACCTTGTCGTTGAAATCGACATAGAGCTTGTTGACGCGGCCGGACACCTGGGTGCCGACGCTGACGATGGTCACCGGGTTCAGCGTACCGTTGGCGGAGACGCTTCTGGCGACATCGCCGCGCGTGATCTGCTGCAGGCGGTAGCGCGCCTCAGGCGCTGGCTTCTGGCTTTGCAGATAAAAATAGATGCCTGTCGCCGCGATGGCGAGGATGAGCAGGCGGATGAACCATTTTCTTGTCATGCGGCTTTATTCCCGATGTTCATGTGTTTGTTCTGCAATGGATTATGGCGCCAGCGCGGAAACTTCGGCGGCAGGCAGCGACTGGATCATGGCATTGTCCAGCGCGCCCATGGCTTGTGCCAGCGTAGCGCGGGCGATGTGCCAGTTGAGGTCAGCCTGGATTTTCTGCTGGCGGGCGCTGGCGAGAGCGCTTTGTGCGTTCAGCGTGTCGAGGATGTTGCCGACGCCAGCCCGGTAGCGCCCCAGTGCAACGCGCGAGGATTCTTCGGCACTTTCCAGCAGCACTTCGGCTGCGCGTACCGATTGGCCGGCAGTGCGCAGCGCCTGATAGGCGTTCCAGACATCGAGCGAGATCTGCAGGCGCAAGCGGTCGCGCTGTGCGGCCCGGGTCTCGGCCAGCGCCTCTGCACTGCGGATGCGGTAGCTGGGCGCGTAGCCTTCGAACAGGGGGATAGAGACGCTGAGGCCAATGGCCCCGGTGTTGCTGGAGGAGAGGTCGCTGCCGTTCTGTGAGTTGTTGGAAACCGACAGCGAAACGGTCGGCTTGGCGGCCGCCCGGCTGGCGGCAATGCTCGCCTCGGCAGCGCGCAACTGTGATTCGCTGGCCAGCAGGTCCGGACGACGCTGGCGAGCTTCCTCGATCAGCGCATTGATGTCCTGCTCCATGTGCTGCTCCGGGCTGACCGCCGCTCTAGGCGCCAGCATCAATGGCTGGCTGGCATCCAGGCCCATGACATTGGCCAGGCTGCCGTAAGCGGTTTTCAGGCTGCCTTCGGCACTGATGCGCGTCAGCGTGGCCTGCGCGAGCGAGGTCTGTGCCTGCAATTTGTCGGCCGGCGTGGCGACGCCGGCCTTGTAGCGGGCGTCGGCCGCCTTGAAGCTTTCTTCGCTGGCGCGTTCCGATTCCAGTGCGGCCTCGACCGAGGCGATGCCGGCCTGGACCTGGAAGTAAGACTGGACGACGGAGAGCAGCAGGCTCTGGATGATGCTGCTTTGGCTGGCGCTGGCAGCCTGTAGCAGCTGGCGGGCGTTTTCCAGATTGGCGTCCCGGCTGCCGAAGTCGTAAAGCAGATAGGATGCCACCAGATTGTTGGAAAGGTTGCTGTACGGGTTGTCGCGGGTCGCTGATTGCGGGCTGGCGACATTGAGGCTGCCGGAAGTTGTGTTGTTGATCGATGGCAGGTAGGCCGAACGCGCGACCCCGACCTGCGCCGCCTGTTGTCGGGCGCTGGCCCACGCTTCGCGCGTTTGCGGGTTGTTGCAGAGCGCACTGTTGACGACATCGGCCAGAGTCAGAGCGCTGCTGTAATCGGGAACGGTACATTCGAAGCCGCGCGCAGGATCGAGATAATCCTGCGGAATCATCGGCGGGGCCAGCGTTTCGGTGGCGAACGGATCGTCGCTACGGTACCAGATGCTGCTCTCGGCGTGAACGCCGCATGAAGCCAGCAAAAGCAGCAGGCCAAGCTGCCGAGTACGGATTGGGAACGTGCGTGCGATCAAGGTCGGGAAATCAATTCAGTTAGTCAGTTGGTTCAAGTGGACATGATACTGCTTATCCGGCGAATGTCTGTCTGCCGCGACACATGGTACTCGCTGATGAATGCAAGGCCGGCCAGCAGCAGACCTTGCATCAACGTCACAAGTTCATCCGGGTTGACCGGCCCGGACGAACGGGCCCGTTTAGATGTCCAGGCTTTCCAGATATTCCTCGTAGTTGCCGCGGTAGTCGACGATGCCGTCCGACTTGATTTCGAGGATGCGGGTGGCGATCGAGCTGACGAACTCGCGGTCATGGCTGACGAAAATGAGCGTGCCCTTGTAGCGGTCGAGCGCGGTGTTGAGCGCCTCGATCGATTCCATGTCCATGTGGTTGGTCGGTTCGTCCATCAGCAGCACGTTGGTACGCTGCAGCATCAGGCGGCCGTAGAGCATGCGGCCTTTCTCGCCGCCGGACAGCACCTTCACCGATTTCTTCGTATCCTCACCGGAGAACAGTAGACGGCCCAGCATGCTGCGTACGGCCTGGTCGTCGTCGCCTTCCTGCGTGAATCGCGTCATCCAGTCGAACAGGCTTTCGCCCTGCTCGAACTCGTATTCGTGGTCCTGCGCGAAATAGCCGAGCTTGGCCTTTTCCGCCCATTTCACACTGCCGTGGTTGGGCTTGAGGTCGCCGGCCAGACAGCGTAGCAGTGTGGTCTTGCCGATGCCGTTCTCGCCGATGATGGCGATCTTCTCGCCGGCTTCCACCATGAGGTTGAAGTCGTTGAACAGCGGCTTGTCAAAACCGTGCGACAGTTTCTCTACCTCCAGCGCGTTGCGATGCAGTTTTTCCTTGTCGTCGAATTCGAAGCGGATGAACGGGTACTGGCGCGAGGATGGCTTGAATTCGTCGATCTTGATCTTGTCGATCATCTTCAGGCGGCTGGTGGCCTGCTTGGCCTTGGATTTGTTGGCCGAGAAACGGCGCACGAACTCCTGCAGTTCGGCCACCTTTTCCTTGGCGCGGGCGTTGTCCTTGGCCTGCTGGGCGCGGGCCTGCTGCGCGGCTTCCATGTAGTCGTCATAGGTGCCCGGATAGACCTTGAGCGTGCCGTAATCCATGTCGCAGGTGTGGGTGCAGACCTGATTCAGGAAGTGGCGGTCGTGCGAGATGATGATCATGGTGCAGGCACGGTCGTTCAGCACGTCTTCCAGCCAGCGGATGGTGTTGATATCGAGGTTGTTGGTCGGTTCGTCCAACAGCAGGATATCCGGATTGGCGAACAGCGCCTGTGCCAGCAGCACGCGCAGCTTCCAGCCTGGAGCAACGGCGCTCATCGTGCCGTTGTGCTGGTCGAGTGGGATGCCGACACCGAGCAGCAGTTCGCCGGCGCGCGCTTCCGCCGTGTAGCCGTCGTATTCGGCGTAGACGTTCTCCAGTTCGGCGGCGCGCATATAATCATCCTCGGTCGCCTCCGGGTTCATGTAGATGGCGTTCTTCTCGACGTTGGCGGCCCACATCTGCTCATGTCCCATCATGACCACATCAAGCACGCGCTGGTCTTCGTAGGCGAACTGGTCCTGCTTGAGCCATGCCATACGTTCGTTGCTGTCGATGGTGACGTTGCCGGCAGACGGCTCCAACACGCCGGCCAGAATCTTCATGAAGGTGGACTTACCGCAACCGTTGGCGCCGATCAGGCCGTAGCGGTTGCCTTCGCCGAATTTGACGGAGATGTTCTCGAACAGCGGCTTGGCGCCGAACTGCATGGTGATGTTGTTAGCGATGAGCAAAATGAATCCTTAAAAATTTTAGCCACAGAGAGCACAGAGAGCACAGAGGTCACAGAGAAAAACCAGGTCCCGATTCTTTGGAACCTCTGCGCTCTCTGTGGCTGAAAACAGTGTTAATCGAATTTGTTGCGAATGACGACTTCTTCCATCGGCAACTGGCCGCCACGCGGCAATGCGGGCTTCAGCGCCTTGCCGACGACGACGAACATGGCCGGCGTATGGTCGGCCGGCAGGTTGAGCAATTTGGCGACGGCGTCGAAGTCGAAACCGTCCATCGGGCAGGTGTCGTAACCCATTTCCTTCGCGGCCAGCATGATGGTCATCGCTGCCATGCCGCAGGAACGCATGGCCTCGTCGCGTTGCACCTGCTCGCGTCCGCCGTAATATTGACCGATGGCCGGCACCAGATAGTCCTGTACCGGTTTCGGCGCATTGCGCCAGTAGCGTTCCGGCTGTTTTTCCCAGGCCTTGAGATCGGCCGTCAGCACGATCAGCAAAGAGGCATCGGTGACTTGCGCCTGATCCCAGCTGACCTTGCGGATCTCCTGCCGAAGGGCGCCATCCTGCACCAGCACGAAGCGCCAGTTCTGGATGTTGAACGCGGTGGGGGAAAGCACGGCGAGCGACATCAGCTTGTTGATTTCGTCCTCGGTCATGCGGTGTTGCGGGTCATACGCCTTGACGGCGCGACGTTCGATGATGGCGTGTTCTACGTTCATGATTCGTAATGAATATCCAGGATTTCGAGGTTCATGTTGCCGGCCGGGCGTTGCCAGACGACGGTGTCGCCGACCTTGTGGCCGATCAGCGCCTTGGCCAGCGGCGAGATCCAGCTGACCTTGTTGAGTTGCGCGTCGGCTTCGTCCTCGCCGACGATATGGAAACTGTGACGCTCGCCTTCGTCGTCCTCGACTTCGACGGTGGCGCCGAACAGTACAGTGTCGTGGTTCTGGGTCGTCGGGTCGACGAGGATGACGGATTCCAGCCGCGCGCGAACATAACGCAGGTCGCGTTCGACTTCAGCGATCCTTTCCTTGGTGAAGGTGTCGTCAGCTGACTTCTTCAGTGCTTCCAGTCTGGCGACCAGGTCTTCCTCCCAGGTCTGCAGTTCCAGCGCGCCGGTCGGCGTCACGTAGTTGGGATGCGGGCTGACGGGGCGTTCGGCCAGTTCGGCGCCGGCCTGGCCGACGTTATCTTCATTGACGAAAGCACGGCTCATATCGATTCCTTCCTGTATTGCGATGAACGGGCGGTTGGACAGCGTAAAGCATGAAACGCTCGTTATTCCCACTCGATGGTGGCCGGCGGTTTGCCGGAGATGTCGTAGACCACGCGGTTGATGCCGCGAACTTCGTTGATGATGCGGTTGGAGACCTTGCCCAGCAGATCGTAGGGTAGTTCGGCCCAATGCGCGGTCATGAAATCGCTGGTGACGACGGCGCGCAGGGCGACGACGTAGTCATAGGTGCGGCCGTCGCCCATGACACCGACCGATTTGACCGGCAGGAACACGGCGAAGGCTTGCGAGGTTTTTTCATACCAGCCGGACGCGCGCAATTCTTCGATAAAGATCGCGTCGGCGCGCCGCAGCAGGTCGGCATATTCCTTCTTCACTTCGCCGAGAATACGCACACCGAGACCGGGGCCGGGGAACGGGTGGCGGTAGACCATGTCGTGCGGCAGGCCGAGGGCGATGCCGAGTTCGCGCACTTCGTCCTTGAACAGTTCGCGCAAGGGCTCCAGCAGTTTCAGGTGCAGGGTCTCGGGCAGACCGCCGACGTTGTGGTGGCTCTTGATGGTGTGCGCCTTCTTGGTCTTGGCGCCGGCCGATTCGATCACGTCCGGGTATATGGTGCCCTGAGCCAGCCATTTGGCTTGCGGCAGCTTGGCGGACTCTTCCTGGAACACGTGCACGAATTCGCGACCTATGATCTTGCGCTTTGCTTCCGGGTCGGTGACGCCGGCCAGATCGCCGAGGAACTTGGCGCTGGCATCGACATGGATGACATGTACGCCGAGGTTCTTGGCGAAGGTTTCCATCACCTGTTCGGCTTCGTTCAGGCGCAAGAGGCCGTTGTCGACGAAGACGCAAGTGAGCTGGTCGCCGATGGCGCGGTGGATCAGCGCGGCGGCTACGGAGGAGTCGACGCCGCCGGAGAGGCCGAGGATGACCTGGTCGCTGCCGACTTCGGCGCGGATGCGGGCGACGGCGGTCTCGACATAGTCCGGCATGTTCCAGGAGCGGTCGCAGCCGCAGATCTCGTGCACGAAGCGGCTGAGGATGGCCTTGCCCTGTTTGGTGTGAGTCACTTCCGGGTGGAACTGCACGGCATAGTAGTGACGCGATTCGTCCGCCATGCCGGCGATCGGCGTCGATTCGTTGCTGGCGATCACCTTGAAGCCCGGCGGCAGTTCGGTCACCTTGTCGCCGTGGCTCATCCAGACGTCGAGCAGGCCGTGGCCTTCGCTGTTGCTGCGGTCCTCAATCTCGCGGAAGAGGGCGGAGTGACCGCGCGCGCGGATCTCGGCATAGCCGAACTCGCGTTTGGCGGCGTTTTCCACCTTGCCGCCAAGTTGTGCGGCCATGGTCTGCATGCCGTAGCAGATACCCAGCACCGGCACGCTCAGTTCGAACACAGCGTTCGGCGCCTTCGGTGTTTCGTCCTCGTAGACAGAATTCGGGCCACCGGAAAGGATGATGCCGGTCGGCGCGAAGTCTCGGATGAAGTTGTCGTCCACATCCCATGAGTGCAGCTCGCAATAGACGTTGGCCTCGCGCACGCGGCGGGCGATCAGTTGTGTGTACTGGGAACCGAAATCAAGAATGAGAATTTTCTGGGTCATGGGAAAGCCAATAATGAAAAATGCCGCCGCAGCGGCAGGGGTGACATGGAATAAACGGATTCAGCTAGTCGGACAGATAGTATTCGACCGTGGAAACCACACGCACTTTCTTGATGTGCGCCGTGCTGGAATCGCGGTTCTCGATACTGAAAGTGCCCTGATTGGCGCGCTTGATCTTGCCGAGCCGGCTGTCCGAGTCGCTTGCGAACTTATCCGCGGCCTGGCGCGCGTTTCTGGTCGCTTCCTCGATCATTTCGGGTTTGATCTGGTTCAGCTGGCTGTAGATGAATTGCGTGCTGTAGTTATCGCCGGCGATCGCGATGCCTTCGCGGCCAAGGTCGACCACCTTGATCATGCTCTCGCGCGCCAGATCGACCTGGCTGGTATAGACGGTAATGGTCGAACTTGCCGTATAGCGAAAGCGCGAGGCATAGGATGAGTCGTATTCCCGTGCCAGCTTGTCGACGACTGCGGGCGTCGAGATCGTGATTTCGCTCTCCGTGAAGCCGCGAGCCTTGAGGAAGTCGACCACTTTTGCGTTCTGCTGCTCGATGGTCTGGTACAGGTTGACCAGATCGTTGTCGGCCATGTTGAAGCTGATCGGCCAGATGGCGATATCGGCCGGTACTTCGCGCTCAGACAGGCCCTTGACCTCGACTGTGCGTTCCATCTGCTTGATGTCGACGATACTGTTCGCCAGCAGGTAGGCGGCGCCCAGAAGTCCGGCGAACAGAAACGCGCCGAGGAGGGCGGATTCCACTACATAGCGGTTATTCTGGGCAGCCACGGCTCACGTCCTAATCGATGCGGTAGTTCGGCGCTTCTTTGGTGATCTGCACGTCATGCACGTGCGATTCACGCATGCCGGCAGAAGTGATCTGCACGAACTCGGCGCGGTTGCGCATTTCATCGATCGTCTTGCAGCCGACATAACCCATGGAAGCGCGCAAACCGCCCATCAGCTGATGGATGACGGCCAGCACGGAACCCTTGTAAGGCACCCGGCCTTCGATGCCTTCCGGCACCAGCTTGTCGGCGTTGCCGTTGTTGTCCTGGAAGTAGCGGTCGCTTGAGCCCTTCTGCATGGCACCGATGGAGCCCATGCCGCGGTAGGATTTGTAGGAACGGCCCTGATATAGTTCGACGTCACCCGGTGCTTCTTCAGTGCCGGCGAACATGCCGCCCAGCATGACGGAGTAGGCGCCTGCGGCGATCGCCTTGGAAATGTCGCCGGAGAAGCGGATGCCGCCGTCGGCGATGAACGGTACGCCGGTTCCGCGCAGAGCTTCCTCGACGTTGCTGATGGCGCTGATCTGCGGCACACCGACACCGGCCACGATACGGGTGGTGCAGATGGAGCCGGGACCGATGCCGACCTTGACGCCGTCAGCGCCGGCATCGACCAGTGCCTTGGCAGCGTCAGCCGTTGCGATGTTGCCGCCGATGACTTCGATCTGCGGGAAATTCTTCTTGACCCAGGTGACGCGGTCCAGCACGCCCTGGGAGTGGCCGTGGGCGGTGTCGACGACGATGACATCGACGCCGGCTGCTGCCAGAGCAGTCACGCGGTCTTCCGTGCCTTCACCGACACCGACGGCGGCACCGACGCGCAGACGGCCCTGGCTGTCCTTGCAGGCATTCGGGTGGTCGCTGGATTTCTGGATATCCTTGACGGTGATAAGCCCCTTCAATTCGAACGCCTCGTTGACCACCAGCACGCGCTCCAGGCGATGCTTGTGCATCAGCTGCATGGCTTCTTCGCGGCTGGCACCTTCGCGCACAGTGACCAGGCGCTCGCGCGGGGTCATGATGTGGACGATGGATTGATCCAGATTAGATTCGAAACGCAGGTCGCGGTTGGTGACGATGCCGACCACCTTGCCTTCGTCGACCACGGGCAGACCGGAAATCTTGTATTTTTGCGTCAGGGCCAGCACATCGCGCACGGTCATCTGCGGATGGATGGTGACCGGGTCATGCACGACGCCGGACTCGAAACGTTTGACGCGGGAAACATGATAGGCCTGATCGGCGATGACCATGTTCTTGTGAATGATGCCGATGCCGCCTTCCTGAGCCAATGCGATGGCCAAGGGAGCTTCGGTCACGGTATCCATCGCAGCGGACACCAAGGGAATATTCAGTCGGATGGAACGGGTCAACTGGGTGGCGAGGTCAACTTCGCGTGGCAGTACGTTGGAATGTGCTGGAATCAGCAGTACATCATCAAAGGTAAGAGCGGTTTGCAACAGACGCATGGAATATCTTTCTGGCAAAAGCTAATTATACCGGCTGCGCAAATTCTGGTAAATCTCAAACTTGAGTTCGCCATTTGAGTCAAGGTGTTAAACCGGAATCAAGCCATGCATTGACGGCGGCCTTGAAGCGACTTAATGTTCACCTAAATCCACCTGTTTCAGGAAAGATACCGTAATGAACAAGTTCGCATGGCTGGCTCTGGTCTTGATGCTCGGCGTCTCGCAAACGGCAGGCGCTGCCATTTACAAATGGAAGGACAAGGACGGCGTGACACGTTACTCGGATACGCCGCCGCCGGCAGGCATGCCTTACGAATCGATGGGGACCGGAAAGCTGCCGAGCAAGCCGGCTGCGGCTGTGCCGGACGCTGCGGCCAAGCCTGCGCCGGCACAGCCTGAAAATGCTCAGGCGCCAGCGGAGACGCCCGAGCAAATGCAGGAGAAGCAGCGGGTGGAAGCAGAGAACAAGAAGATACGCGCACAGAACTGCTCGACCGCGCGCGCCAATCTGCAGACCTATACGCAGGGTGGCCGCATCAGCCGCATGAACGAAAATGGCGAGCGCGAGTATCTGGATGACGAGGCGCTGGCGAAAGGCGCCGAACAGGCGCGCAAGGAAATCGAAGAATTCTGTGACTGAGCGCTATAGCGATCGTCGTTAGCCGATTCAGGTTTCACCTTCGGCGGAGCCGCCACCTTTCTTCATGACCTTGCCTTCGGCGGCACGCTGGCGTCGCACCTCCTTCGGGTCGGCGATCAGCGGCCGGTAGATTTCCACCCGGTCGAGGTGGCGCAGCACCGTATCCGATTTGACCAGCTTGCCGAAAATGCCGAGCTTGTTGGCGTTGAGGTCGATCTCCGGAAATTTTTCCATGATGCCGGAAGCGAGTACGGCCGCTTCTGCGGTCGTGCCTTCGGCCACGTTGACCGGAATGATCAGCTGTTGTTTCGGCAGGGCGTAGGCCACTTCTACCATGATGTCCTTGTTGTCTTCAGTCATCAGTAAACCTTTTCTGCGCGTTCGACGAACGCATCGACAAATGTATTCGCAATGTGGCTGAACACTGGCGCAATCAGCCTCTCCAGAAACGTGCTGGAGAATTCGTAACTGAGTCTGAACTCGATTTTACAGGCATCCTCAGCCAGCGGAATGAAGCGCCAGACACCTTCCAGGTGACGAAAGGGTCCTTGTACCAGCTTGATGTCCATCAGGCTGGGATAGACTTTTTCGTTTTCGGTCGTGAAGTTCTGTTTGATACCGTGATAATCGATGTGCAGGGTGGCGCGGGTGAACTGCTCGTCGCGTTTCAGCAGGTCGACTCCACCACACCAGGGCAGGAATTCGGGGTAATGTTCCACTTCGTCTACCAGAGCGTACATGCGTGCGGCAGAGTGACCCACCAGCACTGTTTTTTCAACCTGCGCCATTCGCTACCAATCTCGGAAACCAACTAGAGTAAAATGACGATTTTAGTCCAACTGACCTGACATGAGCATCGCGCAAAACAAAAAAGCCTTTCACGACTACTTCATCGAGGAGAAATACGAAGCCGGCATCGTCCTCGAAGGCTGGGAAGTCAAGGCAATCCGCGATGGTCGCGTGAACCTGAAAGAAGCCTACGTCGTCATCCAGCGCGGCGAGATCTACCTCATCGGTTGCCATATCACCCCGTTGGGTGCTGCATCTACCCATATCCGGCCGGATGCCACGCGAACTCGCAAGCTATTGCTGCATAGCGAAGAGATCGCCAAACTGATCGGCAAGGTGGAACGCGCCGGTTACACGCTGGTGCCGCTCGACATGCACTACGTACGCGGCCGCATCAAGCTGCAGATCGGGCTGGCTCGCGGCAAGAAACAATACGACAAGCGGGAGGCAGAGAAGGAGCGCGATTGGGAGCGTGAGCGCGGTCGCATCATGCGCGCCCACAACAAATAAGGCGATTGTGGGTTAATCGGGTATAATTTTGCATATGGCTGAACTTTATTCAGTTTCGCTCAGTCATAGAATCGCTACGTTACAAACGCACGAAACTTTCAGGGGCCGACCCGGTTTCGACGTGGGTTGCAAAGCAGTGCAGGGCATACCGAGGGTTCAGGTTTCCTCGTAAATCCATCTGAAAAAGTATAGTCGCAAACGACGAAACTTACGCTCTGGCCGCTTAATCCCGGCTGGACGCTGCACCGAAGGGTCTCTCGGTCGGGCGGGCAACCGCAGCAGCGTCATATAGAGAGACTCGTGTTGTATCGGGTTACTTGATACGACATTAAATCCAAGGTGACTCGCTTCACATTCGCTTGCTCGTTGGTGGATGTGCGGTTAAATCAAACAACACAGCTAAGTATGTAGAACTGTCTGTGGAGGACTTGCGGACGCGGGTTCGATTCCCGCCGGCTCCACCAAATGTAAGCATCCACATGCTCCCGCATGATTGGAAAAAACCCTGAAAGCCCGCCTTGTGCGGGCTTTCTTGTATCTATATATCCCCGTACAAATCATCACGCACTTGCAATTCTTGTATCCCGGTGTGTATCCTAGGAAATAAATTGAACCATAGGGATACAAGATGAAGCGAAGTCAGATTAAGCGCCGCCCCATGGCAGATACTGTGCTCGCCAGCTTGGAGCCGGAAGAAAAAGAGTATCGAGAGCTGGATGGCGATGGACTGTATTTCCGGGTAAAACCCGATGGCTCGAAATCCTGGCAGTTGCGATACAAGAAGTCTGACGGTAAATGGTCATGGCTGGGTTTGGGCGGCTATGGTTCAGGCGAGCATCAGTTGACTGGTGAGCAAGCCCGCCGCAAGGTTCGCGAATTGCGGGACAGCACAGCCAAGGATGGCAGCATCATGGCGACAAAGCGTGCCAAAAAGGCTGCTGAAATCGAGTCGGCAAACAACACATTTGAGCATCTGGCACGCGAATGGTATGCAGCCAAGCGAAAAATGTGGACTGATGGAACCGCAGTTCGCACTATTGGCGCTCTTGAGAAGCATGTCTTTCCCGTATTTGGGAAGCGGGCATATACAAGTATCCTGCCGATGGAGTGGATGGAATTTTTGCGTGGCATGGAGCAAACCGGAATCGTTGAGCAAACCAGTCGGGTTCGGGGTATGTGCCGAGAGATTTATGATCTTGCCCGTGTAACAGGCCGCGCTACTCATAACCCTTTAGAGGGGTTGCACAAATTCCTTCTGACCAAGCCGGCAGTTAACTACGCTCATGTGCCGATTGAGGAACTCCATGTTCTTCTGAGAGCAATCCGAGCATATCCTCATGCGCCTGATGTACAAATAGGGCTTCAGCTGCTGTCAATGCTCGCCTGTCGCCCATCTGAGTTACGTGAAGCGCGCTGGGAAGAGTTCGACCTCAAGGCTGGTGTCTGGGTGATTCCTGCTGAGCGTATGAAGCGTCGGCGCGAGCATATACTTCCGCTTGCTATTCAGGCCGTCGATCTGCTAAATCAGTTGCATAATCTTACAGGTACGTTTGCGTTACTTTTCCCTGGGCGTAGCGATAGTACGCAACCGCGAAGCAATACAGTATTTCTCATGGCTTTGCGCCGACTTGGCTATGAAGGTCGGCAAACTCCGCACGGCTTCCGTCATTTAGCCAGTACCATTTTGAATGAAAATGGGTTTGACTCGCAGCATGTAGAAGCTCAGCTTTCTCATGTCAAGGAAGGTGTTAGGGGGGTCTACGACAAAAGCACTTATCTGGAGCAGCGTAAGGTGATGATGCAGTGGTACGCCGACTATCTTGATATGTTGGCAGCCGGTAATGTTGTTCAGCTCAATCGCAATGTTTCATAAATCTGGAAGATTAAAGGAGACTTAATCGAATGATCAAATCAGACGAAGTGACTCGCAAAGAGTTAATAAACACGATTGAGCTTTTTAAGATTCACCCTCTATCTCCTGGCCTTGCAAAAAAATTGATAGGGTACTTTCATGAGCGCATGCAGGAAGGCGAATACGTTGATTCAGATTTGTTGTATGAGTTTATGAAGCCAGTTTTTGCATCGATCATGCAAGGAAATACAGCTGATCAGTCTTTCGGTTTTTCACCCATCCGGGGAAAGTATGAGCGCGTTGATACCTTTCTTCGGGATTTAAGAGCTGCTGCTGCCGTGATTTATTTTCATAAACGTCAAGATTACTCGCTGCCGGTGTCACTAGACAAAGCTGCAAATTTAATAGGCTGTATCAGTACCAGTACTGCCAATGAAGCCTACAAACGGTATAAAAATGGTCTTGAGTGCCTTCCTGATGATGTTCTGAATGAGTTAGTAGGCATGGCTAGGTAACCATAAGGCCCTTTTATGATTAGCAAAAATTTCTTGTAAGACTAAGTTAATCTG
>QXGG01196788.1_pt1 | contig 16671 bp, 20 predicted proteins | sample 1982491 | NCBI WGS metagenome assembly QXGG01 (sample SAMN09924614, study PRJNA488089) | Wastewater metagenome, whole genome shotgun sequencing project. | isolation source: South African research farm wastewater | place: South Africa: Irene, Agricultural Research Council, Animal Production... | reverse complement strand
GGCCGCCATCCACTGCGGAGCCGTACAAATGTACGGCCAGCAACGTCGGTTCGAGATGGCGCTCGATGACGCCAACTACCTCTGATAGTTGAGTCGATACTTCGGCGATCACCGCTTCCCTCATGATGTTTAACATTATATTAGTAAGCATGCGCACTTCGCTGCCCCGCTCATTTACTTCATCTATTCATAAAGCATTGTTTATACTGAGCTTTTTAAGCCATAGCAAGCCAACCAAACTATGGCAATTCGTTCACGCTTGCTTTTATCCCCACTATTGCACACTAACCACTCATCTAAAACCCTACCACCTCGCTTAACTGGCCCTTCTTAGGCCTGTGTGCGGATGCAAAGCGTGCAATATTAAGCATAAAATTGTGCATGATACTTTTTAGCAGAGGCAATTAAGTAAAATAAACTCGTCATGCTGTAGAAGAAATAAGTAAAAAAATCAAAAACAGAGTCGGTGTCACCACTCAGGTCGGTGACTTGCCTGTTTGTCACCAATCGGTCACCGTTTGGTCACCGATTGCCAAACATCACGATTTAGCGCGTATTTAAGGCGACATTATCACGGTAGAACTAAGGTGTCGAAAAAAATAAAACACAGCCAGGACGGCTCAGACAAAACGCAGCAAACCCAATCAAATCAAGGGTTTAAACTGTAGACGAAAAAAAAGAGCCTTTCGGCTCTTTCTTTTTTAGCTTGACGCCAAATTTGGAGCGGGAAACGAGACTCGAACTCGCGACCCCGACCTTGGCAAGGTCGTGCTCTACCAACTGAGCTATTCCCGCAAAAGTGGCGTCCCCTAGGGGACTCGAACCCCTGTTACCGCCGTGAAAGGGCGGTGTCCTAGGCCACTAGACGAAGGGGACGCATCCTATGAGCTTCTTAAAGCTTGCAACTCCGTAGCTTTAGCGCTGTGCGTTATTGCTTGGAAGTGGCGCGCATATTACGGAGCATCTGCCATCTCGTCAAGCACTTTTGTGAAAATAGTTGGAAATTAATGCTCTGGAGCGTTTTGCGGCATAAACATCAGCTGAATCTCTTGATTCCAATCGAAATCCTCGCCATTTTCTAACGCGGCATAACGACGGTCTTCAAGCTGCTGATATTTGTCAATTTCTTCGTCAGGCATAAAGTGCAAACAGTCGCCACCAAAAAACCATAATAAATCACGTGGTACTAAGTGAGCGATTTGCGGGTAACGCTGAAACACTTGGCTGATGATGTCCTGACCGACATACAAATCTTCAGTACTTTCAGCCAAGCTGGCGGTCATCTCGTCAAAACGCTCAAGAAATAAAGCATGATGATTTTCCGGTACAACTTCAGCATCAGCCACAGCGACTAAAATCGTGCGTAAATGTGCTAACAGCTTAATATGTTGTTCAACGTACGGCGTAGTCGTCGTCATGGTGCAATCCCCTTAAAATCTAGGCGCGCAGTATAGGGCCTGCACGGCATTAACCCAAGATACAACCTGCACAGCCGTGCAGGCTGCTGTGATCACTCTTGCGTTTGCGTTAACAACTGCAAACCGACCCATTGTTTAGCAAACTGTGCGGCGCAGCGGCCATTGCGGTTACCACGCGCCAGCGCCCAACTGATCGCCTGCTTCGCGTCCTCCTCTTTAAACTGCCAAGCCAACTGTGTAGGGCGCGCATATTCAGCAATCCAGTGCTGCACTACATCTAAATAGTGTTCTTGACTGAAAGGATAAAACGACAGCCACAAACCAAAACGATCCGACAGGGCAATTTTGTCCTCGACTGCTTCACTGGGATGCAATTCGCCACCATCGCCGTGCTGCCAATGCTGATTATCGCTGTGCTGTTCAGGCAGTAAGTGGCGGCGATTGGAGGTGGCATACAGCAGTACATTATCTGGCGCGCGTTCTAACGAGCCATCGAGCACGCTTTTTAAGATGCGGTAATCACTTTCGCCGGCCTCAAAAGACAGATCATCACAGAACACAATAAAGTGCTGCGGCAAGCCTGCCAGGGATTCAACAATAAAGGGCAAATCCGCCAGCTCATTGCGCTCCACTTCAATCAAGCGCAGCCCCTGCTCGGCATACTCAGCCAGTAACGCACGCACAATAGATGACTTTCCAGTGCCGCGCGCGCCCCACAGCAAGGCGTGGTTGGCTGGAAAGCCGCGCATAAACTGTTGTGTGTTGCGCAGTAATTGTTCGCGCTGCTGCTCTACACCAAGCAAATCAGCCAGACGAATATCAGCCCCCAACGGAATCGGGCGAAAAAAGCTGTGATTGCCTTTACGCTGCCAGCTCGCGGCGTACACCTGCGTCCAATCAATGACTTCAGCAGGTTTAGGCACTAAAGGCTCAATATGTTGCAGCATGCGATTGGCGCGCTGCAAAAACTCATTCATCAAATTATTTTCCAAAGCGGTCATCACTCTCCCCTACTGCAGTTTGCTCATTACTCTTGCGCGCTCTACGCAGGTTTCAATTGTAAGGCCACAGAGTTAATGCAATAACGTAAACCCGTTGGTGCTGGACCATCAGGAAACACATGCCCCAAATGCGCATCACAACCGGCACACACCACTTCAACGCGCTGCATGCCAAGGCTGTTATCGGTGTGTTCAATCACTGCATCGGGGCGAATGGCTTGTGAGTAACTGGGCCACCCACAACCGGCATCAAACTGATGCTGCGCGTCAAATAACGGCTGATCACAACAGACGCAATGAAACACGCCAGTAAAGGTTGGCGCACAATATTCGCCGGTAAAAGGCCGCTCAGTACCCGCCATACGGCAGACGCGAAACTGTTCATCCGACAACTGCTCACGCCATTGCTCTGTGGTTTTTTCAACTTTTTTCATCGTATTCTCCAATTAAAGGATCAAGCCAAGCTCAACGCTCCCTTTCACCTTTGCTAGCACAGTCGTATGATAGGCACACTTAAGCACTTAACACGGCTGATTTATTTAAAACAGCTTTATCAGTGCACGGGCAACTCACTGTGGCGCGTTCAACATCGCTTTTTATCGACACAATGCCCCTTATTGACCTTTTTATTTGGGATACTCAACATCATGCAGTTCAGCAAATCGAACAAGCTCGCTAACGTTTGTTATGACATTCGAGGCCCTGTACTTAAACACGCCAAACGTCTTGAAGACGAAGGCCAGCGCATTCTTAAACTTAACATTGGTAATCCTGCACCCTTTGGCTTCGAAGCTCCAGAGGAAATCCTGCAGGATGTGATGCGCAATTTGCCCACTGCACAGGGTTACAGTGATTCCAAAGGCTTGTTCAGCGCCCGTAAAGCCATCATGCAGTACTACCAGCAAAAAAATGTTGAAGGCGTTGGCGTTGAAGATATTTATCTGGGCAACGGCGTATCTGAACTGATTGTGATGACCTTACAAGCGCTGCTCAACAACAATGATGAAGTCTTGCTGCCTGCGCCTGACTATCCTTTATGGACAGCAGCGACCAGTTTAGCTGGCGGCAAGCCTGTGCATTATTTGTGCGATGAGCAGGCCAACTGGTTTCCTGATATCGACGACATGCGCTCGAAGATCACCAGCAATACCAAGGCCATTGTCTTAATCAACCCCAATAACCCAACGGGCGCGGTGTACTCTAAAGAAGTGCTGTTGGATATTTTAGAATTGGCGCGCCAGCATAATCTGGTGGTGTTCTCTGACGAAATCTACGACAAGATTCTCTACGATGATGCTGTGCATATATGTACCGGCTCGCTGGCGACCGATGTATTGTGCTTAACCTTTAATGGTTTATCCAAATCCTACCGGGTTGCTGGTTTCCGTTCGGGTTGGGTGGCGATTTCTGGCCCTAAGCACCGTGCACGCAGCTACATTGAAGGCTTGGATATTTTAGCCAATATGCGTTTATGCGCGAACGTGCCAGCCCAGCATGCCATTCAAACCGCATTGGGCGGCTATCAGAGCATCAATGACCTGATCCTGCCACAAGGCCGCTTGCTGGAGCAGCGTAACCGTACTTGGGAACTGTTGAATGACATCCCAGGCGTCAGCTGCGTCAAACCGATGGGCGCACTCTATGCCTTCCCACGTATTGATCCAAAAATCTGCCCCATCCATAACGATGAAAAATTCGTGCTGGATTTATTGCTCTCTGAAAAGCTTTTAGTGGTACAAGGCACAGCGTTCAACTGGCCGTGGCCGGATCACTTCCGCGTGGTGACTTTGCCGCGCGTGGATGACCTTGAGCAAGCGATTGGTCGTATCGGAAACTTCTTAAAAACCTACCGTCAGTGAGTGTGCATGGATCTTCATATTGACGATTTTTACAAGGATGCAGCCAAAGGCCTGCTGATGCTTTATCAGGCCTTCCCTAAGAAAACCACACTGTATATGGATGATTTAATCGGCTATATCCCACCTGACGAGTTCGGCTTACCCAGTGATCGTCAGCAACGCTGTTTAAGTACGTTTTTATGGCTGGCTGAAGAAGGCTATTTGCGTTACCACAGCACCATTCGTTTTGAGGCGGTCGATCAAGTGGAGCTCTGTGAAAAAGCCTTCTTGCGCCTCAGTAACGCAGTGGTGCCGCTACCCAGCACGCTGGATGATGCGCCACCGAGCATACGCCGCCCACAAGGCAGTTTGGCCAATCAGCTGCGTGAAGCACTACAAGGGCAATACAGCGAGCGCGTTATCGAGTTGATGCAGTTGTTTTTTCAGCGACCCGTACCGCACAATTGACACAGTTTGCAACACTCAGCCCCTTGAAGCGCGCAAGCTTAGCCCTTATATAGTTCACCTGTTTACTCTTTTGGAGCGTTTCGCACATGATGCGTATTTTTTTATTCTTAGCGACGAACATTGCCGTGCTACTGGTTGCCAGTGTCACGCTCAGTTTATTAGGCGTTGATCGTTATACCGGACAAAACCACGGTGATTTATTAATCTTCTGTGCAGTCTTTGGTTTTACCGGTTCATTGATCTCTTTATTTATTTCAAAATGGATGGCCAAACGCAGCACTGGCACACAAGTGATTGATCAGCCGCGTACGCACCAAGAAAAGTGGTTATTACAAACCGTAGAGCAACTGGCTCAGCAAGCCGGTATAGGTATGCCTGAGGTGGGTATTTTCCCAGCCCATGAAGCGAACGCTTTTGCCACCGGCTGGAACCGCAACAATGCGCTAGTCGCAGTCAGCCAAGGCCTGCTCAATAACTTCTCACAAGACGAAGTTAAAGCGGTACTGGCACACGAGATTGGGCACGTTGCCAACGGTGACATGGTGACTATGGCCCTGCTGCAAGGTGTCGTGAACACCTTTGTGATGTTCTTTGCGCGCATCATCGGTGATTTCGTCGACCGCGTACTGTTAAAGAACGAAGACGGCCGCGGCATTGGCTACTTTGTCGCCACTATTGCGGCTGAGCTAGTACTGGGTTTACTGGCGAGCATCATCGTGATGTGGTTCTCACGTCGCCGCGAGTTTCGTGCCGACGAAGCAGGCGCGGATTTGGCTGGCAAGCACGCGATGATTGCCGCTTTAAATCGCTTACGTAGCGATCAGCGTATTGAGTCTGAAATGCCTAAAGCTTTAACTGCATTTGGTATCAGCGGCAGTTTAAAAGAAGGCTTGGCCGGTTTATTAATGAGCCACCCGCCATTAGAAGTGCGTATTGCGGCACTGCAAAAACGTAACTAATACTGTAACGCTCACTGAAAAGCTCAGCATATGCTGGGCTTTTTTGTTGCTGCATACGCTTACTGAGCGGTATCAAGCTGAGCTAAGGCTTTATTGAGTGTGTTACGCAGCGATGCGCTATTGCATGCTGAATCCTTACTCAGCGCAGTCAACACACCCCGGGTTGCCACTGCAGATGCATTGTATTCAAAGTGCGATGTTAACTCCCTGTGCGCTAAGTGTTGTTCAAACATGCGCTGCTCGGCAACGAGGTAGTCCGCCTCACCCTCCAAGATCAAATCAATCGCTTGATCCAAGTCTGCAACCGACTGCATCGGCCAATTGTGCTGCTGTACCTGCTGAGCAAAATCCGCAGGTAAAGAGGCTTTTAATACCTGCACGCCACGCAACCCCGCAAGCTCTGGCCAGTGTTCAAGGGATAGTTGCTCCGCACTGCGCCGCCATAAACGATAGGTTTGCCGCGCAAAAACAGGTGTCAGGTAGTCAAGATCCGCATGCTGCTGCGTGGCGGACATCGTGCCAATAATCAAATCAACCCGCCCGCTGCGTACATCGGCGAAGGCTTGTTGGCGTGACGCGCTCTGCACTTGGATCTGCAATTGCGTAGCCTGCGCCAGTTGCTGTAACAACTCTGCGTTCGAAATCGACAACCCTGCGCCAGCAGTCGGTGGCAAATCAGTTGCAGACTCCTTTGCGTAGCTCACGGCTATCAGCGTTTCACAGGCCTGTTGCTGTGCATACAACACACTTGGCGCGGCACTGATTAGCGCAGCACACAGAGCGGTCACTACATATCGCTGCTTCATAAGGCTCCACAGATCGAGGGTTGGTTTAAATGATTTATATTACGCCATAAAAAACCCGCCAGCAGGCGGGTTTTTTACAACCAAGCGCTCTTAGAGGGCTTTTTCTAACTCTGGAATCGCATCAAATAAATCTGCGACTAAACCATAGTCTGCCACTTGGAAAATCGGCGCATCTTCATCTTTGTTGATCGCGACGATCACTTTAGAATCTTTCATGCCGGCCAAGTGTTGAATGGCACCGGAAATACCCACAGCAATGTACAGCTCTGGTGCAACAATTTTACCCGTCTGGCCCACTTGCATATCGTTGGGTACAAAACCTGCGTCAACTGCAGCACGTGAAGCACCCACTGCTGCGCCAAGCTTGTCAGCAATACGGTTGAGCATTGCAAAATTCTCACCGTTTTGCATACCGCGACCGCCCGAGATAATCACCTTAGCAGCAGTTAACTCAGGACGATCAGATTTCGCCAACTCTTCGCCAACAAAAGCAGAAATACCCGCATCAGCGCCTGTTGTTACCGCTTCAATGGTTGCTGAACCACCTTCGGCAGCAGCGGCATCAAAACCCGTACCACGCACGGTGATCACTTTAATTGCAGCACTTGATTGCACGGTAGCAATGGCGTTACCGGCATAGATAGGACGCTTAAAAGTATCAGCGCTTTCTACTGCAATGATTTCAGAGATCTGATCAACGTCCAGCAGCGCTGCCACACGTGGTAAGACGTTTTTACCTGTTGTGGTCGCAGCAGCAAGAATATGCGAATACTCTTTACCTAACTGCGCAATCAGCGGTGCAACGTTTTCCGGTAACTGATGAGCAAAAGCTGCATTATCAGCACATAATACTTTGCTGACGCCATCAATTTTTGCAGCAGCTTCAGCCACTGCAGCACATCCAGCACCTGCAACCAGGACGTGAACATCAGCACCTATGGCTTTAGCCGCCGAAACTGTGTTCAAAGTAGCAGCACCTAGAGCGTCGTTAGTATGTTCAGCAATAACTAAAATAGCCATTAGATTACTTTCGCCTCGTTTTTAAGTTTCTCAACCAATTCAGCCACATCTTTAACTTTAATACCCGCACTGCGTGTCGCCGGTGCTTCAACTTTTAAAGTCTGTACTGTGGATGCGGTAGAAACGCCTAAAGAATCTGGAGTGACAGTTTCCAGCGGCTTTTTCTTGGCTTTCATGATGTTGGGCAGTGACGCATAACGTGGCTCATTCAAGCGCAAGTCAGTGGTCACAATGGCTGGCAAATTCAGTGCAACAGTTTGCAAACCACCATCAATTTCACGGGTTACATTAACTTTATCGCCAGCCACCTCAACTTTAGAAGCAAAAGTACCTTGCGCATAACCTGTTAATGCAGCGAGCATTTGACCGGTTTGGTTGTTATCACTGTCGATGGCTTGCTTACCCAGCATAATCAACTGCGGCTGCTCTTGATCAACCACTGCTTTAAGCAGTTTAGCCACCGCGAGTGAGTTCAACTCATCGGCTGTCTCAACTAAAATTGCACGGTCAGCACCCAGCGCTAAAGCTGTACGCAACTGCTCTTGGGCAGCGGTAGGACCAATGGAGACTGCAACCACTTCAGTTGCAATTCCTTTTTCCTTTAAGCGGATGGCTTCTTCAACGCCAATTTCGCAAAAAGGGTTCATAGACATTTTAACGTTGGCGAGATCAACGCCAGAATTGTCCGCTTTAACGCGAACCTTTACGTTATAGTCAACCACTCGTTTGACAGCTACTAGAACCTTCATGGTTTCCTCGTTATCTCGGGTGAATACATAAATGGTGCCAAGTTAATCTCAGCGCGGATGATGCAGTTGAGCGAATATATAACCAACTGATCGGTTAAGTACACAAGTTTTGTTATCTTGAACGCAACATCTAGAGCGGTCAAGGCAACAGTTCAGCCTTTTTAACCTATATTTTTCTAATACTCCAGCATAGCGCTGAAAAATTCAAACGATCGTTTGCATTGGACGACAACGCCATGATAGATATAATGCGCAAAACAATCACGATGTCCGTGAAAAACAAAAGCCTTGAAAAATAAAACAACGTGCAACGTGCGTAGGAGATAGCTTGTGGAACGCGAATTTATGGAGTTCGATGTTGTCATCGTCGGTGCAGGCCCATCGGGGCTTTCAGCGGCATGCCGACTGAAACAAAAAGCTGCAGACGCGGGTAAAGAACTCAGTGTCTGTGTCGTTGAGAAAGGCTCCGAAGTCGGCGCCCACATTCTATCGGGTGCTGTATTTGAGACACGCGCACTGGATGAATTATTTCCCAACTGGAAAGAATTAGGTGCTCCGCTGAATACCCCTGTGCAGCGTGACGATATTTATTTATTAAAAAACGCTGAGAACGGGCAAAAAATACCCGATTTTTTTGTACCTAAAACCATGCATAACCAAGGCAACTATATTATCTCCTTGGGTAACTTGTGCCGCTGGTTGGCTGAACAAGCGGAAAACCTCGGTGTAGAAGTGTACCCAGGCTTTGCCGCGCAAGAAGCTCTCATTAATGAAGACGGCGCCGTGTACGGTATTTTAACCGGCGATATGGGCGTCGACCGCGATGGCAACCCTAAAGACGGCATGTACACACCAGGCATGGAGTTGCGCGCCAAATACACCTTCTTTGCTGAGGGCTGCCGTGGCCATATCGGTAAGCAACTGATTAAGCGCTACAACCTTGACAGTGAAGCCGATGCCCAGCATTACGGTATCGGTATTAAAGAAATCTGGGATATTGACCCGGCCAAACATGAAGAAGGCTTAGTGGTGCACACGGCTGGCTGGCCGTTGGACAATGACAACCCAGGCGGCTCTTTCCTGTATCACACAGAAAACAACCAAGTGGCTGTGGGTATGATTATTGACCTGTCATACAGCAACCCGCACCTGTCACCTTTTGATGAGTTCCAGCGTTACAAGCATCACCCTGTGATCAGCCAATACTTAGAAGGCGGTACCCGCGTTGCTTATGGTGCGCGTGCACTGACTAAAGGTGGTCTGAACTCATTACCGAAAATGGTTTTCCCAGGTGGCGCACTGATCGGCTGTGATTTAGGTACGCTGAACTTTGCCAAAATCAAAGGCAACCACACGGCAATGAAGTCTGGCATGTTGGCTGCTGAAGCCGCAGCAGATGCAATCTTACAAGGCCGCGAAGGTGGCGATGAACTGACGGCTTATGTAGATGGTTTTAAAGCCAGCTGGTTGTACGAAGATCTATTCTGCAGCCGCAACTTTGGCCCAGCGATCCATAAGTTTGGTGCAGTATTGGGTGGTGCCTTTAACTTTATCGACCAAAATATCTTTGGCGGTAAAATCCCCTTTACCTTGCGTGACACCACTCCGGACTACGCTAAGCTCAAGCTCGCTGCCGACTCGAAAAAAATTGTGTATCCAAAGCCTGATGGCAAATTGAGCTTTGATAAACTCAGCTCGGTATTTTTATCCAACACCAACCATGAAGAAATCCAGCCATGCCACTTGAAATTGGCCGACGCTAGTATTCCATTAGGCAAAAACCTCGCGATGTACGATGAGCCTGCCCAGCGCTACTGCCCGGCTGGCGTGTATGAAATCGTCACCCAAGATAATGGCGAGCAAAAGTTTCAAATCAACGCACAAAACTGCGTGCACTGTAAAACCTGTGATATTAAAGATCCTGCACAAAATATCACTTGGGTTGCACCTGAAGGTACCGGTGGTCCAAATTACCCGAATATGTAAGTTGGCCGACTGATTAAAAGACCCTCCTGGCGAGGGTTTTTTAATGCCTAAAACAAACAAAAAGATATATCAAAATTACTTTTAATTCTTTTACAGCATAACAAGCGCTCTCTATAGTGATCACCTTCAGCACTTCTTCTCAAGGATCACAGCATGAAACGCTTGTTCACAGCCTCATTTATCGCCCTTAGCTTAAGCGCTGTCAGCGCGCTGCAAGCTGCTCCATTACTGAACGTTTCTTATGATGTGATGCGCGATTTTTATAAAGATTACAACCCTGCTTTTCAAAAGCATTGGGTGGAGCAAGGCAATAAAGCTGCACAAATTCAAATGTCACACGGCGGCTCCAGCAAACAAGCACGCTCGGTGATTGATGGCTTGCCCGCAGACGTGATCACCATGAACATGGCGACCGACATCAATGCCTTATACGAATACGGCAAGTTGATCCCAGAAAACTGGGCTGAGCGTTTACCTAATAACAGCGCACCTTTTACTTCGGCCACAGTTTTAATTGTGCGCAAAGGTAATCCAAAAAACCTGCAAGACTGGCCTGACTTATTGAAAGATGGCGTGCAAGTTATCGTACCCAACCCAAAAACATCGGGCAATGGTCGCTACACTTACCTATCAGCTTGGGCCTACGTGTTGAAAAACGGTGGTAGTGCGCAAGAAGCACAAGAATTCGTGGGTAAACTCTTTAGACAAGCGCCAGTGCTGGATACCGGCGGACGTGCCGCAACCAGCACCTTTATCCAAAACCAAATTGGCGATGTATTGGTGACCTTTGAAAACGAAGCTGAAATGATCGCCCGTGAGTTTGGGCGTGGCAGTTTTGAAGTGGTATACCCCAGTGTCAGCGCTGAGGCTGAGCCACCGGTCACCGTGGTGGATAAAGTTGTTGACCGTAAAGGTTCACGCGCACTGGCTGAAGCCTATTTAACCTACTTGTGGTCCGATGAAGCGCAGCGTATTGCCGCCAATAACTATCTGCGCCCACGCAATCAAGACATTTTAGTCGAGTTTGCCGACCGCTTCCCAACAGTAGATTTTATGCCAGTGGAAGCTACATTTGGCAGCTGGTCTGAGATTCAAAAAACCCACTTTAATGATGGTGGTATTTTTGATCAAGTCTACGCCGATCAGCAATAAGACTCTGCCATACAATTACGCCATGCCCATGCATGGCGTAATTCATTTAAGCGCTGGATCTAGCTCGTACAACAGCCTTTACACCAAGCTTTACTCTTTCTTTTTCACATAGAGCACAAGATTGTGATCCACCAATTCATACCCCATATCAGCTACAACTTTATGTTGACGGCGTTCGATTTCTTCGTCAAAAAACTCAAACACTTCGCCTGAATCAACACAGACAATATGGTCGTGATGCTCACCATCATCCAATTCAAATACGGCATGCCCGCCATCAAAATTATGACGAATAACCAGTCCTGCTGCTTCAAATTGAGTCAGCACTCGGTATACGGTAGCCAGCCCCACATCCTCTCCTGATTCCATCAATGTTTTGTAAACATCTTCGGCGCTCATATGCCGTGGCTCACAGGATTCAAGGATTTGCATGATTTTAACGCGGGGTAAAGTGACCTTTAAACCGGCTTTACGTAATTCATTATTTTCAGACATAGTTGTTTTCTCACTAATGCGGTTTCGCTGAGGCGCACAATGCAGGTATGATCAGCGTATCTGTTACCTATTTACGATAGTGGAAGTCCATCTCTAATGCAAAATAGATCACGTATTATTCGCAGCTTTACGCTTGCTAGCTTACTTGTACTGGCTGGGTGCTCATTTCCCGGGGTGCATAAGATTGATATTCAGCAAGGCAACGTGGTGACCCAAGACATGGTTGACCAACTGCGTCCTGGTATGACTACGCGTCAAGTGCGTTTTATTATGGGCACACCACTGGTCGCTGATACTTTTCACAGCAACCGCTGGGATTATTTATACAGCATTCAAGTGGCTGGTGGCACACGCAAGCAAGAGCGTATCAGCCTGATATTTAACGACAACAATGAACTGCAAGGCCTCGGTGGTGACTTTATGCCGGGCATCAGTCGTGATGATGCTATTTTAGGTCAGGCAGCCACGGTATCCAGCAGCAGTGATACAGACGAGCCGCACATCAATCCTGCAGTTGAAACACTAGAAGAACCTGTAGCTGCACCCCTGCCCGGCTCACTGCAAGAGCAGATTCAGCAAGAAGTTGACGCTATTGAAGCCGCGCCTATCCCAACATCACGCATTGAAGAAGGCGAGTACGACGATCTGTAAACCACAGATTCCTCTACTTCAGCAGCAGCGGCGCACTTATTGTGTTGCCTCTGCGGCTTCTGCAGCTTTTGCTTGAGCAGCACGCTCAGCGCGCTGACGCCGTACTTCTTTAGGATCGGCAAGTAAGGGCCGATAGATTTCAACACGCTCACCTGCTGCTAAAACATGCTCTTCTGGACGTGCAAGCGTCTTGCCAAAAATACCCAGCGGGCTCGTGGCTAAATCAACATCCGCAAACTCTTTATCCAAGCCTGAGCGCAGGGCTGCAGCACGCGCACTGGTGCCTTCTTCAACCTGCAACAACACAATCTTTTGTTTATGCGCTAAGGCATAGGCCACTTCAACACTGATCATCGTCTTACCCATAGAGTTCTTTAGCGCGCTGGCAAAATGCATCCACCATCGTATTCGCCGCTTGCGTAAACAGTGGCCCCAGCGTGGCTTTAATAATAGGACCGGCGTAATCAAACTCTAAATCAAGACTGATTTTACAGGCCTTTTCACCCAAGGCCTTAAACTCCCACGTGCCCTGCAATTGGCTAAAGGGGCCTTCTTCTAAAGCCATACTGATGCTTTGATTGGGGACTAAAGTATTTTTAGTGACAAAGCGTTGTGACAGGTGCCCTTTGGCAATCATCAGCGCCGCACGCATGCTGTCTTCTGTCTCTTCAAGCACTTCACTGGCAGAACACCAAGGTAAAAACTGCGGGTAACTGGGAACGTCATTAATTAAGTCGTACAGTGCAGCAGCGCTGTAAGGTAATAAAGCTGAACGTTGGATATGCGTAGCCATAATCGTTGTTTACACCCATTAAAATCGCGAAATAAAGTCTGCTATAGGCCGATGAACGTGCTGTTGTCTAAACTGCACAGCGTACTTTTCATGCCATAACAGACTGCGCAATACAGTATATGTGCGTCTATTGTCATGCATTCATTGGCACCGCTCAAGCAATGCAGCAAAGATTCCTTGGCTGACTCTCGCCAGACGCAAGATTAAGTCTTATAATCAGCAACTATGGCTAAACATAAAAAACAACCCCAAGGTACCATCGCGCTCAATAAAAAAGCGCTACACGATTATTTTGTCGAACAACGTATGGAGGCAGGTATTGCTCTAGCCGGTTGGGAGATTAAAAGCTTACGTGCAGGCAAAGCGCAGTTGGTCGACAGTTACGTATTACTTAAAGACGGCGAAGCATGGCTGATGGGCTGTCATATCAGTCCCTTAACGGCTGCCAGCACGCACGTCATTACCGACCCTACGCGCACACGTAAATTGCTACTCAATCGCAATGAGCTGGATAAGCTCTTTTCTGGTGTGCAGCAAAAAGGCTACACCTGCGTTGCTTTAGCACTGTACTGGAAAAAGCATCTGGTTAAGTGTGAAATTGCCTTAGGTAAAGGTAAGAAAGATTACGATAAACGTCATGTCGAAAAAGAGCGTGACTCCAACCGTGAAATGCAGCGCGCACTGCAAGATCGTAAGAAAGCCATTTAACCGCTCATCATTCTCAGTAAGGTCAGTGCACTAAGGCGCTGACCAACCCGCTGCATGCAACACCGCCATAATACTGCCCTGTGTTTGCTCACCCTTTAATTCTTCAACCACCTTCCCCTGCGGGTCGATAATATAGGTCGCCGGCAAACCTGCTGCTCGAGTCAAATCAAAACGCTCGGCAGGATCATGTGCCAGTACGGGAAATTCAATCCCCAGCAATTGACTGTCTTCTAACAGCTCAGCACCTTGCAAGTCATCGTAATTCACACCAAACACTTGCACACCTTGCCCCTGCAGTTGGGTTTGTAATGCATTGAGCTCAGGAACTTCTTTACGGCAGGGCGCGCACCACACCGCCCAATAGTTGATGACCAACCACTGCCCCGCCACGGTTGACTCTGCAATTTTGACCCCATGCTGATCAATGCCCAAGGGCTCAACTTGATCACAGGCGCTGAGTAATAGCACGCACACCACCATCACATACTTTTTAAAATTCAAAACATTCACTCCCACCGTTAAGGCATTCGCCTAAAGGACTGAGCCTGTTAGAATGGCGCATGCGTTTTTTTGAGAACAGTCCTATGTCCAATGCTATAACTTTGTACCACTATTCACGCTGCAGTAAATCCCGCGCCGCTTTAGCGCTGCTTGAAGAGCGCGGTATTCACGCCAATATTATTCACTACATTGATACGCCACCCAATGCCGAGCAACTGACAACGCTGCTCAGTCAACTGGGGATGAGCGCGCGCCAACTGCTGCGCACAGGTGAGTCAGTGTACCGCGAAATGAATCTTGATCACCCTGATCTGAGCGAAACAGAGCTGATCGAAGCCATGGTACGCGCACCTATTTTAATTGAGCGCCCTATTTTAGTCGTTGGCCAACGCGCTGCCATTGGTCGCCCAATCGATAATTTAATTGAGTTACTCGCATGACCCAACCTTATGTTTTAGTTTTGTATTACAGCCGCCACGGTGCTACTGCCGATATGGCCCGTCATATTGCTCGCGGTGTTGAGCAAGGCGGTATGGAAGCGCGTCTGCGCACAGTGCCGGCGATCTCCAATGAGTGCGAAGCCGTTGCCCCTGCGATACCCGAAACAGGTGCGATGTATGCAAGCTTGGATGATTTAAAAAACTGCGCAGGCCTCGCTTTAGGCAGCCCGACGCGCTTTGGCAATATGGCCGCTGCCATGAAGTATTTTTTAGATGGCACCAGCAATTTATGGCTGACCGGCGAGTTGGTGAATAAGCCTGCTGGCGTTTTCACTTCAACCTCAAGTTTACATGGCGGACAAGAAAGCACCCTGCTGAGCATGATGCTGCCTCTACTGCACCACGGCATGCTGATTTGTGGCTTGCCTTATAGCGAACCGGCCTTAATCAATACGCAAAGCGGTGGCACACCTTACGGCCCTAGCCATGTTGCGGGTGCGGATAGCAAACGCCCACTTGATGAGCACGAAATCAGCTTATGTGTTGCTTTAGGCAAACGCCTTGCACAATTTGCGCAACAATTGGAGACGCCTCGTGGCTAAAAAAACGCCTAAACCACTGCCCGAACTGAGCTGGCTTGAGCCGCGTTTGCGTATCAGCCGCCTGTTAAGTTTAGCTTCGCTGGCGGCATTGGCTGCACTGATCGTCGCTTGGAATCTCATTTTCACTCTGCGTCCCAGTGGTGCTGGACTGGGTGCTGTAGTGATTATCAGTATCGCCTTATTTCCGTTACTGATAGTGGCGCTCGGAATGATTCTAGGCTCAGCTAAAACCCATATTTGGGCGTGCATTTTAATTAACGTCTACTTTGTGCACGGCGTATTGGCAAGCTTTGCATCTGAGCAAGCTTGGCTGGGCTACGCTGAAGTTGCGTTAAGCGCGCTACTGTTTGGCAGCGCTTTTATGCACACTCTGTGGTGCTTTAAATACCAACGCAAACTCGCGGGTGAAGCCTAACGGATCAAGCAGTCTGGGTTCTGGGCTATAAAAAAAGCCGCTGTGCAGTTCATTCTGCATCAGCGGCTTTTTTATTAGCAGAGCTGCTCTGACTTAAAACTTAGTGCTCTAAGTACTTTTCCGCATCCAGCGCGGCCATACATCCAGCACCGGCTGAAGTAATCGCCTGACGATAGACATTATCCGCCACATCACCCGCCGCAAACACACCCGGGATACTGGTTGCAGTCGCGTTACCTTCACGACCACCATTGACCACCATGTAGCCATCTTTCAGCTCAAGCTGGCCTTCAAACAAGCCGGTATTAGGCGTGTGACCAATAGCGACAAATAAACCATCGACTGCCAGCTCTCGTGTGCTGCCATCGTTATTTAATAAGCGCACAGCGGTAACACCCATGTCATTACCCAGTACTTCATCCACTTGCGCATTCAGCGCCAGCTCAATTTTGCCTTCAGCAACCCGCGCGTGCAGTTTGTCTTGTAAGATTTTTTCAGAACGGAACATATCACGACGGTGAACCAAGGTCACTTTGCTGGCGATATTGGATAAATACAGCGCTTCTTCAACGGCTGTATTACCGCCGCCCACCACAGCGACTTCACGGTTACGGTAGAAAAAACCATCACAAGTGGCACAGGCTGAAACGCCCTTACCCATAAAGGTTT
>QXGG01262743.1_pt1 | contig 16685 bp, 14 predicted proteins | sample 1982491 | NCBI WGS metagenome assembly QXGG01 (sample SAMN09924614, study PRJNA488089) | Wastewater metagenome, whole genome shotgun sequencing project. | isolation source: South African research farm wastewater | place: South Africa: Irene, Agricultural Research Council, Animal Production... | reverse complement strand
CAATGAAACCAGCATCGCCTTGTCAAACTCGGGGCCAGCCGTGAAATCAATATCCTCGCTGAGTCTTGGTGAGCCATAACAACACCGTAAACAGGTGCCGCCCATGAAGGTCAACTGATTCAGGTCGCCCGAATCACTCATTACGCGCAATATTTCCCGGTGCAATAGCTCTTTCTCCACCACGGGCCGAAGCGGTGCGAGATCTGGCACATTCGCCAGCGCCTGGGTGACCAAGCCATCAAATAAGCTCATGGGCAAGCTCCTGGTTCACCAAATCGGTCGATCGTTTCGTTGCGCGCATATCGCGCAGGGCTTGGGCGACACTGGCGCGCCACAAACCACATTCCTGGTCATAGTGCAGCTCGCTTGCAATGTCCGCAGGGTTTTGCTCAGTATGCACAAACTCAATCGCCCCCCACGGGCCACAGGAAATGCGATTGGAGCGCCCAGACGACATGATGAAGACTGTATTGATTGGAATTTGCGAAATCACTCCGGCATCGCTTAAAACAGTTTCAAGGCTAATGTAATTAAATTGATGTGCCCGAAGTCGTGCCGCGAAACGAAACAAGGCACGGCCGTCGTTGGGCAACACATTGGGTGCGACATAAAGACCCCGACATACATGGCCCAAGAGGCCCGATGATGCAGCACGCGCAAGAAGCGCTGAAAATGCGCCGGGTGACATTTGGGGAAACAGGGCCCTCAGGTCGTTGGGCGTAAAGACACAGCGGTCGGGGCTTGCGAGCCGAGCCAGTTGCTGGGAGAGGATGCGAAGCGGTTGCACCCCTATGACTCTACATTAAATTACGAAAACCGTCATTTTCTGTTGAGTTTTCGAAGTGTCGCGAGCTTTTCCGCGATTTTACTTTCCATTCCCCGATCTACCGGCTCATAGAACGTGGGTGGGTTTTTGACCGTATCGGGGAAATACCGCTGGCCGGCCGAAAAGGCGCCGGGCTCATCGTGGCTGTAGCGGTACTGGGCACCGTGGCCCATTGATTTTGCAAGCTGTGTGGGCGCATTGCGCAAGTGATCGGGCACAGGCGCCGAGCCCTGGCCTTGCACAAACTTCACGGCATTTTTATACCCCACATACACGGCATTCGATTTCGCGGCACACGCCATAAACACCAGCGCTTGCGCAATGGCAAGCTCGCCTTCCGGGCTTCCCAACCGCTCATAGGCCTGGGCCGCTTCAAGGCTCATGGTCAGCGCGCGCGGGTCGGCCAAGCCAATATCTTCCACGGCCATGCGAATCGCACGCCGCGCAATGTAACGCGGGTCGCAGCCGCCATCGACCATACGCGCAAACCAATACAGCGTGGCGTCTGGGTCGCTGCCACGAACACTTTTGTGCAAGGCCGAGATCTGGTCGTAAAACGCATCGCCGCCTTTATCAAACTGCCGCATGAGCGCGGGCAGCATTAAATCCAACAAAGCATCGTCAATGGCCTGCTTCGATTGCACAGCCCTGGGAATCAGCAGCTCAAGCGCACCCAATAATCGGCGGGCATCGCCATCGGCATTGGCAATGAGCCGTGTTTTTGCGCTGCTGCTCAACAGCCCAGAATCTGCGTTGAAATGCTCAAAGGCTTTTTCAATGAGCGCTGTCATGGCGGCATCGTCCAAGGGCTTGAGCACATACACGGCTGCGCGTGAAAGCAGCGCGCTGTTGACTTCAAACGCCGGGTTTTCGGTGGTGGCCCCAATGAACACGAACAAACCCGATTCCACATGGGGCAAAAACGCATCTTGCTGCGCTTTGTTGAAACGATGCACTTCATCGACAAACACCACGCAGGGCTTTTGCAGCTGCTTGGCCTGTTGTGCCAGCTCCACCGCCTCACGAATTTCTTTCACGCCGCCCAACACGGCCGAAATTGAAATTTGCTCGGCCTTGCACTCTTTGGCCAACAAGCGGGCCAGCGTGGTTTTTCCAACACCGGGCGGGCCCCACAGAATCATGGAATGCAGCTGGCCACGTTCAACCGCTGCATGCAGGGGCGTGCCCACCGCCAATAAATGTGATTGCCCCACCACCTGCGCAATCGACTGTGGCCTTAAAGCCTCGGCAAGCGGAATGTTCAGCACAGTGCTCACGGGGTGCCTGACACGCACGGTTTGCGGCTAGCGGGCCCGCAACACGCCAGCGCCTTTGGGGGGCAAGAACTGAAATGTCGACGCATCAATGGTGATGTTCTTTTGGACATTGCTCACCACCACCTGAGTGATCTGGCCCAATGCATCGTGAATTTCAAATCGCGTGAGCATGGCATCGCGATCAATCGCTACCCGCAAGCTGCTAATGCCTGGCTCTTGCTGGCGCGGCACCACACGAATCCAGCTTAAGCCATTTTCTGCGCCATCTTCTGAAAACTCATAGCGCTCATTGAGCGCTGCACGCGATAACGAGTTGGTCGAGAGCAACAAGGCCGCAATGCCGGTGAGCTGTGCCGCTTGCACAGGACGCACCGAGGCTTGCTGAAGATCCACATCGTAAGTCCAGAATTCCTTGTCGTTGAGCACCTGAATTTGCGGGTAAGGTTTTTTGACTTCCCAGCGCAGCAAGCCCGGCTTGGAGATCCAGAAACTGCCGCTCGATGCGCGCACGCGGGCAGACTTTGCAGCCGTGGTTTGGGAAAAATCGGCAGTGAGTGTTTGGGTCGAGGCAATGCTTTCGATCATGCGGTCGATGGGGGATGCGTGGGCTGTAACTGTCATTGCGAGCAGTGATGTCATTGCGAGGGTCCGAAAGACCCGTGGCAATCTGCGTACGTGGGTCGCCACGTCGGGCTCCGCCCTCCTCGCGATGACGGCTGAAAGGAACCTCGCGATGACGGTTGGCGCCATGACGGGCCTCGCGGTGAGGAAGTTCGTCAACCCTGCCCCCCGGGCACCAAAATATCGCGGTTGCCATTGCTTTGCATGGGCGAGACCACGCCCGCTTGCTCCATGCTCTCAAGCAGGCGCGCGGCGCGGTTATAGCCAATGCGCAAATGCCGCTGCACCAAAGAAATCGAGGCACGGCGGTGTTTCAACACAATCGCCACGGCTTCGTCATACAGGGGGTCTGCCTCGCCATCGGCGCCCTCAACCGACAGACCCGCGGTAAATGTGCCGCCACCATTGCTGGTGTCTGCGCCGTCTAAAATACTATCGTCGTACTGAGTCTGGCCGCTTTGCTTGACAAAGTTCACCACTCGCATCACCTCATCGTCGGCCACAAACGCGCCATGTACCCGCACCGGCAGGCCCGTGCCGGCTGCTAAAAAGAGCATGTCGCCTTGGCCGAGCAAGGCTTCTGCACCCATTTGATCGAGCACGGTGCGCGAATCGACTTTGCTGGAAACCTGAAACGAAATACGCGCAGGAATGTTGGCCTTAATCAGGCCGGTGATCACATCCACCGAAGGGCGCTGTGTGGCCAAAATCAGGTGAATGCCGGCAGCACGCGCTTTTTGCGCCAGCCGTGCAATGAGCTCTTCAATTTTCTTGCCCGTGACCATCATTAAATCGGCGAATTCATCCACCACCACTACGATCTGGGGCAGCGGTGCAAGCGTGGGCGCCTCTGGGTCTTCTGGGTTGGCCAGCGGGTCTTTAATGGGCGAGCCTTTTTTGATCGCCTCTTCCACCTTCTGGTTAAAGCCTGCCAGGTTGCGGGTATTGAGTTTGCTCATGCAACGGTAGCGCCGCTCCATCTCGCCCACACACCAGTGCAGCGCGTTAGCGGCAAGCTTCATGTCGGTCACTACCGGGGTGAGCAGATGCGGAATGCCTTCATAAATCGAGAGCTCCAGCATCTTGGGATCAATCATGATCAAGCGCACCTGCGCAGGCGTTGACCGATACAGCAGCGAGAGCAACATGGCATTCACGCCCACTGATTTGCCTGAGCCCGTGGTGCCCGCCACCAACAAGTGCGGCATGCGGGCAAGGTCCACCACAAAGGGCGCACCCGCAATGTCTTTGCCCAAGGCAATGGGCAAGACCGCATGGCTTTCCTGAAAGGTGGTGGAATCTAAAATTTCCGACAACCGAACGATCTGCCGCTTGGGGTTAGGCAGCTCCAAGCCCATATGGGTTTTGCCGGGAATGGTTTCCACCACGCGCACTGAGACCAGCGATAAGGCCCGCGCCAAATCTTTTGAAAGGTTCACGATCTGCGAGCCCTTCACGCCCACGGCAGGCTCAATTTCATAGCGGGTAATCACCGGGCCCGGCTGTGCCGCCACCACTTTGACCTGAACGCCAAAGTCGGCCAAACGGTTTTCAATCAGGCGAGAGGTGAACTCGAGTGTTTCAGGCGACACCGTTTCTTGGTTGGCCACCGCTTCATCAAGCAAAGAAAGCGGTGGCAATCCGCCAATGGCCATGTCTTGAAACAGTGGCCGCTGTCGCTCGCGTTGTTTGGCTTCAATGGCTTTTTTAGAAGGCTCGGGCGTTACCGCTGGCTTGATCTCAAGGGTGTGCTCGACATCGCGCTGCCGGCGTTTTTCTTCCAGGCTTTCAGCGCGTTCAATGGCTGCCGACTCGCCGAGCTTGCGGTCTTGTCGCGCAGCAATCGTTGCGCGAATCGAAAGCGCCAGTGCTTCTGCAGCGCGGCCTACTCGCTCAGTCACATCAAGCCACGAAAAACGAAAGAACATTGAAAGCCCCAACACCACCAGGGCAAGCGCCACTAAGGTCAGGCCAATCGAGCCCACGGCCCAATCGCCAAAACTACCGATCACACTACCCAAAGCGCCACCCGGCATGAAAGCCAAGGGGCTATCGCCGAGGTTGGCACGTTGGGCCTCTAAGGCGCAGCTGCCCGAGAGCAACAAGGCAAAGCCCACCCAACGCCTTGCTGTAAACAACACCGGATCTTGCTCTTGCACCACGCGCGCGCTCATAAGCCCTGCTTTTTGTTGCTCACGAATGCGCCTTGCCGTGCGCCAGTTCACCCACGACAACGCCGCTGAAAGCGCCACGAACCAAACTGCTGAAACGCCAAAGCCAAAAAGCAGGGCATCGGCAGTCCATGCCCCAAAACGACCCAGCCAGTTCGAAGGCTCTGGCAACGGCCCTTGCTGGAACCATCCCGCATCGTCGGCAGACCAAGAAACCAGGGAGAGAAAAATCCAGATTGAGAAAGCGCCATAACCCAGCCATCGAAGCTCTGCACCCACGGCAGAAGGCTCGGAAGCCTTGCTGCGCGCAGAGTCCTGTTGTGGGCGGCGCGAGGGCCGTGCCGAAGACCGGCTTGAGCGAATCGCCATAATCCCCCGAATTCTATAATTGTCTCGATCTTTCCATTAAGAGGTGCCTCATGTCCCAATCCCCCACCCAACACCACCGCCTGATCATTCTGGGCTCTGGGCCTGCTGGCTACACCGCGGCCATCTACGCGGCACGCGCCAATTTGAGCCCCGTGTTGATTACTGGCATGGCCCAAGGCGGCCAACTCATGACCACCACCGAGGTTGAAAACTGGCCCGCAGAGCCCCACGGCGTGCAAGGCCCCGAGCTCATGCAGCGCTTTTTGGCCCATGCCGAAGCGTTCAAAACCCAGATGATCTTTGATCACATTCACACCGCCCACCTGAAAGAAAAGCCGATTCGGCTTGTGGGCGATGCCGGCCAATACACCTGCGATGCCCTGATCATTGCAACAGGCGCTTCGGCCCAGTATCTGGGCCTGCCCTCGGAGGAAGCCTTTATGGGCCGTGGCGTTTCGGGCTGCGCCACTTGCGATGGCTTTTTTTACAAAGGCCAAGAAGTCTGTGTTGTGGGCGGCGGAAATTCTGCAGTCGAAGAGGCCCTCTATCTATCCAACATTGCCAGCAAAGTCACGGTGATTCACCGTCGTGACAAATTTCGCGCCGAGCCCATTCTGATTGACCGTTTGTTGGAAAAAACAAAAAGCGGCAATGTCTCCATTGAGTGGAACCACACGCTTGACGAAGTGCTGGGCAACGACTCGGGCGTTACCGGTGTGCGCATCAAGCACGCACAAACAGGCGCTGCTAAAACGCTTTCAGTGCATGGTGTGTTTATTGCGATTGGGCACAAGCCCAATACCGATATTTTTGAAGGCCAGCTCGAGATGGCCAATGGCTATATCAAGACCCGCAGCGGTCTGGAGGGCAACGCTACAGCCACCAATATTGCAGGCGTATTTGCTGCCGGCGATGTGCAGGATCACATTTATCGCCAGGCGGTCACCAGTGCCGGTACGGGTTGTATGGCGGCGCTCGATGCGCAGCGGTATCTGGAACAGTGATATGGATCGCCACGCTGCGCTCGCGATGACGAATGAATTTACTGCCCTCGCGATGACGAATGAATTTACGGCCCTCGCGATGACGAATGAATTTACGGCCCTCGCGATGACGTGCTTCTTTAATCCGTCATTGCGAGGAACGAAGTGACGAAGCAATCCATTGACGGCGATTTGTTCCTAGCGGCAGTCGCCGACGCAAAGCCGCTGCCCCCCACACCCTTGCCGCCTTCGGTGCGGGCCAAGGCCAAGCCAGCGCCCCTGCCTTTGCAACGCATGCAAGACGAGCACGAGGCCCTGCAAGCCTCGCGACTTTCAGACATGACACCCGAAACATTGCTGGAAAGCGACGAGGCGCTCTCGTTTGCCCGCCATGGAATTTCAAGTGACACGCTGCGCAAGCTTCGACGCGGCCACTGGAGCGTGCAAGCCAGCCTGGATTTGCATGGCCTGCGAAGCGATGAGGCGCGCGAGGCCTTTGTAGAATTTCTAAAACATTGCGGACACAAAGACATTCGCTGTGTCCGCATTATTCACGGCAAGGGCTTGGGTTCGATCAACAAGCAGCCGGTGCTCAAAGGCAAGGTGCTCGCCTGGCTGATGCAGCGTGAAGAAGTGTTGGCGTATTGCCAGGCGCCTGCCAATGACGGTGGCAGCGGCGCCGTTCGGGTATTGCTTAAACAGCCGCGTCGCCCGTCTCGCCAGTTCTGATTCGAATCACCTGATCGATCGACTGAACAAAAATTTTGCCATCGCCAATGCGGCCGGTGCGTGCAGCGTTGACCACGGCCTCGACGGCGCGATCGCAAAGCTCATCGGGAACAACCGCCTCGATTTTGATCTTGGGAAGAAAATCCACAATGTATTCTGCGCCCCGATAGACCTCGGTATGGCCTTTTTGGCGTCCAAAGCCTTTCACATCGGTCACGGTCAGGCCGGTCACGCCCACATCGGCCAAGGCCTCTCGAACCTGATCTAGCTTGAAGGGTTTCACGATTGCGGTAATGAGTTTCATGATCTTCGCCTTATGGTCAGTCGGATTGCTCAGTAAATTGATTGGTTAAAGGATACCGCCAATCGCGGCCAAACGCCCGACGGCTGATTCGCACGCCGGGCGCAGCCTGACGGCGCTTGTATTCGCTAAGACGCACCAGCCCAAGCACGCGATCCACTTGCGCGCCGGCATGGCCCGAGCCAATGATCTGGCTGCGGCTCTCACCTTTTTCGATGTAACGCTCCAAAATGTCATCTAGCACGGGGTAAGGCGGCAGGCTATCTTGATCGGTTTGATTCGGGCGAAGCTCTGCGCTGGGGGCCCGCGTGAGCACCCGTTGCGGAATCACCGGTGCGCCGGTTTTTTGTACCGCGATGCGATTGCGCTCTTCACACAGCCGATACACCAGGCCTTTGAATACATCTTTGATCACGGCAAAACCGCCGGCCATATCGCCATACAGGGTGCAATAGCCCACGGCGATCTCTGATTTGTTGCCGGTGGCCAGCACCAAGGCCGATGTCTTATTTGAAATGGCCATCAGCAATGTGCCGCGAATCCGAGCCTGAATATTTTCTTCCGTAAGGTCTTGCGGCATGTTGGCAAACACTGGCGCCAGGCTTGCCTTGAATTGTTCGTAAAGGCTGCTGATCTCAATATGATCAAGACGAACGCCTAAGGCATGAGCACAGGCTTTTGCATCGTCAATGCTGATTGCAGCGGTATACGGCGAAGGCATCATGACAGCGCGAACATTCTCGGGGCCCAGTGCATCGACCGCAATGGCCAAGACCAGCGCCGAATCCACACCACCCGATAGCCCCAACACCGCGCCCTTAAACCCGTTTTTACGAACATAGTCGCGCGTGCCCAGCACCAGCGCCTGATACGCCTGCTGCTCGAGCGACAAATCGGGCTCAATGCGATGCGTGATCGAATCATTCGCGCCTGCCACATCGAAGTAATCCACAAGCAGCAAGTCTTCTTCAAACTGCTTAGCCCGCGCCACAATGCGACCCTCGCTGTCCAAGGCGAAAGAGCCGCCATCAAACACTAATTCGTCCTGGCCCCCAACCAAATTGCAAAACACGGTGGGCAGGCCGAGCCGGGAAGAATAGGTACGCACCACTTCAAGACGCTCAGCGCTTTTATTGACATGAAACGGCGAGGCGTTGATGGACAGCAGCACCTGAGCGCCCGCGGCCTTGGCCATGGCGGGCGCCCGGGCCGCCCAGATGTCTTCACAAATATTGACCCCGAAACGCACGCCATTGACTTCGAAAACACAGGGGGCGCCATCGGGCACGAAGTAGCGCTGCTCATCGAACACCGCATAGTTGGGAAGCTCGAGCTTGCCGTAGTGGCCAATCACCTTGCCATAACGAATGACCGTGGCCGCATTAAAGGTATGTTCGCCACGACGCTTGGGATGGCCCACCACAACGGTGACATCGGTGAGCGTCTTTAACGACTCACACAGCGCTTCAAGGGCTGCGTCGACCTGCGATAAAAACGCGGGGCGAAGCAAGAGGTCTTCTGGCGGATAGCCCGTCAACGACAACTCGGGCGTAACAACCACCAAGGCACCCTGATCCTGGGCGGCCTTGGCTGCATTCACGATCCGCTGGATGTTGCCCGACAGATCTCCAACATGGCTGTCGATCTGGGCAACGGCGATCTTGAGCATTTAGTCTTTGTTCTCGCGCTTATAGCGCGCCAGGCCATCGATGATTTCTTTTTTGGCAGCCTCAAGGCCTTCCCAGCCCTTGACCTTGACCCACTTGCCCTTTTCCAGATCTTTGTAGTGCTCAAAGAAATGCTGAATCGCTTTAAGCCGCTGCGGGTTCACATCGTCAATGCTCTTCCAGTGGCTATACATGTCCAGCACCTTGTCAATGGGCACCGCTAACAGCTTGGCATCGCCGCCCGCCTCATCTTCCATGACCAGCATGCCCACCGCGCGGCAAGGCACAACCGAGCCCGGGGCCACTGCATAGGGCGTGACCACCAAAACATCGACAGGGTCGCCATCATCGGAAATGGTGTCGGGGATGTACCCATAGTTGCAGGGGTAATACATGGCAGTGGTCATGAAACGGTCGACGAACAAGGCCCCGGTTTCTTTATCAACCTCGTACTTGATCGGGTCGGAGTCGGCGGGGATTTCAATGATCACATTGAATTCATCCGGCACCTTTTTGCCGGCGGTCACATTCTTTAAAGCCATGATGGGGGGTCTCCCTGTGGGTAAAATGTCGGCGCGAAACCCTTGCATTCTAAGGGATTCCCCCAGCCAAAGGCCGGCATTTTGCCTGCTCGAATCTGGGAAGCTCGGCAGCACCAAAACAACAATTTGTTTATCTAGAGGAGAAACCCATGTCCATGGGACTGAACCTGGCCTTGCTCTGCGGAGCCCTGGCCATTTTGTACGGCATTGTTTCCAGCCGCTGGATCCTGGCAAAGCCCGCCGGCAATGCCCGCATGCAAGAGATTGCGGCCGCCATTCAAGCAGGCGCTTCGGCGTATCTGGGCCGCCAGTACCGAACGATTGCAATCGTTGGCGTTGTGATCTTTATTCTGATTGCGGTGGTACCGGGCCTTGGCCTTGACACGGCAATTGGCTTTGCAATTGGCGCAATCTTGTCGGGTGCGGCTGGCTTTATTGGCATGAACATCAATGTGCGTGCGAATGTGCGCACAGCCGAGGCCGCTCGCGGGGGCATTAACCCGGCGCTCGCGATTGCCTTTCAGGGCGGTGCGATCACTGGCATGTTTGTGATTGGCCTGGGCTTGGTCGGTGTTGCCGGCTTTTATGCTTTTGAGCTGGCCCGCACGGGCGATGTATTAAAAGCCTTGCACCCCTTGGTGGGGCTGGCCTTTGGCTCGTCGCTGATCTCGATTTTTGCGCGACTTGGCGGCGGAATCTTTACCAAGGGCGCCGATGTGGGCGCAGACCTGGTGGGCAAAGTCGAAGCCGGCATTCCCGAGGACGATCCCCGCAACCCCGCTGTGATTGCCGATAACGTGGGCGATAACGTGGGCGATTGCGCCGGCATGGCCGCCGACTTATTTGAAACCTATGCCGTGACGGTGATTGCCACCATGCTCTTGGGTGCACTGCTGATGAAAGGCATTGCTGCCGATGCAGCGATTTACCCCTTGGCCTTGGGTGGTGTGTCGGTTGTGGCGTCGATCATTGGCTGCTTCTTTGTGAAGTATTCCGGCACCGGCAAGATCATGACAGCGCTGTATAAGGGTCTGATCGTTGCGGCCGTGCTTTCGATCATTGCGTTTTACTTTGTGACCGACTGGATCATGGGCGGCGCTGCGGCCGCAATTCCGGGCATGACCGTGATGAACCTGTGGCTGTCTTCAGTCGTGGGCATTGCACTGACGGCTGCCATGGTGGTGATCACCGAGTACTACACCGCCACCGAATACGGCCCGGTGCGTCATGTCGCTTCAGCGTCTGAAACTGGCCATGCCACCAATATCATTGCCGGTATTGCCGTGTCCATGCGCTCGACCGCACTGCCTGTGCTCTCGGTCTGCGTGGCAATTTTTGTAGCGTACTCGCTTGCCGGTTTGTATGGCATTGCAATCGCGGCAACCTCCATGCTCTCGATGGCGGGCATTATTGTGGCGCTTGATGCCTATGGCCCGATTACCGATAACGCCGGCGGCATTGCCGAGATGGCCGAGCTGCCCAAAGATGTGCGCAATGTGACTGACCCGCTCGATGCCGTGGGCAACACCACCAAGGCTGTGACCAAGGGCTATGCCATTGGCTCGGCAGGCTTGGCCGCCCTTGTGTTGTTTGCCGATTACACCCATGCGCTCGAAGGCATGGGCCAGGCCATCAAGTTCGACTTGTCGGACCATGAAGTGATTATTGGCTTGTTTATCGGCGGCATGATTCCGTATCTCTTTGGCGCGATGGCCATGGAAGCCGTAGGCCGTTGCGCAGGCGCAGTGGTGACTGAAGTGCGCCGCCAGTTTCGCGAGATCAAGGGCATTATGGAAGGCACCGGCAAGCCGGAATATCACACTGCAGTCGACCTGCTGACCAAGGCCGCGATCAAGGAAATGATCATTCCTTCGCTGCTGCCGGTGGTGGTGCCGGTGGTGGTGGGCTTGGCGTTAGGCCCCAAAGCCTTGGGCGGCATGCTCATGGGCACGATCGTGACCGGCTTGTTTGTGGCCATTTCAATGTGTACGGGTGGCGGTGCATGGGATAACGCCAAAAAGTACATTGAAGATGGCAACTTCGGCGGCAAAGGGTCCGATGCTCACAAGGCTGCAGTGACCGGCGATACGGTGGGTGATCCTTACAAGGACACGGCAGGCCCTGCGGTGAACCCCTTGATCAAGATCATTAACATCGTGGCACTGTTGATCGTGCCCATTTTGCCGATGGCTTAATCGTCATCCCGCGCAATGACGCTATAACTTCGCTGCCGCCTTCCAATGGAAGGCGGCAGTTTCATTTTCAGACAAGCTTTCCGCGATTTCTGCAAGCGCCACATGAGTCGCTGCCATGGGTTTAGCACGCAGCGACATTTCAAAATGCATGCGCGCCTTGCCCCACAATTTTTCACGCTGACACAAACGCCCGAGGGCCCAATGCAACTCGGGATCTTGCGGATGTTTGGCCAGCCAAGGCTCTAAAAACGCAAGCTGCTCGCCGTTTTTTCCCTGGCAGCGGCCATACAACAAGGCCAAGCCTGAATCCCATTCTTTTTTCAGTGCCGCCTCAATCAGCTCAATGGCTTGCGCATCGCGGCCCTGCTCGATCCAGGCCCGCGCCACTGCATGCTTTAAGCGCAATGCCACCGAAGAAGGCAAGGCCTTGCGGTTTTCAAGCAGCCGCGTGATTCGTAGCACTTCGTCCCAGTTTTTGCATTGCTGATGCGCTTTGAGCGCAAGGCGCAGGCTGTGAATGCTGCGTTTGTCGCTTTGACTCAAGGGCGATAACGCAGCCAGGGCCTGTTCACCATTTTGGTCGCGCACCGCAAAGTCGGCTTCAAGCAAGGCGGCGAGCTGCGGATCAATTGACGTGTCGGCCGCTGCGGCTGTTTTCGCAGCCTGTAAAAACTGCGCTCGTTGTTCGGTGTCGTGAAGCTCGTGGGCGGCACATGCCGCAATGACATTGGCCGCAGTGATCGCAGCAGGCGCTTCGCGTGCAAGATCAATATCGCTCAACAGCTCTTTGGAAGACTTGATTGAGCGCACAAAGCTTCCCTCGAAATACTGCGCAATGGCCAACGAAAGAATCTTGAGTCGCTTGGCCTGAATTTTTCGCAGGCGATAACGACGAATTCGCGCGGGCAAATCGAGCACCAACGCCAGCACGCGCACCAGCAACAAGGTCACCGCCAACAGCAACAGCAACGCAAGCAAGGCGGCCTGCAGCGAAAGCTCCACCTGATAAGGCGGCAGCCACAGCACCACCTGGCCCCAATCAAGCTCTAATGCAAGGCTTGAGCCCACCAAGACCCCCAAGGCCACAATTAGCAGCAAAAGCTTGATCATTGTGAAGCCCCCGGCATGAGCTGGGCCAAGGCTTTCAGTGAGGCCTCGGGCTCGGGCAGACGCAAGCCAGGCGCCTTGGCTTGCAGGTCTTTTAGCGAATCGCGAAAGGCAATCACGGCCGCATGGTCTGCATCAAAGGCCTGGGCAAGAATTGCCTGTGCCAAGCCAAGCTCGGTGGCAAACAGTTGTGGGTTACGCAGCTCCAAGGCAGCCATTGCAAACTCAATTCGAAAACGCAACTGCTCAGTCAGAATACGGCCCTGCTCGGGCGTGCGAAAACTGGATTGACGATCTTCAACGCGGCGCACCTTAACCACTTCAGCAATTTTTTGACTCAGCGCATTGAACATGCGGCCCCAATAGGTATCGGTTGCACTTGGCGCGCCTTGATCAGTGTTTGGCACCACAACGGCCGAGCCGCTGTGCGGCACAAACAGATTCGGCAACGAGTCGATTTGCGCCGACATGCGTTCAAGCTGTGACTTCAGGGATTCGATATTGGGCCGTTGCGCTTGGGCAATACGGGCACGATCGGCAGCCAGCGCCGAGCGCAGTGCTGCGACACGCGTGGGCGAGGCTGAATTGGCAAGCCGTGACTCCAGTGTTTTTAGCATGGCGATAGCCGCCTGAGGGTCTTTGCCAATCGCAAGGCTATCGGCAACGAGCTGCAACGACACCGAGAGCTCGCGCAACAGTGCAGGGTCGACCATCGGTTCGCTGGGATCAACGGCAGCCGCCTTGGGCGCGGTAGGCGCGGCGTCGGGCACCGTGCCTGCGGTGCCTGACCCCATAGGGGCCTTGGGAGCGCGACCCTGCAGCAGCCACCAGCCAGCGCCCAAGAGCACGGCCAGGGCCAACAACGCCACAATAAATTTCTTACCAGTGGTTCCCATAGATGAAAAGATCGTCAGTTATGTGCTGCGCGTCAAGTCGCACCCGATGAATGGGCCCAAGGCCTGCGTGCACCAGCTGAGTGGCGATCGCCAAATGTTGTGTGCACCAGGAAAATTGCAAGGGATCCAAGCCGCGCGCTCTTATCAGCTCTAAGACTCGGGCAATCACGGTCGTTGAGGTGATCACAATGCCGATTTCACCAGGCTTGGCCTGAGCCAGCTGCTGCCACAACGGCTCGGGCCAATCCACATTGATTCGCTCGTAAATGGGATACGAGCCAGCCTGCGCACCGCGGGCCTTCAAGCCTTCGCGCAGTGTCGGCCGATTATCTGCACCCTCGATGACTAAAAACTGTTGCTCGGCCCATGACCAGCCCTGTTGCGCTGCCACCCGATCAAGCGCCGCCAACGTGCTATGCGCATCGGATTTTTCGGTCTCTGCAGAAACCACCACTTCGGCTTGCGGCACATGGGCAAGTGAACGCAAGAGTTGATCGCGCGTGCCATTGCCTACCGCTGCATAGCGCAGCGCATGCTGTGACAGATCGATATTGAGGCGCTTTGCAAGTGCGCCAAAGGCCACCACACTGGCCGGGCTTGTCAACACAAGCCACGGATTGGGAGCGCGAAGATGCGACTCTAAAACTGCAGAATCCGGGCTTAACAATGCAAGCACCTGCAGGGGCGCAGAAATAATGCGAGGGTCTTGTGGCAATGGCGCCGCGCCTTGAACCGGGTCACGCCACAAAGGCCGCGCAAGAATGGCTCGTTCCATGCTGCCCGGTGCGCAGCAGACCCTAGGCCACGCCCAGGGATTTCAAAATATCGTGAGCACCTTGCTGTGCCAGCACTTGCGAAGCCTGTAAACCAAGCGCCTCGGGGTCGGTACCGGTGCACTCGGCACGCAAGACCTTCGAGCCATCGGTCATGGCGACCAAGGCACGCAGCCGCAGCGTCTTGCCATCGGGCTCGGAGACACAATAGGCTGCAAGCGGCACCTGGCAGCTGCCACCCAAGGCACGCGACACCGCACGCTCGGCGCGCACTTCGCGAAAAGTTTTTTCATCGGCCAGGGGCTGCAAGGCCTGGCGAATGCCATGGCCATCGGCACGAATTTCAATGCCCAGGGCGCCCTGGCCTGCTGCGGGCAAGAGCACTTCGGGCGCGATGACTTGGCGAATACGCTGCGCCAAGCCCAAGCGCTTTAAGCCCGCCGCTGCAAGAATAATGGCCTGCATGTCACCGCGATCAAGCTTGGATAAACGCGTGTCGAGATTGCCCCGCAAGGGAACGATCTGCAGGTGCGGGTAACGGGCCTTGAGCTGGGCTTCGCGGCGCAGGCTCGATGTGCCCACGACCGCCCCCTGGGGCAGGTCGTCCAAGCTCGCGAAATGATTGGAAACAAAGGCATCTCGCGGGTCTTCACGCTGCATCACGCAGGCCAGCTCAAAGCCTTGCGGAAGCTCCATGGGCACATCTTTGAGCGAATGCACTGCCAAATGGGCTTTGCCCTCTTCCAGCGCGGTCTCGAGCTCTTTCACGAACAGGCCCTTGCCACCGACTTTGGACAGGGTTCGATCAAGAATCTGGTCGCCTCGGGTGGTCATGCCCAGGATTGAAACCGGAGCGCCACTAGACTGGGAGAGAAGATTTTGGACATGGTGGGCCTGCCACATGGCCAAACGGCTTTCGCGCGATGCAATAATCCACATATTCTGAAGTGTATCAATCAAATGACCGAACAATTTTCCAAGAAAAATCAGGGCTGGTCCGGCCGGTTTGCAGAGCCTGTGTCGGAACTTGTGCAGCGCTATACAGGCTCGGTCTTTTTTGACCAACGGCTTGCACGGTTCGACATACAGGGCTCGCTTGCCCATGCCGAGATGCTAGCGCATGTGGGCTTGATTTCTAAACAGGACTTGGCCGACATTGAGCGCGGCATGGCCCAAATCCTTTCAGAAATCGAATCGGGTCGTTTTCAATGGTCGCTGGCCTTGGAAGATGTTCACCTGAATATTGAAAAGCGGCTCACCGATTTGATTGGCGATGCAGGCAAACGGCTGCACACTGCAAGAAGCCGCAATGATCAGGTGGCCACCGATATTCGCTTGTGGGTGCGGGCCACGATTGATGAAATGCTCTCGGCATTAAACGCCCTGAAAGCCTCACTCTTGGATCAGGCTGAAAAAAATTCTGAAACCATCATGCCGGGCTTTACGCACCTGCAAGTGGCTCAGCCCGTGACCTTTGGCCATCATCTACTGGCCTATGTGGAAATGTTTTCGCGCGATGAAGAACGTTTGATCGATTGCAGAAAACGTGTGAACCGTTTGCCGCTGGGGGCCGCTGCACTGGCGGGCACTTCTTACCCCATTGATCGCGAGCGGGTAGCCAAGACCCTGGGCTTTGAGGGTGTGTGCGCCAATTCGCTCGATGCGGTGAGTGATCGTGACTTTGCCATTGAATTTACCAGCAGCTGCGCATTGATCATGACCCACATCTCGCGCTTAAGCGAAGAACTGATTTTGTGGATGACGCCACGGGTGGGCTTTATTGATCTGCCTGATCGTTTCTGCACGGGCTCTTCAATCATGCCGCAAAAGAAAAACCCCGATGTACCGGAACTTGCCCGCGGCAAAAGCGGCCGGGTTTATGGGCATTTAATGGGGCTGCTCACATTAATGAAAGCCCAGCCGCTGGCCTATAACAAAGACAATCAGGAAGATAAAGAGCCCCTTTTTGACACCGCCGATACGGTGATCGACACGCTGCGGGTATTTGCAGAAATGATGGCAGGGCTACAGGTCAATGCGCAGTCAATGCGGGCGGCGGCGTTTGAAGGCTACTCCACCGCCACGGATTTGGCCGACTATTTGGTGAAAAAAGGCCTGCCGTTTCGCGATGCCCATGAGGCGGTCGCGCTTGCCGTGCGGGCGGCCTCTGAGCAGAAAAAAGATTTGTCGCAGCTGTCGCTTGCCGAGCTGCAGGCCTTTAACGCGCT